>Ga0209463_1000946_pt1 | contig 19136 bp, 16 predicted proteins | sample AgamicMgSfrz_FD_187169 | JGI IMG/M metagenome (GOLD analysis project Ga0209463, IMG submission 187169) | Agave microbial communities from Guanajuato, Mexico - Mg.Sf.rz (SPAdes) (version 2) | ecosystem: Host-associated > Plants > Phyllosphere > Phylloplane/Leaf | place: Guanajuato, Mexico... | reverse complement strand
AAAGCGACTTCTTGTCGCACCATAAAACGAATTCTAGGAAGGCTTGATTCTGGAGTATCTTGATACTTTAAACCAACTATTCTTTTTTTATGATAATGCATAATGACCTTCATAAGATTCCCGCCTCATTAGTACCTATCAACATACCCCAAAAAATCCACAATGTAAAAAAGATTTGCTTTAGGACTTATCTTCTACAATGACATTCTTAGGCACACTATACCTACACACTTACTTATAAATATCCAAGATAGAAAGGAAATTTAATATTTTTTGAGAATTTTTTACACAAAAATAAGATATAATCCTTTAATTGTTTACGTGTTTTGAATTCATGTATTTTTTATGGCATAATTTTCTAGAGAAAAGGGAGTGAAGAGATGCAGAAAATATTAATTATTGAGGATGATCCCAAAATCGCGGAGCACCTTCAGTCTTATATAGGGAAATATGGCTATAATGTCACCATCGTGGAGAATTTCGATTATGTGATGGAAGAATTTTATAAGCAAAAGCCTGACCTTGTATTATTAGATATTAACCTTCCTAGCTTTGATGGTTATTACTGGTGCAGGCAAATACGAAACGAGTCTATCTGTCCAGTTATATTTATATCCGCACGAATAGGGGAGATGGATCAAGTGTTGGCACTTGAAAATGGTGGCGATGACTTTATTACAAAGCCGTTTTATCCTGAAATTGTAATGGCGAAAATCCGTAGTCAGCTTCGCCGTGCCTACGGAGAATATGCTTCAAAAGTTCAAGAACGAATATTAGAGGTAGAGGGATTAAAGCTGTTTCCTGAAAGATTAGAATTATCATTCCGCAATCAAACAATCCTGCTGTCAAAAAAAGAAAAAGATATAATTGAAAGTTTACTAGAACGATATCCTCGTGTTGCGGGGCGTGAAGATTTGCTAGAAAAACTGTGGGATGAACAATTCTATGTAGATGAAAATACGCTAAATGTAAACATAGCAAGAGTAAGAAAGAAATTTGAGGAAGTTGGACTTTCAGGTTTAGTAGAAACAGTTAGAGGTGCTGGCTACCGCTTAATCGTTACATGGTGAAGGGTTGGGATGAAATGAAATTATTCTTTAGAGAGCATACTTTTTTAATTGCTATACAAATTATACAATTTTTTGTGGTTCTTTCTATATATTGGCTTGATGGGTATCGACACCTTCTTCCAGCCTTCTATGCAGTCTTTCTTGGACTATTTTTTCTCACAGGTTACCTTGCTTACCACTATTTCAGCCGCCGTAAATTTTATAGGAGATTAACAAACGAACTTTCTTCCTTGGATGACTCTTTTCAAACGACGGAAGCTTCTCCAATTTCCAAAGCGCTTGATTATTTGCTAAAGAGTCAGTACAAGCATTATCAAACCAGAATAAAGGAGTTAGAGTCCAAGCAAGACGAGCACTTAAAGTTTATGGATCAATGGGTACATCAGATGAAAACACCTCTTTCTGTTATTGAACTAATTGCTCAAAACTTAGATGAACCTGAATCTTCAAGTATTCGTGAGGAGACAGACCGAATGAAAACCGGCTTAAACACGGTCCTCTACATGGCAAGACTCCGGACCATTGAACAAGATTTTCATATTAAACCTGTAAATTTGTCCATGATGATTAAGGAAGTAAATAGTGAAAATAAAAGGTTTTATATACGGAATCGAGTATACCCCAGTGTCCTGCAGCGAAGAGAAGAAGTGATTGTTGAGACGGATGAAAAATGGCTGTTCTTTATTTTTTCACAGTTAATTAATAATGCAATCAAATATTCTAAAGGCATGAGCAATAGAGTTGATATTACCATTTTTGAAAAAGAAGGAGAGGCTGTTTTAGAAGTGAAAGACTTTGGAGTTGGGATTCCTGAAACGGACAAGCGTCGTGTGTTTGACCCCTTTTATACAGGTGAAAACGGAAGGAAGTTTAGAGAATCTACAGGCATGGGTCTATATTTAGCGAAAGAAGCAGCTGATCACCTTGGCCATCGACTTGAATTTGAATCCAAATTAGGTCAAGGGTCAGCCTTTCAAGTGATTTTTGGTAAAACACAAAACCTTACAAGGATGTAAGATAAGTGAAAGGAAAAACGATTTTTTTAAGATTACATAAAAGATATACTAATCACAAGTCAAGTACATAGAGAGGAGAGCTTGTGATGTTAAAAGTAAAGCAAGTGAGTAAGATTTATGAAGGGAAAATTGCCTATCGTGCTTTAACGGATATAAATTTGACCATTGACGATGGGGAATTTGTAGGGGTTATGGGTCCATCAGGAAGTGGGAAAACAACGCTCCTAAACATGATTGCTACTATTGATGAACCCACAACAGGGGAAATCCTAATTAATGAAAAGAACCCTCATATATTAAAAAAAGATGCGTTAGCAAAATTTCGCCGTCGGGAATTGGGATTCGTCTTTCAAGACTTTAATTTACTTCATACCTTAACAGTTGAAGAAAATATTGTCCTACCATTAACATTGGACGGAAAAAAAGTGAGTGAAATGAAGGAAAAGGCATATGAAATCGCTGAGAAATTAGGAATTACGGGCATTATGAAAAAAAGGATTTATGAAATATCTGGTGGACAAGCACAAAGAGCAGCTGTGGCGAGAGCTATGATTCATACTCCTAAGCTTCTACTGGCAGATGAGCCAACAGGAAATCTTGATTCCAAGTCTTCAAAAGACGTGATGGAAATGCTTGAGTTTATCAATAAAAACGAGAAGACTACAATGATGCTTGTGACACATGAGGCGCAGGCAGCGAGCTATTGTAATCGTGTCATCTTTATCCGTGATGGTAAATTCTATTCAGAAATACACCGTGGTGATAATCGTCAGGCCTTTTTCCAAAAGATTATAGATACACTTTCTTTATTAGGAGGGAATGCACATGACCTTTCGACAGTTCGCGTTTAACAACGTCATACGTAATAAGAGGTTATATGTAGCCTATTTTCTTAGCAGTTTGTTTACGGTCATGGTCTTTTTTACCTTCTCTATTTTTGCCAACCATCCTGTATTAAATGGAGACGATATGAGCTCGAGCGTAACAACAGGAATGAATACGGCAGCAGGAATTATTTATGTGTTTTCCTTATTGTTTGTCTTATATTCCATGAGCTCTTTTTTACAATCCCGTAAAAAAGAGTTTGGTTTATTAATGATGCAAGGTATGTCAATGAAACAAATTCGTTTGATGGTGTTTATAGAAAATATGCTCATTGGATTTTCAGCAACACTAGGCGGTATATTTCTTGGCCTTGTTTTTGCAAAGGCCATTTTACTACTAGCTGAAAATGTATTTATTATTGAACATGCGCTATCTTTTTATTTTCCAGTCAAAGCAATCATAGTTACTTTTGTTTCTTTTACAATTTTATTTTTCTTCATTTCCATATTTGTCACGTATATTCTACGTAGTAAAAAGCTAATGGAATTAATTAAAGGCAGTAAAATATCTAAGGGTGAGCCAAAATCGAATTTTTTTTTAACATTATTAGCTGTACTTTTATTAGGAGCAGGGTATGTTGGTGCCTTATTACCAGAGGGAGCAATGGTTGTAGGTGCAATGATTCCAGTTATTATCGTTGTTTGCATTGGAACTTATCTGTTGTTTACGCAACTAAGCGTATTTATTATCGGAAAACTAAGGAAGAATGAGCGTGTTTTTTGGTTTAAAACCAACATGTTGCTATTTTCGGATTTGGCCTTTCGTATGAAAGATAATGCGCGAACTTTTTTCATGGTAGCTATGGTTTCAACCGTCGCATTTTGTGCAATTGGTTCTTTATTCGGATTTCAAACCGTTATGACTTCAAGCGTAAAATCTACTTATGCAGCTTCATTTTCTTATAAGCCATCTAAAGATAATGAGAAACAAAACGTTGCATTTATAAATAAGACTTTAAAGGAAGAAAACATTAAGGCATATTCGGAGCACACAATGTTAGATTATTATAAAGTTGGCAGAGACAAAACCCTTATTATTAATCAGTCTGATTTTAACAGATTTGCCTTACTTACTGGAGAAACTCCTATTAACTTAAAAAATGGTCAGGTTATGGTTGTTGATTTTATCGGTACAAACCTCAAGTCAAAGAGAGATTTACTAAATGAAACAATTAAATTAACTTCAGGTTCTACTTTAATAGCAAAGGAAATCATTCAGTCAAAATCCCTACCTGTATCTGGTTCATACTATATCGTATCCGATGAAGACTATAGTCAACTTCCTAAGCCAGAGGATGAGCAAAGCTATTATGCTTGGCAAGCACAAGATGGAAAAGACAGGGTAATAGCAGCCTCTGAAAAGCTATACAAAAAACTACCAAGATCTGAGATTACAGCAGTAGATTATGAAATATATGAAATAATGAAAGGCTACGGCCCCATCTTATTTGTTGGACTATTTATTGGTATTGTCTTTTTTGTATCAGCTGGTAGTTTTCTATACTTCCGACTTTATATGGACCTGGATGAAGATAAACAAAAATTCAAGTCTATATCAAAAATGGGGTTAACTGATAAAGAACTAAAAAAAGTATTAAATAGGCAAACCATGATTCTGTTTTTCGTACCAATCGTTGTGGCGCTTATTCATGGTACTATAGCTCTTACGGCATTATCACACCTGTTCTACTTTAATCTATTTAAGGAATCCGTTATTGTTCTAAGTGTTTTTCTAGTCATTCAGATTGCTTATTTCTTCATTGTACGCTTTTTCTACACAAAGCAGATTAAGGCGTCAATTTAAGTTTAATAACATTACAGTAAAAAAGGATTAGACTTTGTTTAATTCTTTTTTTGAAAGAAAAAAGAAAAAATCCAGGGTTTACTTAATTTTAAAATGCTCTTTCGCCTCTCCTGCTTGACTCTTTTTAAGCACAACTCTATTTTCTTATCTAATGTCTTATGTACAATTTGGCTAATTACGTATAACAATAGTGGTATCACAGTGATAATTATGGATTTTGATAGTTACGAACAAGAACATTAGGGGAACTAAAGGTGTATACTTTATACATCTTAAATCCAGAAAAATTCCTCCATTAGTTAAGGAAGGTGTCTCTAACCCTGCATAGTAATTCATTCATACTGTATCTCGCCATTATATGGTTGAGTTTTTTCTTCAATCACCTATAAAAGATAAAAAAGCCTGCACCATTTTGATGCAAGCTTTTCTTCTTGGCGCCCCTGAAAGGCTCTTACATTAAGTATATCGGTTCATAACTAAAGTGCCTTGTGTGAGATAAGAATATCTATTTTCAATTTGAGGTAATATGTTTGCTGAAGTCCCTGCTAAGTCTTTCAAAACCCACCAGTCCCTTCATCAAAATAAGTATTTAATCTTTCACAGCACTTCATTTTAAGTAATACTAATGCTTTGCTATATGTGTATCACACTTTTTAGAATTAAACATTGAAAAACGATTCTTATTTTAAACTTCACTTACATTACTTACATTTTTCGAGAAGGGGGAAAATGCTACTATACTTCCTATAATTATAAGAGAAAACGACATTACACACCAAAAACAAATGGCTTTAATTACAAATAACTCTAGATAAGTTAAGTACATAGAAAACAATAATCCGATCACTAAGGAAACCTTAATAATCAACTTGAAGAAATTTCTTTTTAGGAAAAAAGTTAATATAAACAAGAACGTATAAAAAGAAATACCTAATATAGACATGGGTATACTACCTACTTCAGCGTATTGACTACTATTTACCTTCAAACAATCTCCTACAGGACAGAAATAACTACTAGCAACATGAGATAGATATAAATAGATACAAATGATCAAGCCTAAAATTGCTATTATTTGTAAAGTTATAACTTGTACACTATTTTTCATCAAGACTCACCTTCATTAAGAATGTTCTGTAATTTCTCCTCATCAAATCCATTTAATCTCTTAACAATAACACCATTTTTATCAACTAGATAAAAAACAGGAAAAGTTTTAAAATTCATTTGCTTTTGAATATCTTTACTCGCCGAAATAAGAGGAAATTCAAAATTATGTTCTTTTTTTACCTTAGCATAAGCTTCCGGACTTCCTTGTCCTATTAATACAAATCGAGTATCTGGGTGCTCTGCTTTTAACTTTTCCAATGTCGGATAAGCTTTTTGACACACTTCACAATCAATTTTCCCAAGCATAACTACGAATTTATTACCCTCATACTGTTTTAAAGATATAGTATCTCCATTTACTTCTTTCCCAGTTATAAGTGGAATGGATTCACCCTCTTCATTCCCGCCCATATCAAAAAATGTCTCTATAGCAGCTTGTGGATTATTAAATGCCCAAATTCCAAATCCAACTATGATAATTACAAAAGCTAAAGCTCCAATTTGAAAATACTTCTTCATCTAGATACCTCCATAGCCCTTTTTGTTAACTGATTTTCATAAAGATTCCTATACTCACGACCCAGATCTAGTAATTCTTCATGTCTTCCAATTTCTATAATTTTTCCATTATCTACGACTATAATTTTATCTGCTTTTTTAACTGTACTTAATCGATGTGCAATAACAATTCTCGTACAATTTAATTTCTCTAAGTTCTGATGAATCTTTTGTTCTGTAACTGTATCTAGTGCACTACTAGCTTCATCTAATAACAATATTTTCGGTTTATTTACAAGTGCTCGTGCCAAAGCAAGGCGTTGACGTTGTCCACCGGATAAATTGCTACCTTCCTCAGAAAGAACAGTTTCATAATTCATACGTAAACCCATTATGTCCTCATGAATTTCTGCAAGTTTTGCAGATTCAATTATCTCCCTAGAAGTAAGATTTTCATTATGGAACGCAATATTTTGAAAAATAGATTTGTTAAATAAATGTATTTGTTGGGTAACTACGCCTATTTGCTGACGAAACTTAGATTTATCCATATATTTAATATCTTGCTTGTCAAATAGTATTTGTCCTTCTGTAGGTTGATACAATCCTAATAAAAGCGAAGCTAAGGTACTTTTCCCGGAACCTGTAGTTCCCACAATAGCTATAAATTGACCCGTATGAACTTTTACAGATACATCTTTTACAATGGTAGGACCATACTGATTATATTTAAAGCTAACATTTTTAAGTTCAATTTCTCCCTGGAGTTCTGGGGGACTTACTACGAGCTCTTCATTTTGTTCAGGAGTAGCTTCAAGTATATCTAAGATACGTCTAAAATAAGTTCCCATTAAAACCATCTGATTAGAAGTTGTAACTAAAGAGGTTAAAGGAGTAAAAAAACTAATACACAGCGTATAGAAAGCTAACATTGAACCAATTGACATATTTTTAGAAATGACTTCCTGGGCTCCTATCAAAAGAACAATTAGAGGTGCAGCAATACGTAAAGATTGCATAACACTGTCTACATAAGCACTAAAGATTCCTCGCCTTTTAGAAGCCTTAATTTGTTCCAAAAACATATTTGCCCATTCATTATGTACCCTAGATTCTACCCCTACTGATTTCACTACCAATATACCTCGTAGCACCTCAGCCAAGTAACTTGAAGCCTTTGTTTGTTTCAAAATCTCCTCCTGAGATAATCGACTAGTATAACGGTTACCAATCAACATTAAACCAACTTGAATTATTCCTATAGCTACAACATAAATACTCAAATACGGAGACTTATAAAACATATAAAATAAAAAACATACAATTAAACCGCCGTCCAATAACATTGTTACCGTTCTAGTGGATAAAATCTCTCGAACAATCATATTACTGTTCGCCCTTAGTATTAAGTCTCCACTTGATCGCATTTGAAAGAAGTGAAAGGGTAGTTTTAATAAACTGCTAAAAAAACGTTCCATCAAATTCCAATCAAGACGATTTTGTAAATAAACGAGAGTTCTTGCCCTTAATAAGAAAAAAATAAATTGAAGGGCCACTAATAATATCAATGCAATTGGTAGTATACCTGTAAAATCATAGTTATCTTCTTTCATTATTACGTTATCCACTATGAATTGGACAGACATGGGCGTAACGATAGCAAGAAGCTGAACACATAGTGAAAATAAAATAATAAAACTGACTAAACGGGGCTCCTTCATTAAAAATTTAATATATTCATGCCAAACTTTTTTTATCTTACGACGTTTTAAATCTGCAGTTGGCTGAATAGAGAGACAGATAAATTCTTGATCAATATTCATTTCTTCTAAATTTATGACTCGACGCCCCATGGCTGGATCTACTATATGGATATTATTATTATGAAGTTTTTCTATTACCACAAAGTGATTTCCCTGCCAATGTAAAATGGCAGGGAGTTGAATTTTGTCAAGGTTTTTAGCAGATACACGCTGAGCAGCTGTTTCTAAATTCAAGGATTCTGCAATCTTTTTTATAATTAGTAGGTTTATGCCTTCACGTCCGCCACCCCAATTATCCCTTAGCTCCCATAATGTGTATTCACTTTTATAATATGAAAGAATCATTGCTAAACAGCATAGTCCACATTCCGATTGTTCCATCTGTTCGATAAAAGGAATACGGTAACGTCTATTCCTGCTCTTTATCATTTTCCATTCCTCAGAGGAGTTCCTAAAGTGACTACTGGGGGAACTGTTTTAGGGTTAGCAAGCCTTAGCAATCCATATCCTACTCCAGCTAACCCTAGCATAAATCCAGGAGTCTCTTCATTTTGGGGAATTCCACAGAACCATCCACTCTTCTCAGCTTCTTTTACGATAGACGAACCAACCTGCTGTGCCTTCTCTAACAATTCGTCATTACATAATATATCTGATGCTAATAAAAGAACTTCTATATTTCCGAAATCTCCATGACATTGGCAGTGGCTTCCTCCAAAACCTTCTTCTAATGTAGTTTTTATAGCTACATCTATTTCCTGAATCATTTCAGCATCTTCCCAATGAAGTTTTGTCATTAAACGTCCTAATGCTATACCTGCAGAACCGTGACACCACTGAACTGGAGTACTAATCCCTAAGTTTCTTCGCTCCTCACGGTATCTTAAATCCGCCCAATTTCCCTCATCAGGAATAAACATACTGCGCTCATATCTAATAGCTTGCTTGCTAAACTCTAAAAATCTTTTGTCATCAGTTTGGGCATATAACTCTGATAAAGCCCATGCAATCCCGGCAGCACCATGAGACAATCCTACTAAAGCAGTCTCATTGTCCATAAATGAGACCCATCCATAGCCTTCCTTTTGCTTGCTTGCATTTTTGATAAGATGTTCGCCACATTTAATGGCAATATTCAGAGCTCTGCTACAGCCCGTTAATTTATAAAGCCTTAAAGATACTAAGAGAGTGCCTGCTACTCCCCCTATTAAGTCGTACATATTATCTTTTTCAATCCATTTTTCACATTGGTAAAGAGCTTGAAGAGCCTCATTCATATATTTTTCATCATTCCATAATACAGATAAATGACTGAAAACATAAGAGATTGATGCATAACCATGAAATGCAGATAATGAACTTAATCCATCGTACCTTTCGAGAAAATCATTGGCAGAATTTACAGCAGCTTTTGCTACGTTCTTATAAGATATTTCTCCAGAAACTTCCGATAAATAAGCGTAAAATAGGGAGACCCCTAATACTCCATCATATAAGGTTGCATCTAAAGGAGTGAATAACCATCGATCATTAAGAGAAGCACCTATGCCGATCCAGTTAATGTCCTTCTTATCATCTCCCCAGAAAGATGATTGTAAGAGTTTGTCGCCAATCTTTCTCGCCTCGTTTATAAAATCTTCTCTTGAAGATACTTTCTCTGGAATAAATTTAGAGCTATTACTTCTATATTCTTTAAAGTCCCATCTCTTTAACATCGTAGTCATAGAAGTTTGAATATACCTTATTTGTTTTTTGCAATCCTCTAAACTAAAATCCTCAACTCTACGTAAAGTATGATCAAGCGCAGAATTTAGGAAGAATTTTTTTATTTCTTTCCCCTGACTATCCCAAACAGATAAAGAGTCAACTTGAGCGACAAAATAAGGAATATCTCCATTTAATAAATCGCGAGTTTCAGATGAGATAAAGTGTTCCATCTTTGAATTAAATTTAACTATTCGCCATAAATAATCGAACAAATGAACACGGTCTAAACCGTTCTTTAATTTATCTGGATGTAATGAAGCTTCTAGCATAGTTGAGTAGGATTGTGTATGACGGAGAATTGAACGCACTTTATCTCCTTTAAAATTCATAATAGGTCCTTGCTGACTTAAAAGTTCCTCTTTATTTTCTAAAAATATCATATAGGCTTTTTCAAAACCTTCAGTAATTTGAGGGATATAGTTTTCTGGTGCTACCTCTTCGCCATTTAACATTACACGATTTTTTGCACCGGTATGAAAGCCAACTTCCTTTATCATTTTCATCTTATCTGTATTCTTATTTGCTAATTTATAAACAGGTCTTGGAAGTCTTTGGCCAGCATGTCCCCCTATTCCACTTATTTCGATAGAACGAAAAGAACCTGTTTTAAAGAGTGAAGCAGGTAAAATAGCCGTTCTCAGAACAGATTGGGATAATTCTTCTGAAGTTTTTTGTAAAGCTGTAAGTTTTGTTTCAACTATTGCATCTAGGTTATGAAACAAAGACTCTAAATCTATAAACTGAGGGTGTTCTCCCGATGCAATCATATTTTCCATATGCATGTCTGTAGCATGTAACATATGAAGAATGGCAACATAAGCACCCAATCGTTCATAAAATTTATTGCAAGCCTCATTGCTTTCGCACTCTTCATAATTTGCAAATTCTTGCCATCCATACTGACCGCAATTTATTACATGTGGGGGTTCTAAGGTAGGTTTAAATCCTTTACTATTTACCCACTGAATTAAATTGTTAAAATGAACGTCAATTGATAAAGATCTTGGCTTGTAAACAATCTTTTCTCCTGTTGCAAATTCCATTGATAAAACACTTCGTCCATTACAGTGTAAGTCTCCTTGACCAGTATGAATTCTAACCAATTTATCAAAATTCCCTTTAAAAGAATGCTCAATTAATGAATGGTCTTTTAAAAGTCTGTCAATTGCTTCAAAAATGGCGTTTTGCCATTTTTCCATTGTTTCCACTAAAAGACGTGCTAGTACAGGATATTTAGTTAAAATTATGTATATATTGTGGTGTTCTGATATGTGATTTCTTATAAAATCTTGAAAGCGTAATTCAGAAGATTCGCCTTCTAAACGATTTTCAACTCGTGCTAAGTTTAATTCGTAAATTAATACTCTCATAGATAAAGTTAGTAAACCCTTACAAGTGGGTTCTATAACTGCTTTTTCTAGAACATCAGCTGGTATAATTGCTTCGTATCTAGTAGATTTATAGCCATTATATTTTTTATCAATGATGGATTTAGTATATTTTAAAAAGGGCTGCAAAAAAGGAAGAAAAGGATGTTTATCTAACTCTTTGTTATCAAACAATACATTTTCAAATTCCAAATTTCCCCTATTAAAAATAGCTTCTAATGTTTTAATCCAACTAGGTTCTTCTTGTGAAAAAGTGGGGTCATCCCTATTTGCTAAAATATTTTTGAATTTTTCTCTATTCAAACCATCATCTGAAAGACGCTTTTCTATATATTCCAAAGGTAACCCAGTTTGTTGAATCCATGTTGTTTCTTTATTTTCATTTTCCATCAAATTATTTGTAAAACTTATCTGTACATCACGTTCGGTTAAATATAATCCCCTTTTCAAATCTTTAAGATTTATTTCTTTTGAAAAAGTACTGACCATCATCTTCTCTCCCTCATATAGAGATAAATTCTACAAAACAATTAAGACAAGAGTGATAGATCTCCCTCTTGTCTTAACTTTACTTACAAATTGGTTTTTTTAATTAGCAACAAACAAATACACTGTTTGGACAATCATCAGTAATTGTGCATGACCATCCACATCCTGCTGCACCTGCAGCTTCTTCTAATTCCTCGTCAGTAAGTGAAACTAATACATTTTTTAACTCTTCCATGGTTAATTCCTCCCCGTATTTTTATGTATCAGGCGCCTAACAATTCTCATTATACACATATTTTGTAATTAATCTAGTACATTTTGTAAATTTTATGTATATTTTTGTAACAATAATGAACTTTATGTAAAAATAAAGATTAATTTACCATTTAAAAAGACCATTTTATATAAAATGGTCTTTTGGCAAAAATACTATTATTTTTATAATTATTCTACTCTTTGCTTAATAGTAATTAGGTGTTTATAGCGCATAATGGTAAAATATATAACTTGTATTATTATAAAGGAACTCAATACAAGAATTGACTCTCTAGCTAAATTAAAATTAAATAAATGTTGTAAAGCAGTTAATGCAACAATTCCATGAATGGTGGCTACTATAATTGGCACAAAGAAGATTGCCGCAAGTTGGAATGTAACGATACGTGATAGCTCTTCACTAGTTAACCCAAGCTTCGTTAAATATTGATATTGTTTTATTTCATCTTCAAGATCACTGTAAATACGGAAATAAACAAAGCTTCCAGCTGATATAAAGAAAACAGCTCCTATAAAAAATCCAATAAATAAAACTATATTAATTCCATTTTCATTAATTTTATCCGTTTGTGCTATCATCGAACAAATTCCTACAAGCGTACCTATAGAACAAAATGTAACAGTTAAAACGATTGTAATTATAAAAAAGAGACGAGCATTATCTCTCATTTTATATATAAGATTTGATATCACTATCAAATTTATATTATTTTTATAAAATTTTTCTATCTTTCTTAACTGATGTAAAACAAACACATTTAATTGTGAGAAAAATAAATAAGTCCCAATGATCACAGCAATCGTAACAGGAACCATCACCACTATTACAAGAACTTCTTTAGATATTAACGCTGTTACGTAGCTCACTCCTAGTAACAATAAAGAAATAATACATAAAGTAATTGAGGATTTAGGCTCAGGTTTTGGCTTACTATCACCTTTTAACAAGTCAATTAAATTATTATCTTTTACAAAGTTAGTGGTAAAAAGAGATATTATAAAAAAGAGCATTAAAAATGCTGTGAATGTTAGAATGAGAGCTTTTGTAGGAAAATAAAATGATAGTTGTCCTCTCATTCCAAGAGTATTTTCACCAACTAATAAAAGTAATTTAGCTATAAGTAAACCACCCACAACTCCAAAGATTATTGAAAAAAATCCGATAATCATATTTTCTAAAAATATTAAATATCTTAATTGATTATGAGACATTCCATTTATAACTAAAATTCCAAATTCTTTTCTTCGGGACTTTAAGAAAGTTCCCATTGAATATAAAACGAAAAAAATAGAAAAAAGATAAATAATAAACTCGGCAAAGTGTAAACCTAAAGAAACATATCCTCCTATAATATCTACGGAAAAAGCTGGATGATAAGCGAATAAAGCATACATAAAAAAAACCATTATAGAAAAAGAACTACTAAAGAAATAAGCACTATATGTCCTTTTATTACGAAAAATATTTTTACATACTAATTGATTAAATGTCATATTTCTTTCTCCTTTTAGTTAAATACAGGAACTTAAAGAAGAATATAAAATTGAATTTCACTTTCTTTATTAGAAAAATAAAATTCAATTTTATATACTGTAATCAAAAATTACTTCTTTGTTTAGCTAATTTTCATTAAAAAACCATTGTTTAAGTAAAGTTAAGACAAGAATAATTTATTAAAATCACTTCATAATTTTGTATTTAAATTATCATTGTACTTCTTGCTTTCGAAATTTAAAGCAACCCATTAATATAACAATTATAAATACACAAGTGGAAAATACCATCATATAAACAGGAGATATACTACCTACTTTTTCATTATTGGGTAGTAATGAAAAGTATGGAAAAGACCAGAAATAGTATCTACCAGCAGCGCTGCTAGAAATAATTATGGTAGCTATAGAGGCAGCTAAGCCTACTCCTACGGGAATTCCTATATTAGTAAAACGTATGCTGAGTAGCATTTGAATAGCTAATAGTGGTAAACAAGTTACCCAGCAAGCTAAAACCTTTAGGAACATGGTTTGATAAGGAATATCCCCTACACTTACAAGTTTACCTGCAATGATAATACCGACATATAGTATTATCATTGATAAACCTACTAATAAAATATGAATAATCGTTTTGGCAATATATATATACGTTCTATTGATAGGAAGAGTTAATAAATATTTCCAATTATTCTCTGCATGCTCTATACGAGCTAGCCATACTGCTAATACCCCAATTGATAAGGGTAATAGCAATAAACCATAAAAAGTAACAATTTGACTAATTAATTTCTCCCAAGGTATAGCATTACCTTGCAGAAATACATCTTTATAACGAACAAAATTGTAGGCTCCAAATGCAACCATTAGTAAAGGTGCTGTAAACATTAGTAACCAAGAATAAGATCGTTTTAATTTACGGAATTCCATTTGTAGTATCTGGATAAAATGCACGGTCTAATGAACCTCCTTTTTATTTATACATCTTTATTTACAAATTGACGTAGACCAGCTCCAAAGCATAAAAATCCTAATATAACAGATTGACATACATACCATATAATATTGATTCCTTCATTTAATTTGATAGGAAGAGTTAAATATGGATACACCCATGGTAACCAGCGTGTAAACGTAGATTGTAATAGGAATAAAGCTGTGACTGTACCACAAATTGCAATTGCTAAAGGAATACCAGGATTTTCAAACTTCGTACTCAACCAAAATTGAATGTTTAGAATTGCAAAAACTCCAATTAGTGCTCCCAATAATGTTTTTATAAGAAACACTATTGGTACTTGCCCAGGAAGATTTAGAAGGCTTGCACTCACAATCATACCTAACCCAAGTAAAATGGAACTTACTACCAATAGATAAAAGATAATAGAAAGTTTAGCTAAATAAATATATCCACGTTTAAAAGGTAGGCTAAGTATATACTTCCAATTGTTATCTGTATTTTCTACTCCTATTAATATGCTAGACAATACCGCAGCTAAGATAGGAAGAATCATTACTGCCCAAATAACAGCATGTTGCTCAATAAATTTAACCCAAGGTATATCACCTTTCCTGACTACACTTTGATAACGAAACATAAAGTTTGCAAATTGAATTAGTAATACAAATAGGGGCGCCATTACAACAGAAAAAAGGACCCAATTACTTTTTAATTTCATCCGTTCCGCATTTACTATACGCCAAAACATTTAGACCGCCTCCACTTGCCCTGTTATATCTAGGAAAATATCTTCTAAAGTTCTCATCTTAACAACTAGGTGCTCAACATCTATATTATTTGATACTAACTGTTTATTAATTTCTGACGCTTTCCCAGTAAAATTATTAATAAGTAGAGTGTCACCTTCTACTTGAGAGATAACATCAAACTTTTGAAGAATGTTTTGCGCCTTATATAAATTATTTGCTTTTATCTCCAGAACAGGTTTGTTCCCTTCTTTAATTTCGTCTAGAGTACCCTGAAATTTCAATTTTCCAGATTGAATAATCCCAACATGCGAAGCAACCATTTCAATTTCTGCTAAGTTATGGCTGGATATGATAACGGTAATTCCAAACTCTTGGGGCATACGCTTAATTAATTGACGAATCTCGTGAATACCATTTGGGTCCAATCCATTAGTTGGTTCATCTAAAATAAGTAACTCTGGTGATCCCAATAAAGCTAATGCTATTCCTAATCTCTGCTTCATCCCCAGAGAATATTGTTTTACCTTTTTGTTGGCTGCTTCTGTGAGGCGAACAATATCTAGAACCTCATGAATTCGTTGTTCTGACACCCCTAAAATCTTACTAGATAACCTTAAATTTTCGTATCCTGTTAGATTTCTATAATAAGAAGGGGCTTCTACTAGGGCACCTATTCGTTTTAATATCTCTAATCGACTATTACTAAAAGTTTTTCCAAAAAGTTCAACCTCTCCCTCTGTAGGCTTCATTAGACCTAAAAGCATTCGTATGGTTGTCGTTTTTCCTGCTCCATTTGGGCCAAGAAATCCAAAAATTTGACCACGCTTAATTTCTAAGTCAAGATGATCTACTGATATTTGATCTTCAAACTGTTTTGTTAATCGTTTTGTTCTTACTAGAACCTCATTAGATATACTTCTCATCTATCTCGTCTCCTTTTCAAAATAAAAATGTAATATTAAGTTAAATTTTTTAACTTTTTTCTATTTAAGTATAAATTTTATATAATTTATCTTACCATCCTTTCACCTTAAATTTTACTTACATTCTTGTAAGGTTCCATAATATGTAATTTTAATCAGAGAAATTAATTCTTTTAATGGTTTACAATGAATCCCCTTATATCTTTAATTTCCTTACAAAATTGTAAGATTTGAAAAAGACAATCTCTCTAGCCAATTGTAATGTTTTTCCTTTAAAATAAGACTATCACAGGGAATAAGAATGATGATAAGGAAGTGTATTTATGAACATATTAGAAGTGAAGAACTTGACAAAAATTTATGAGGGTAAAGTACCCTATAAAGCATTAGATAGTGTTGAATTCTCTATCCAAAAAGGAGAGTTTGTAGGAATTATGGGACCTTCGGGAAGTGGGAAAACCACTCTTTTAAATATGGTTTCTACAATCGATTCTCCCAATTCTGGTGAAGTGATAATTAATAAAAAAAACCCCCATCGATTAAGTCGAAAAGATATTTCTTTGTTTCGTCGACGTGATTTAGGATTTGTTTTTCAGTATTTTAATTTACTTGATACGCTAACAGTAGAGGAAAACATCCTGTTACCTCTCACTCTCGATAAAATTAACGTGAAAGAAATGAACAAGCGTGTGGAGATAGTCACACAAAAACTCGGTATTCATACTATTTTAAAGAAAAGAACATATGAAATATCCGGTGGACAGATGCAACGAACAGCAATTGCACGTGCTATCATTCACTCTCCACAACTTATACTAGCAGATGAGCCCACAGGAAACTTAGATTCAAAAGCCTCAAAAGATGTAATGCAATTATTACAGCAATTAAATGAACAAGAAAATGCAACGATGATGATGGTAACACATGATACTGTAGCAGCAAGCTACTGTAATCGAGTTATTTTTATTAAAGATGGGAAATTTTACAATGAGATTTACAGCGATGGAAATCAGAAAATTTTTCACCAAAAAATTATTAACTTATTATCTACATTAGAAGGAGAATCTTAAAAGGCCCCGACAAACCCAATTTAGATCCAAATAGTAAGGGAGTTTTTCTTATGACTTTTACAGGGAGTAGTTTATATTTTGAAGTATAATCAGCGTAAGAAAAAACCTATTTATGAACAAGTAGCTAACTACATAAAACAGTCAATTATTGATCAACGGTATAAAGAAAATCAGCCTCTTCCTTCACTAAGATCACTTGCTGATTATTTAGGTGTTAATATTCATACCGTACAAAAAGCATACAACCAGTTAGAACATCAAGGTTATATTTATACGTTAAAAGGCCAAGGCAAGTATATTGATAAATGTGATAAGGCCAATAAAAACATAAGAGTAGAAGTTTTAAAAGAAGAAATACTAAAATTATTTACCGAAATTTTATACTTGGGTACGAAGTCGGAAGAATTGTCATCACTTGTATATTTCAGCAACAAAATATATGGAAAATATTCAAAAGACATTTAGGAATTTATTTATAAAATAATAGATTTTAAGATTAGAATTTACACATGAGGAAACATGTTGGATTTCTAATCATCTTTTTAAATTAAATGACCTTCTTTAAAAGCAAAGCATGTGACAAAATTGTCACATGCTTTGCTTTTTTGTTCGGGAAAAAGATGGAAATAACATGAATTTTTTTTATAATAAAAATAGACTTTTCAGAAATTATTTAAATACAGAAATGGAGTATATCTATGAATATAATAGAGGCAAATAATATCCATAAAAGCTATGGAAATAAATTTAATAAGCAAGAAGTATTAAAGGGCATTGATATTAACGTTAAAGAAGGTGAAATTCTAGGAATTATGGGAGCTTCAGGTTCGGGAAAAACAACTTTACTTAATGCCCTTTCCTCTATTAAGAAAATTAATGGAGGAATCATTAAGTTTGAGGGAATCGAAATTAGTAGTATGAAAGAAAAACATTTAGCAGTTTTTCGAAAAAAACAACTTGGATTTATTTTTCAAGATTCCAATTTATTAAGCACACTTACTATAAAGGAAAATGTTCTTTTAGCTCTATCTATAGCAAAAACTCCTTATAAGGAAGCTAATCAAAAATTTGAGTTGTTAGCTAAACAGCTAGGGATTTTCGAGCTGAAAGATAAATATCCAATTGAAATCTCTAAGGAACAAATACAACTTTCTTCTTTAGCACAAGCCATTATTCATCAGCCTAAGGTTATATTTGCTGATGAACCTACTGGCAATCTGGATTCAATTGCCACAATTAATTTATTAAACAAATTAGTCAAAATAGTTAAGAAAAGAGATGTTACTCTCGTAATAGTTACACATGACCCTGAAGTAGCAAGCTATTGTAACAGAATTATCTTTATAAAAGATGGTCAGACATACACCCAATTGTACAGAGGAGAAGAAGTGCGGACAAATCTTTTCAAAGACATTTTACAAGTACAAAGATTATTAAGTGGAGTATAAGAAAATATTAACTGACTACTTCTACACTAAAATAAATTTGAGAGAAACAAATGACTGTTTAACCTTTCAATAACTACCTTTCTTTTATTTATAATCCTTCTTATTCATAGCAATGCCATTATAGTAGGTTCTCTATGGAATAAAGATCTAAATATAGTGAACAATGTTCAATTTCCATATATAAAAAAGAATATAAAATTATTGATCATGGTAATTATATCCTTTAAACTAAATACAAGTCACTCATTCGAGTGACTTGTATTTAAAAAGTGTGAGGGATTATATGACTAAAACACCGGCTGGATTTAAGCGTTTAAATGCTGATATTCCCGAAGAATTGTTCAAAGAATTTGCAAAGAGATGTATTGAAGAAGGCGTGAGCAAAAAAGAATTTCTTGTTCAACTTTTGGAAAAAGAACTCTTTAA
>Ga0209463_1000943_pt1 | contig 19181 bp, 18 predicted proteins | sample AgamicMgSfrz_FD_187169 | JGI IMG/M metagenome (GOLD analysis project Ga0209463, IMG submission 187169) | Agave microbial communities from Guanajuato, Mexico - Mg.Sf.rz (SPAdes) (version 2) | ecosystem: Host-associated > Plants > Phyllosphere > Phylloplane/Leaf | place: Guanajuato, Mexico... | reverse complement strand
TTAGAAAGCACCCCATCACTGGCACCAATGACAAACGGTGTTTGTGAATCGATACCAATCTTTTGGGCTAAATCTGGATTGCAGTTGCTAAATATTTGGGTGGTTGGTACGAGTTCAGATAATTGAGCTGATGTTATACCAGCAATTTTTAAAGCCTCCTCATCCCAATCTAGCGTTTTTAAGTTCATCATACCCATGCACGAGGCGATGGAATGATCAACAACATATTGATCAAAGAATTGTTTGAAGATATATTCTTTGATTCCAATATATTTTTTCGTTCTAATAGCAATTTCCGGATGATCATTCACAATCCATGTAATTTTACTTAATGGTGACATTGGGTGAATAGGTGTTCCTGTTCGTCTATAAATTTCATGGCCATTCAGTTCATCTTTGATTTTATGTGCCCATGCCTCACTACGATTATCTGCCCAAGTGATACAAGGTGTCAGCGGCTGATCATTTTCATCCATAGCAATGACACTATGCATAGCACTGCTAAATGAAATAAACGATGGTTTTTTATCTGAATGCTGTTTCGTTATATTTGATATTGCTTGTAAAACAGCTTGGAAAATCTCTTCTGGATCTTGTTCCGCTGTGGATATATCCGGTGTGCGAAGTGGATAACCAATATTCTCGGTTTGGATGACTTCGCCTTTTTCAGTAAATAAAACTGCTTTCGTACTTGTTGTACCGATATCTATACCTAACATATAGCTACTCATGTCCTTGCTCTACTCCTTTAGATAACATTTGTTGTGACATCCAGAAATCTTCAACTTTCCCTTGAACATCATCAAAGTTTAGATGTAAGGCCTCAATCATGAGGGCTCGATCTTTTGATTCGATTGCTTTTATATAAAGCTCATGATTTTTAATAACCCGTTCAAAGTCTTCGTACTTTTCCTTGAAACGAGTACGCATTGATAAAAGGATTAAGCTTTCCATAACAGGCTTTAAATTATTCCAAATCATCAGGATGTAGGAATGCTCAATGGTTAGAATAATCGTTTCATGGAATAAAAGATCTTGATAAGAAAACTCATCAGAATCATGATATTTAATGGCGATTTTCATCATTTCCATTATTTTATTTAGTTCTCTTACTAAATCATTTGTGTCCATCTTTACAAGTCGCTCAAAGATAAACTTTTCTATAAGTAAACGAACATCATATATTTCTTCGATTTCTTTCTCGGTTAAACCAATGACAACTGCGCCCATTCTTTCTAAGCGAATAATATTTTCAGAAGCTAGTACTTTTAATGCTTCACGAACGGGTGACCGACTTACAGAAAAATCGGCAGCTAATTTATTTTCCGACAGGATGGTACCGCTTTCAATCTCCCCTGCAATAATGCGCATTCTCAGTTCGCTCGCAACACGATCACCTGTAGAGGCTTTTGAAAGCCATTTTTCAGGATAAAGAAATTCCATTGATTTCGCCATAAATTCACCTCATGTTAATCAAGTATACTTGTATACAAGTATTATAACTCGGATTTTTAATTATGCAAGCGCTTTTATTGTTTGCTTTGGTCCTTTTAGAGGAAAGCCCCATAATTATCAAGCTAACAAATCGAGTCGCCCCAAAAACTATTATTGTTGATGAAGAAGATTTAGGGAATGGAAAACTGAAGAATACGATATTCAAGGACTTACATCAACATATTTACCACTCGGGTTTACAACTTTTTGAATCAAAAATATAGATGTTAAAAATGTAACAGTAACTGAATTTGAGCATTAAACACTTTTAAAAATTGAAATTGTATTGTAAAGTAATGATTTTACAAATAGAAGCAGTTTTATATAATTAAAGACAAGTAAAGAGAATTTAAATGATCCACAATAGAACGAGTAAAAATCAACAAATGTGCGGATTATTCTGATAATATTTCAACTTAAAGGTTATATAGCCATCATATAGCTATGACGTTTCACATTTTTAAGATTCAAATTATATTTGTAATTAATATTGTTAGGAGGTATTTAAATATGGAGAAAGTGTTAGCATTGTTTAGTGATGCCCTCCTACTTGCTGCTCCAATTTATGAAGAAAATAAGCAGTTATGGGCCAAATGGAATAAATATTATAAAGAAGTACAAGAGAATCACGATAAATTAGTAACATCAGCTAATATGTCCCCTTCCTTTTCGACACTTGTTTCTTGGTTAGGTCAGAAACAAGAGCAAGGAATATCGTTGTTAAACATTTATGCCAATCTGAATAAATATAAAATTGAGATTCAAAATGTACTAGATAAGATCATTGAACAAGAATTTGGAGAAAAAGTTGAAGCAGTTGAACCAACTCAAATTTCAATTTTTGAAGATAGTCAGGTAACAGAGCATATAGAAGATATATCGGATGATTACTATCCTGTAACCAATGACGCAATGTACTATCAATTACGTGATGGAATAGCAAAAAATCATTTTGAGGAAGATGAAGCAGTAGCAAAACCGGTACTGCCATTAGAAACAAAAAATTCAAGCGGAGTCGCACAACTATCTTCACATAAGGATGAGGATTTGAGATTAGTGAATACAAACGAAGCAGAAAGATGGTCTATATTGGTTGATGGAGTAATTAGTAATATGGATGATCTTACAGCAGACTGTTTGGATACCATTACAATACAATGGTTAAATCAAGCTAAATCTCCAGATGAATTCATAGATTTTAGTTATGAAAATGTGTTGGAATTATGTAATATGCCAAAAGCATCAGCAAACGGTGTAGAGTATTATCGTGCAGAAGATAAGATAAAAGTAGCACAACGTATTGCAGCGTTAGCAAGCATCTTTATTTATTTGAATGATGATAATGAAGTTGTAGTATTGAACGATCAAGCTGAAACTGGGGAAAAATTTGAAGTAAAACGTGAAGTAATTAAAAGGCTATTCGTACTGGACTCTGTAGTGTTATGGAGAGATAAGAATACTAATGAATATATGGGGATAGAATCCTGTAAGATTAAACCAGGTAGTTTTTTATCGGGCTATTTGTATGGATCTAATAGCACAACTGCTTTATTATCGAAAAAAGCATTAGAGTATAATAGCTATAGACACAAGTTTCATAAACGTTTAATACGTTATTTATCCTGGCAGTGGCGAATCCGTCAACAATACAGTACTTTAAAAAGACCATACTCCATTGGTGGAGAAAAAGGTTTACTATCTGTAATGGGTATTACAACCACAAAGGGTCGCCCAACTCGAATTCGTGAACAACTAGAAAATGTTTTAATTGATTTAGAAAAAGAAAATGTAATTTCACATTGGGCGTATGCAGAGGAATTGGATGAAACAAAGATAGGAGAACGTAATTGGTTTAAGAATTACTATTCAAAATTAGGGATCATTATCTTACCACCAAAAGAATTGATGAATAATATAGATAGTATGGTAAAGAAAAAAGCAATAGGTATGCAAGAGAATCCGGAGGACCATTATATTGCAGAGACTGTAAAACAAACTCCTGAAGGATCAGAAGATATGATACGAGAAAAAATTATGTATCAGCATATGCATCAAAATAAAACAATGCGTGAAATAGCTGATGAAATAGGTCTATCCCCTGCTACGCTATCAAGATTCTGTAATAACAAAATGAAGCGTATTTCAAAAAGTGTTAATGAAAAACTAAACAAGTGGTATGAAAGACAAATGATTATAGAGTCAATGTAAAGAGAAGCAGATACCTTTTAAAAATGGAGAGGTACCTGCTTCTTTTTAATTTGTTCATATTCTGCCTGTATTAATCCATAAACGCGCTCGATTGTTCGGTGGATACCATGTGTCCTTTTGTACATAATAAGATTTGCAAATATTAAAGTCAGGAGGGTTTGTATGCAACAGGATAAAAAAGATATAGAAACGTCTGGTTCTATTATGAAACCAAATTTTGCAGAAACTGATGCGCAAAAAGTGAAACAAGAAATTCAAAATGATGTAAGGGAAGGACAAGGAGCAATGACTTCCCGAGAAGCAGGTGCAATGCGGGATTAAGAAAACACTCCTTACTGTTTTTTATTTAGTGAAAGTTTTAACCAGTAAGGAGATTTCCTATTATCTGCTTTTGTTTCTAAAAAAAATTGTTTTTACTTTGATATAAAGTTTATTTCATGTAAGTATCCCTCATTAGAAATAATCTATATTTTGTTTGATTTCTTTAAAAAGAAGTTTAACTTGTTGTGATATAAACAATTCCAAAAGTGTCTATTGTAGTTATCATCATTAATTAATATGTTATTATCAAGCTCGACTAATTTGTTCTTCAAATCATGAAAAGTCTTTATTAGATCACAATCTTTGTAGTGCCCCTGCCCTATTAGCTGAACCCAATACTTTTTAAAGCAATTGAAGCAGGAATGCATTTTCTCTATAGAAGAATTAACAAAATATCTTTCTACTCTTTCTGTAATTTCATGCTCTAGCTCATATATCTCGCCTGTGGGCTGGTAGATAGTAATTAGATTACCTGAATCCATATTACTCCCAATAACAAGGTATGGTTTAAACTTCTCTAAACTCGCTAAAAACGCTTCTGTATATTCTTTATCCAATATTGATAAAGAAAAATCATTTTGTTTTGTCCATTCCACTACATCTAAAAGAAAACCATTAGAATAGGTGTAAAATTCAATATTGAGACATTCAAATTCATTTTCTTTAATTTGATGATTAAGTAAAAAATGCTTACCATCAATGGGTAAATTTAATTTGTCTATTTCCAATGTCCTTTCTCCCCCTTATTATTTAATCCATGTTCTCCTTCAACACAAACTCAATTAAATTTTAGCATAAAGGAATGATCCCCTTAGTGAAAGTTACATATGAAATAATAAAAAGGTATGAGTTTACGACCCACACCTTTTTATCAGTAGAAATATTCGTTATTTGCTTAGTGCATCAATCATGATCAATGTCACCTTCGATATATTGACTGAGTTTATCCTTAATTGCCGCACTTTCTGGAGTTACTTCTGCTACTTTACGATTGTGAAGACGAGAGCCACCTTCCATTTCATCTAAAGGTAATGTATTTTCATCTTCTTGAGGAACAGTAGCAGCCATTTGTTGCTGTAACCATTGCATTGTTAAGTTAGATGTTGTATTTTTACCATTGATTTCTGCAGTTCGTTGAATTTCCTGCTCCTGCTGATTATGGGTAACAGTTGATGTGTAAGCAGGTTCTCTATATTGTGGTGTATGCTTTGCCCTTGGCACTTCTATTAGAGTTTCAGTAATAACTGATGCTTTGTTGTTAAGTTCAATAGGTTCTCTATGTTTACTTGTATCTGGTACATTTTCTTTTTGAACATCGATTACTTCATTAATTTTTTCGGGTTCTGTTTTATTAGAAGTAGCAATTGATGCTATACTGCTTTCCTTTTCTAGTTTAGGAGCAGAATTTCTTGAGTAATCTTGCACAGACTGACTATTAGTTAACTCTCCTTCATTGTCTGTATCATCTTCATTATTATAAAAATCGTAAGTATCAGGATTTAACGTTTGTAACCAGCCTTCTATTGCAGTAGGTGCTGTTTTAGGTGTACTCAATTCTTCAATTACAGCTTCTTCACTATCAACATTTGTATCTGTGACATAATCATTATATTTAGTTTCCACATTCAATGACTCTTCACGAATTTTTAACCAATAAGCAGCTGCTTCTGTATCAACTTGAATCTTAGCTGTTTTAAACTCAGAGGCAGGAACAAAGTTAGCATTTACTTGTATTCCTCCTTGTGGAGCATTATCTTTTACAATTTTAGCCGCACACTGGAATGCTTTTTGAATTAAGATATCATTTTCAGAAAGAATGGGTACCTCTAGTTTCGAATAAGAGTAGGATGTTCTTCGTGTACTTTGAGTTTTCGTTTCTGCAGTTACCATATCAATTTCTTGATCACCTTCACGTGCCTCATAAATTGTTTTCGTACCCATTAGCTTACTAAACAATTTAGCATCTTCATTTGTAACATCACCATAAACAAGTTTATTACGAAATGTTCCTAACAGGATATCCATGAATCTTGGGCCATGTTCAATTGCTAATTGACTAATGGTTTGTGCAATAACAATTAAAGGTGCTTTATATTTACGTGATTGAGCAGGAAAACTTTTAAATGCTTTATAAATGTAATCCGCAAACTCATCGACTAAAACCGGATGATAAGGAGATACGTTAGGCTTACGACGGAAAACAGCGTTCTGTACGGCATATAAACACAATTTACCGAATACATCAGATAAATCAGAAAGTTCCCCTTTCGCTGTATTGACTAACAGAATACCTCCAAATTCCAAATGCTTCTCAAAATCAAAATCCGATGGACCACATAAAACACGTCGGAGCAGAGGTTGAGCAGAAATATCATTTAATGTGTTTCGTAAACCGCGAACAAAAGTTTCTTGTTTATCAATTATCTTGGGTTGACCATAGTATTTCCCTTCAGTATGATAAACAACTTCCCCTCCCCCACGGCCACCAGAAATTTCAGGAATATAATTTAAATCAAACCATTCATCAACTTGTTTCATTATGCGGAAATGGTTTCGTTCATCCCTATCTGGAATGGATTCAATATCATTTGGAAGTCGTTCTTTTAATTTGAGATGCATCTCAAACACGAGATTAGCATCATTATACATATCAATTAAATGCTCAAATCTAGCTTCAAAATTAGAATCATGGAGTTTTAACAAATAAATATGTTGTTTAAGATGAGAACGCTCAGATTGAACGAAAAACGGATTTCCTGCGCCATTATCAGAGAGACCCGTTAATACTGAACATAACATCTCAGCAACCTTATCAACTGGACCACGTACAAAATTTATTGAAGGGGTATCAGGATTTGTTGGGTCTAAATAGAAAATAACACTTTCGGGAATCTTGTGTGCTAATACCAATTTATATACTTTTTCGCAGAAGTCATTAGATGGCTCGATAACTGTAAGACCATTAACCTGTGTTCCTTTTACATCCTCTGAATGATAATCTTTTCTTGCATATAAGGTTTTAAAGTTATTAATCATTGAAGCCATATAGTCAAGAATTTGATTGGCAATTGGCAAACCTAGTGCAGCTGATTTCCCTGTACCAATGTTACCGATGATCATTATATTAAGCGTTAGAGACTTGCCCTGTATAACTGCCATTTCCCGTGTAGCACTGTTAGGACCAAGAAATATATCAGGTTCTGGCAATTTTAATGGATTTTTTTCAGTGAAAAATTTGTGTAATGAAGTAGCAAGTTTCCGTTGACGATCATCATTCAAAAAGGAAAGCATCCAACCAGGTATTTTAAATACGTATTCCCATTTTCCGAATTCATCTATAAGCTCTTTTTTATGTTCATAAAAAATCTTAAAGAGCCATAAGAGTACGAGAATAATAATAATTACAGGTATAGCAAATACAAGGTACATGATATTATTAAAATTTGAAAGTATAGTATCCTCTAATCCTTTGTCATTTAGTGAAACCTCTCCAGCTTTCGAATGTAAGAATGGAATAAATATCTTAGCTAATGGAACACTAAACGCCCATAAGTACTGGGCAACTATACCAATCAACATCATCGAGAAAATAAACCATCGACGCTTTATCTCCTGATAGGTCTTAACTTTGGTTGATAGTTTCCAAGTATAAATTAAAATCCAAAAGCTAAAAAAGGTTTCAATGTAATAATTAGTTTTAAACGGATTACCGAAGATACTTAAAGTAGGTAATGGAGCCCCCATTTGTATGAACCAGAAAGAAGCGTATTTATAAATTCCTCTAAAAGCAAAATACCAAGCTAGCAGAAGTAGTAATGTCACAACATAGTAAGATGAGAGGGCTGCTAAACGATATTTCCAGCTTTTTGTAATGTCGATTGTCACTATATAGGAATTTTTTTTGCTCTTTTCGGTTTTTGGATCCTCCCCATTACTTGGTGCATTATTGAGTTCAGCATTCTTTTGAACTGCATTCTCCAAATTCTTGTTTCACCCTCTCTTTTAACGAATAAAAAGCAGCGGTGAAATTAAGCAATTCAGCAGAAGTAGCCAATAATATATTCTCTGGTGCTATGGAATTGTGATACAGATCAGTAAAAATGGCTTGCTGCCCATGCTCTAATTCATCCGCTTCATATATCCCCAAAATCTTAATTGGGTTGAGTGTTCGGTGTTGATTTTGCATGGCCAACAATCCTGATAATTTCTGTAATTTAAAGTGTGTGTTAACCTCCCCTACCTTAAGTATTGTTAATATACATAATATTTCTAAGTAATCTAAAGATTTTTTTTCTTCATCAGGTGCTTTTTTTCGTAATACCAAAATGTCATCTGTTAGCTCAAGTAGTTTAGAATGTTGAATCCCTTTCACTTGAATTTTATTTTTATTAGAAATCCACTCTACCGAATAAGGGAAAGAAGAATTTATGTTTAAACGTTCAGCAATTTTTTTGAGCAAATGACTTTTGTTTAAACTATTAATTTCGCGAATTTCTTGAAGAATATTATTTATTACAAGTGCAGATCCACCCATATTGCACACGTAAACATTTAGGTTATTCACTACACTTAAACGTGGTATATTGCTGAAAGCCTTTTTTAAATTTGTTACACGTGTAGTTCTTTTTTTGTAAGTAGAAATTGTGTGATAGGAATCATCGATTACTGAAAATAAAACGTAAAACTGTTTAGACGGATTAGAAGCAGCGATATCAAAATATTTTTTAAGTTTGTTTTCTAGAAATGGAATGTTTTCTGTTCCTGTATCAACTTCAATATTGATAATAGAATCATTACATGTAAGAACCCAATCAGGAATGATTAATGGGTCTCCCTTTGCGTCTGGATAAAACTCTTTAGATGGACGAAATGAATAAACGAGTTGAGGTAAATCTGGTTGGAAGGAAACGGGTTGAAGTTCTGGCTGAAACATTTCGCGATACTCTTCATCTTCGTATAAGAAGTAAACATCATTTGAATCGGAATACATTAGGTTGGGTAAATGTAAGTTTTGCTTCACAATTGAGTTTAATGGAAAAAGATAATCGCCATTACCACCTACAATTGCACCGGTATGTTCATTTTGGGATTCTGCTTCAAGTAAATTGAGCACAAATTGTGTAATAGCTATATTGTGTTCATATTGCCTTTTGGTAACAAACGAGGTGTTGCAGTCAGTAATTAATTTTAAACGATATAATATTTCTGCTCCCTTTGAAGCTATAGAAACGAAATCCAATGTAAAGCCACGTTTTTTTCTCACACTTATATTTTCTTTTTTTATTAATTTCATTTTTGCCCACTTAGTTAACTTGGATGAAAACGTAGTTCGACTTATAGGCCCCCCACTTATCAATTCATAAAATTTTCGTAATTGAATTTGAGATACTGTTCGTTGTTCATATAAAAATAAGACTGTAAAAATGTCAGAACGATTAAAATAAACTCCACGGTCATTCTCTCCGACGATATATTTAACGGCATGATCAAATGATTTTTTCAATTTAAAACACTCCCTTGATATGGAAATAATATACGGGAATCTGCATAAAATCGGGTGCGATTGTCATGAAATGAAAGTAATAAATGTTGGATAAATTAAGCAGTTCAGTACATAAAAATGATTAGTGTATATTTTAACTGAAATTTGCAAAAAAGTAACCCATTATCCCATATGGACTCTCGGTTTAAAAAACACATATTATTTCGTCAGGTGTGGGTAATTAAAATCAATGATATCAAGTGGGAATTTACTATTAGAGTTCGTCATTTGTACTTCGACATAGATAAAAGAACATATGACGAACTCTAATGATGAAAAAAGGGTTCGTCATATGTATCTCGTCATATATGTGTAGAGTAGCAAAAATAAATAAAATGTACAGTGAATATTCTTTTGCATAGATGATATTAAGTATTAAACAAAATTGTATTTAATTCTATAGAGCTATTTGTTTATCAGAAGGAAAAATCACATCATAAAAGAAATAAGTAAATAAACATAATAAAGTAAATGAAAATTGTGTATATTTCATATTTTGCATGTTACAATCTGATTTAAGGGGTGAAAAAATGCGGAATTTGAACACAGAATATGGGCTAATAAAAACAATTATACAAAGTGAATTTGAAACAGACGTTCTTTATAACATGGTAACTAACACATTAAATAACGAATATGAGATAATCCCATTACAGTTTGCTGCTCTAGATCCTTATAAAATCTACAATATCTCACAAGTTAGTAGACTATTGAGACTGAAACCTAATAAATTAAGGTATTTAATTAACAGATACGGTGAATACATCCAGTTAATAAAAAAAGGAACTAAATATGTTATTTCATTTAAAGCTGTATATAAGATTTATTTAGTACATCTATGTTTAACAAAGAAATTAATTAGTTTATCAGAGTTTAATCGCTTTATGGCTTTACATGTGAGTTATAGTGATTATATTGATATGAAATTGACAAGTTATACTGACAAGTTTGTAGAACTTAATTTTAGAGAAAAACAAATGAATGAAAATGAATCACAATTTTATGTGTTATTTCTACAAATCTCAAAAATAACTACGGAATTAATAAAAGAAATAACGAAATATAACATGACATTGACATCCCCTTTCCTTTCTGTAGACAACCAACAGAAAAATGAGTTATTGAAAAAGAAGCAGGATCATAAAGATCTGTTTAATAAACTAAGTGTTTTATATAAAACTATATAGTTAAAAGAGTAATACTTAAGAAGTATTACTCTTTTTTATAGGTCTATATACACGTTTTATTGATAAGTCTTTCATATAAGACCTTTAAATAGGACGTGTAATAAATCGTGGTAATATTCTATTGACATGAAATTAATATAAAAGCATATAAATCCTTTAATAATAAGTGTTTATTTATACGTCTTATATATAGTTCGTATATATAAGACGCATAAATGAAATAGCCATGATAATAGTAGGTTATTTTAGGAGTATTATATATTGGAATTATAATTCTAGATAAAAATATACATAAATACTGCACTCATATTTATAATTTAATAGTTATTGTTAGTTATATGAAACCTCATATTAACATGTTTTATTTACTGCTTATATAAACGACTTTCATGTACGTCTTATATATTTAACATTGATATATAGAACATTGCTTCGATTTTACATTTTGTAAATATTATATAAGTCTTGTATATAACAACTTAATATAAGACTTATATATAATGACTTGATATACGTCTTACAATGATGTAATATATTTTTAGGAATAATTAACCAACGTTTTAAGGGGGGGACAACTTGAACGAGGTATTAAGTGAAAAATATAAACAAAACAAATTCACTGAAGAAGTTGTGGAAATGTTTGCAGACATTATTGAAGAAGACGAAATACTCTACAATGTATTTCATTACATAGGGTCACAAGTAAACAAACAATACCAAGAGACAAAGTATATGAGAGGAATCTCAATAAATGAAATAGTAGAAAGTGTTGTTATTGATAGGAGAGTAAAGAAACCTAAGGGTAAATCCTATTCATTAGAACTTGAAAGAACTAACATTTCAAGAAGATCGGCAGAAGGTAGTGTTGCTACTTTAGCTTCAATGTCATTAATAACAGAAAAAATTATGCATCCGTATAAGTTTTTAATTTCAACTATTAGGGGACAACAAGTATTAGTTGAATTAGGGAAACGCAAAAAAAGTAATGAGAATAAGGGAGAGATAAAATAATGGCAAAAAACTTTCTGAAAAACGAAGTAGCTGTGAAAATGACTATGGTTGGTTTTGGTCAAGCTGGAACTAGAATGGTAGATAAGTTTGCTGAGTACAAGCATACAGACGGGACAGCAGTTTATAATTGTCTAGCATTGAATAGTAATGATGGGGATTTAGCTGAACTGAAAAATGTGCCGAAAAGTAACCAAGTTTCACTAAAATTAGGTGGTTTAGGTAAGAATCCTGAGCGTGCTGTAAAGGTCTTAGAATCTAATGAAGAAGCTAAAGATAAACTAAAAGAATTTATAACAGAACGTGTTAGACCAACTGATGAATTAGTACTATTTTTTGCTGGTTTAGGTGGTGGTACAGGTACATCTACAATTATTCAAGCAATTGAAGAATTCTCCGCTTTTCATAATAAACCTGTAATTGCTGAAGAACTTAAAAGTATGGCAATGAAAATTCCTAGAGAAGAATTAATAAAAAATCAACAAAAGTATGCAAGAATTGCTTTCAATAATGCTATTGAGCGTAAAGATTTTATTAAAATGGGTATTGTGGTTACACTTCCAGTTAGAGCAGATGGGCCGGATGTACTAAGACAGGTGAATAAATTCTCACAAGAAATTTGGAAGTTAGCTAATGATCCAGCCAAAGGCGTTGCATTTGTTGTATTTGCAGATAACCAACATTTCTATGATGAGTTTAAAGGATTAAACGAGAATGAGAAAAAAGGCATTGGAAACTCACGAGACTATGCAAATCAGCGTATTGGAGATATTATTCATGAGTTAAACACAGCTGCAAATGGTTCAGGAACATCAGTAATTCTAGATTCTCAGGACTTTAAACGAATTTTACTAGAAAGAACAGGATGTTTAGTAATTAATAAGGTTTCACGTAATATGAATCAAATTGAAAACAGTGAAGAAATTGTAGATATGTTCTCAGAATCATTGAAAGGAAGTTCATTCCATCACCCTATTGACCTGATGAAGACAAATGAAAATGGAGATTTAGAGGCATCGAAGGTACATCATTTTGGTATGTTAGCAATTTTAGATGAACAGAAGAACATTGATGATTCATTTATGGATGATGCAAAAGTAGAAGTGACAAATAAACTACCAATCAATGGAACTGTTTTTAATGGTTATTTAGTGAGTAAAAATGACTTTATGGGCAGCGTGTATACTTTCTATAAGACAGATGCACTACCATCACGTTTATCTAAAGGATTAGTTGAAGAATATAATGAATTTAAAGAAAAACAAAGTCAAATTCAATATACAAAGTCTCAAATTAATACTATTGAAGCGCAAGACTCGGATGATGACTTCAATATTAACTTTGGTGATTACTTTGAATTAGAACCAGTTAAAGATGAAGAATCACAAGCGCAAAATGATGAAGAATTAGCGGCATTTATGGATCCAGATAAGATGTTCGGAACTAAATAAAAAATAAGCCTGGAATCTTCCAGGCTTATTTTTCTATTTTCATTACATTTTTCATGTATTCAATCATGTTCTCATCAATATAGTTTTCTATGAAAAGTTGTTTTCTCGCAAGATCTTCCTCTTTTTTAAACCAACCAACTTTTTTTATACGAGTTTCTTCTGGCTGTGTATTCCACTCGTTTTCAGCTTGTTTTCTTAACTCTGTACGCGCTCTATGTTGAATAATTATATTATCTAGTCTTTCTTGTCTTTGGCGCTCTTTTAGCTTTTCGGGGTCTTCTGGTTCAGGTAGCACTGCACGTATAGCCTCTTCAAACTTTCCTTGATACTCTAATTCAATGTTTTGTAAATGCATTTGAATCTTTTGCTCTACTATTTTTTCAATAGTCGCTGCAGCTTCCTGCATGTTTAATTGGGTTGAGACTTCACTGGTTTGATTTTCTGGAGAAACTGGTCTTAGTTCAAATTGATGTGGTAAAAGCTCAATAATTGCATCTAGCGACCACTTTTCATCCCTCTTTAGCTTGATAAATAAAGCTATCTCTAAATCTAGTGTATTATATAGCTTTTCATTTGTATTATTGGTTCTTAATGTTCCGTGTAACCCCTTTTCCTCTAGGATATTGAACCAATTGTATACAGTGTTATGATGTCGGCCTACTAGTTTTGAAAACTCTGTTATTCGCCAAGCTTTTTCAAAAGTATCTTCATGACTAGAGTTTGTATTATTGGACTCCATATGTTCATTTGTATTTTTGTTATCTTGTTCAATCATCGTTATACCTCCTTGAAATATAATAGCCATAGCAAAATGTAATTAACATATAAAGTGAGATTAACATGTTAAGTGTCTTTCGACGATATAAACCTCAATACCTTTATTGATTGATATTCACATGAAATGTGTCATTGATATATAAAGTATCACTTGTTAACATAAAGTTGATAAATCAGGCTTTTGAATTAACTATTGTTAATGTCCTATTAATAATCCGTTAGTTATTAATGATTATTGTTGCTATGAAATTAACAAATTAGTTTACAATATACTAATGATAAGAAAATATTAGTGATTTGTAAATAAATTATGAGGATATAGCATTAAACTTAAAGACTTAAAAGCTAAAAAGCATGTATAAATCTAAAGAGAAAAGTCCATACTAATAGTAAATAAAGGCCTATATTTATTATAATTTATGATACCCGGTAGTAGAAAACCAAGAACTGTATAGCTAATTGGTTTCAGTAGGTCTTTAGAATGCACGTAAAGGCTATTATAGGTTATTGAAGTATTTTTATGTGGTTTAATATAAACTTACTTTTTTAAGGGGTATCACCCTTTACAAGTGAGCTCTATATAATCAAAATTGATTTATACAATTGCTATTTTTAAATCGTAAGTAATAAAAAGCGATTCATTATTTTTTATTACTATTAAAATGTTTTCAAGAATGATATCTTCCGCAGTTAATGCAGTGAATTTTACTATATAAAAAAGTCCTTTAATAGATGTAGAATCTAAAACTCTATCTGTATGTATATTCTCAACTTTAGAATCAGAAATTGTTAATGTTATGTCAATATTAATCAACAATAGTTGATATGAAACTACCATTAATTAATAACTAGCCCTATTAACATGTTAATCTCAGGTTATATATCAATGATAAAAAAAGAGAAAACTGTTAATTTTCGTGTGTTATTAATAAGAAACGATCAATTGTATGGATCTCTTGTTAATGTCTATCCACAATTATAGTTCTTTTAGGGTGTTTTCCTTTTTGTTTTTTAATAGAAATCTGTTGTAGTAGATAAAATTTTTAACTAATATGGATTTTAAAAACCCGAAATCTGCTTCTATGTGCATTTCTACTATTTAATTGTCAATGTCATATTAATGTTAAATGCAAATTTTTGATATAACATTAATAATTCAATAGCATGTCTCTTTACGTTTTGCTTTTAGACTATATGTCATTGCGATTAAATTTTAACTATGTTTTGATAGTGTGAAAACATCTTTTAGGATAGATCATCACTAAATTTGCTTCGAGTAAACCTCCACAGAAGAAAATTTTCACCGATATAGATTTTGAAATCTCGAAATCCATAAACGCTTTCGCTTTTGATACCTTATTGTTAATGTCTTATCAACATCAATTAGAATAATATCGATAACAAAAGAATACGAGTGCTTAACATGTTAATCTCAAGTTACATGTTAATGATAAATGAAAAGAAAACTGTTATTTTTTGATGTCACTAATAAGAAACCATCAATTGTATGGATTTCTTATTAGCTTCTAACCAAAATTATAGTTCTATTAAAGTGTTTTTTGGTTTTTCGATAGAAATCTGTTGTGGTAGATAAATTTATAACTAATACAAATCTCGAAGACCTAAGATCTGTATTTATGTGTATTTTAACTACTTAATTGTTAATGTCATATTAATGTTAAACGCAAATTATTGATATGAGATTAACAATATAAACAGTATTCCTTTCTATGTGTTGTTTTTAGACTAAATGTCAATGATAAATAAAGGGTAAAATGCTGTCATCATTTATTATCCCAATTAAATTTTCAACTATGTTTTAATGGTGCCGAGACATTTTCTAGGATAGATCATCACTAGATTCACTTCAAGAAAACTGCCGAAGAAGAAAAAATTCAATCGATATAGATTTTGAAATCTTGAAAGCTATAAACGATTCTTCTTTTTTGAAATCTTATTGTCAATGTTATGTCAATCTTATTCAAAATGATATTGATAACAAAAGAAAATAATCAATTAACATGTTAATCTCAGTTAACATGTTAATAACAAATAAGAGATTGAAAACCATTTCTCTTTTCATTGGTATCGACATGAGATTGATAGTTTCATGGTGTTTCTTTTTTTATGTCGTACTAGCATTTAAACATTTGCAAAGGTAGTTTATTAATTAACTTATTTCCGTACAATCAGTTGGAGTGGATTAATGTTCATCTAATATAGATTTTGAAGTTTAGATAGGTACAAACGTTTTTGATAAGTAGCTGCTTGTTAATGTTATGTTAATGTTAACCGGTGGATACTAGCGATAAAGTTGGTGCGCTTCATTTGATATGTTAATCTCAGCTGATATGTCAATGTCAAATGCGGGTGAGATGTGTTGATTTTCTGTTGGTATCAACATGAGATTGATAATTATATGACTGTTTTATAGTCCGTATTCTAAAGTGTTTTTGAGTAGGATTAATTAAATTTGAACAAAATATAATCTTATGATGCTTGTTTACAAGAAAATGATTATGGTTAACAACGGTGCCCTTAATAGCGCAATTAATTGGTTAGTAGAGAGTATACTGTACCAAAAAAAGTTAGCAGAAAAACATTAGTGGACGGTTAATAAGGAGGCTCCTTATAGCTTAGTAAATATAGATTGCTAAAATAGTATTTAATTCCGAAGAAGTTCTCGCTTCAAAAGGTCCAAAAGGGGTTAAGCAGTAAGATGCCCATGTATAATTATAGTGGGAGTTTAATAATATTATAATTAACCTCTAGATTAAATAAAGAATTTTTAGTATATTCTTATTATAACTTGTTAATTTTTTTAATTTCTAGTGATTACATGAAGCCCTTCGGGTTACGGATTAAATTACACGTTTGTGTGGTATTTAACCTCCGTATTCCAAAGGGCTTTTTTATTTGTTCAAGGGGAAAGGAGATATGTGGTGTCAATTGAAAAGTTAGCAGCAAGTAGAATATTAAGGCCAGTGAGAAGCATGAATAAGGGGAGTAATGAGAGGTGGTTTGAATATTATAGAACAACGTGCCCTATATGTGGTAAGCAAGGATGGTGCATGGTTAATGATTCTGAAACTAAAATAATATGTGGACGAATTTCATCTGAAACAGTATTGGGGGAAGCAGGCTATTTACATATAATAGCTGAAGATCAAAAAAGGGGATATGACTTTTCTCAAAATCAGATGATTAAGGAACATAGGAAGAAAAATGATTACAACCTTGATATTATTTATACTTTATTCCTAGAATTTTTAGACATGCGAGATGAACATATTAAAATGTTAATGGGATCGAAACATAGGGTTACAAGTGAAGTAATAAATGTTAGAAATTACAAAAGTTTTCCTATTAAACCTTGGGATACTACGAAAGAGCTAATAAAAAAAGTAGGAGGGAAAACAAGCTATATTGTTGGAATTCCAGGATTTTATGCAAAAGAAACAAAGGATGGAAGATATTTTACGTTTGCAGGAAGGAGAGATTCTTTATTAATACCGCAGAGAAATATATATAATCAGATATGCGGTTTTCAATGTAGAATTGATAATCCTGAATATATGACAGTTGTAAAAAATCATAAACCAAGCTTTAAGGCAGAAGTTATTGAGCAACCCAATGTTATAGAGGTGACCTATAAAATCAATGGGAAGATAGAGTCTATATTTAAAGGTAAAATCGATGTTAAAGAATGGTATGAAACTAATTATGAAGGTGAAAAATTAGGTGAAGTACAATTAAAGTTAGAAAGTAAATATATTTGGATCAGTTCAGGTGGGAAATTCCATGGAACAGGAGCTGGGAACCCATTGCCAATACATGTAGCAGTACCTAGTCGAGAGTTGAAAAGTTTGGAACGTGGAGAACTAATAAAAAAGGATAATGTATGGATTTCAGAAGGCGCTCTAAAGTCTGATATTGCTGCAGAAAATTTAGACGAGCTTCTAACAAATGAGGAAAAAGTATTGTATGGTACCACAGTTGTATCAATACCAGGGGTTAAAGTATGGAGAATATTAATTGAACCATTGAAAAAAATGGGAGTTAGACAGGCGACGTTCGCTTTAGATATGGATATGATTACAAATTCAGATGTTCAGCGGTCGTTATTAGAATGTGCGCAAGCGCTTTATCAAGAAGGGATAAGTATTAATTATGCAAGTTGGGATATTAATCTTGGAAAGGGTCTAGATGATTTACTGTTAAACGATTATATTCCAGCAATAGAGAAAGTGAGATAAACGCTATTTTAATTGAAGTGAATTAAGATATATATTAATAAGGGGTAGAAATGATTCAGTACTTTTCTATACCATAACTAGAATGAGTGGGTTTTATAAAATCGAAGGATGTATTGTATAGAAGAATACAATACATCCATTGTTTTATACGTATTCTTGATAGTCATCAGGGTTTAAATTGTATATATAATTAGTTTAATCATAAGGAAATGATGGATATTTTAATATCCTGGTAATTTTTGAAATTTTTAGAATAATTTATTTTACATTTTGTTATAATCCTATATCATATACATACAGGAGAAATTTGGAAGAGTTTTGAAGGAGAAGTTTCGTATCTATGTAATACCGATAGTAGTTTTTAAGTACTAAATAATACTATTTATGTATACGAGGTGAAACAAATGGGGAGACGAGTAAGCGAGAAGAAAACAAAAGAGCAGTTTTTATATGAAAGAAGAAGACAATTAGAAATAATGGAAGGTATTAGTAGCATCTGCAAAGGATGCGATATTTATATAGAATTGAGAAAAACGAAAGCACATAAAGAAGTTGCCAATACATGCGCAAGGAACTGTAAGTTGATTAGTAACGTACAAAAGGAGACAAAGATGTTTTTAGAAACAATTCGTTAAAAATGAGAAGGGAGGAATAAGTATGAATCAATCATATAGCAGCTTGAATCGCGATGAGTCATTAAATAAAACTATAACACAAGGTTCTACTGCAAGAAGTATTAAGCCAATGGCTTATCCAGAAGGTAATACTTTTGAAATTAAGGAAATAGGAAATTATCAGGTACTTTCAAAACAAGAAAGTTTAAATTTATTTCAGCGGTACAAACATGGTGAAAAGGATCTACGTGATTATTTGTTTCATGTGAATGTAGGGTTAGTATTATCTATTGCAAGAAAGTACAAAAACAAGCACCCTGATA
>Ga0209463_1000942_pt1 | contig 19210 bp, 25 predicted proteins | sample AgamicMgSfrz_FD_187169 | JGI IMG/M metagenome (GOLD analysis project Ga0209463, IMG submission 187169) | Agave microbial communities from Guanajuato, Mexico - Mg.Sf.rz (SPAdes) (version 2) | ecosystem: Host-associated > Plants > Phyllosphere > Phylloplane/Leaf | place: Guanajuato, Mexico... | reverse complement strand
GGGTATGTCCACCGTACCTGATTTTGTTGATTTCCCTTTTTATTTTTTCTGATTACAAATATTTCCAAGAAAAAACATAAAAAATGAAGCAAAATCAGTTACCGTTATCGCAACCAATTCTGCTCCACTTTTTAGAGACAAATATTCACTTCATTTAACACCATAAAATTTTGGACTTTTTAGATGATTTTTTGGCGCACATTTCTGTGCATAATACGGAACAGCTACTTATACACTTTTTAGCTTTTTTCACTGTTCCAAAATGTTGTGAAAGTATGAATACTTTTAATGCAAGAAATTATCAGTTTCCATTAACTGTCGGCACAATTCAATGTGGATTAACCCGAACAGAATTACATTATAGGAAGTAACATATCTCACATTAAATAGTATACCATACAATTTTACACAATTCAATTGTTTATTCCCAAACACTCTCCTTTGCGCTCTGCATTTCTAAATCAGCTAACCTTAATCTAGTTTCCAATATCAACCTAAAAGCGTGAACAGTTTCTTTTTCATTTTCACTGAATTTCATTTCATCCAACATTCTCATGATCTCTTTCACTTCATCTTTTCTCACGTCAACTGTAATTTCTTTCACACGTAAAAAGTACTTCACATTATTACTTCCTTATCTCAAAATAGTATGGGACGTTCCTCACCTGCAAAACGTATCAGTTTATATCCACGTTTTGGATTAAATGTCATTAACGTTCTAGCTAATTCCACCTTATCACTACATTTCACTATTTCAGTATATTTTATACCCTTCTTATTTTCAAATGTTAGATGAACTTCTATCACGTTTAACATGTGTCTTCACTCCTAATAAGTCAGATAAGACCATTTCAAAACTCAAAATATCCCCTACAATATCCCCATAAATTCGTTCTACTTCTTCTTTATCTACTTCATAAGCGGTAACAGTTTCAAGACCGTTACCACTTGTGTATAAAATCCATACATCATAAGTCATTAATTACTTTGTCCACCTCTTCGCATAAGTCCCATTTATCAAGCCTTGTAGCGTATTTTATTCTAAACAATAAACCTATCTTTCTCATATAGTCTCTATTAAAAAATTCATAAAAATCTACACTTCGCAACCCCTTCAAACAAGCAGCTAAATATCTTTGCTTGTCTGAGCGGTCATTGATAAACTCCATAGTTTGCATAATTTCCCGTGCTTCATCCTTACTCATTTTACTATACCAAAAACACGAATCATTCCTATAGCGTGTTCCAATCCTAAAAAGCTAGAATGCAATTGATAAGATTTATTCAATGTCAAATGTTCTTCCAACATTCTAATAATCATCGGTTTAACCACTACTGATTTGTATTCAATCGGTAAAGCACTAATTAAATTAACAGCCATTTGTAAACCTGTTTTTAATGAAAGAATGTTGTAATTTTCGCATACACTTAATTCTTTATTAAGCATTCCAAGAATATCACTCTTTGACATTCCATCATTCAACCCATTCATACTATTAACAAACTTCTCCATATCATCACCGTACATACCTTGCATAATTTGTTTACTCATAGTCATGTTTTCTCGTCTCCTTATTTAACAGTAAAAGTAGTATCAACTAAAACAATTCCACCGTCCACGTGTTGAGGCATTAATTTGCCTGGCAACGTTAAACCAACATGGAAATTATCAAAATTTACGTCTTTTTTAATATTGTCCGGCATACCTGCGCACTTAACACTTACTTTTGTAGTGGTTGCGTCCAGTGGCGAACATTCCGTAAATACTTCTTTTCCTTCATCATTTACATACGTTTTTCCATAAAGTTCTTGAATATATGTTTTCTGTCTTAAATATCTTGCTCTTTTAAATGTTCCTTCATAAGCCCACATACCTAAATTTTTAGGATGAACAATATCTTTAATTGCTTCTGGAATGTCTCCACCTGTTAAATGGATACTATCCGTATCACAATAAATAATGCGGTCATAACATTTTTGAGCGGTTGTAATGGTTGTGTATCTCGCCCATGATGTAATGAAAACGCCCATTGGCGTATAGATCGGGTCTTTCAATTCTTGCTCGCCCATTCCAAAACCACAACTTCCGTCTTCACGTAAAAATGGTACTTTTCCTGTTACATCGGGATTTGTTGCAAACTTTCCATATAAAGAGTTGAGCATCAATTTAGCTAGTAACTTTACAGCACCGTCATTATTGATTTTGATTTCTGTCCAGTAGTCAATATATTCATTGAATAAACCTGTTTTCTCTCTGAACTTATAACCACCTAAATACTCAACGTCATACAAATGATAATGTTCTTTCATTAATTCAAGGTCTATGTTGGAAACATAAAGGTCTACAATTTCACCTTTACTATCTTTTAAATATTCGTTTGCTTTAAACAACATATTACGTTTGATTTGGATTGTTGGAATTTTACCCTCCTTCAATTCAAATTCACATCTAATGTGTTGGATATACAACGGATATAATTCATCTTGTTTGTACTCACCTTTAAAGGGTAGCGGTGCACCATATGGTAAAGGTCTGTAATACATCTGCGCAGGGTAAAGACTATTTACATCAAAAACAATTCCTGTTTCAATGTCTTTTTCTGCGAACTTATCATTCAACCATGTAAAACCGCCACGGTAGGACATTCTAATTTGTTCATTTAGTTTGTGATTAAAAACAGGAAAATGTTTCTCAAAAATCTTCTTTCCTATAATATCTTTAAAACCTGCTAGTGCGTCCGAACCATTCGTCATTTTCTTTAACCCTTGTTCGAATTGCTGTTCTAATGCAATAGCAATGATTTCAATGTCATTCTTTATATATTCAAATTCTTCTTGAGTTATGGTATGATTAATAGGACGAAAAGCTTTATAATCAATATCGCCTTTTTTGATTTCAAGCTTAAAGTCTTCAGCAATTTTCTTTACTGGAAACGGTAGCTTTTTCAAACTATCGTAAATAACCGTATGTAATTTTTGCTTACGTTTTCCAGTACCTTTGACACCATAACAAATATCAATCATATACCATTGCCCCATATTGGATATAATGACATTAAAGGTGTTCGCCCCACCTTTTTTATCAAACGTGTAACCATTCTTTAAAAGCCAGTTAACAATAAATTCACCATCGAATTTCAAGTTATGGAAATAGAGGTCAGCTTGAACCTCTTTCGCCCATTCCATAAAATCATCAAGACTGTTACCTATTTTAAAGTTTTCACGGTTGCCAATTTCCATATATCCATATGCCCAAACACGGCAATCATTAACGTCTGTTGTGGTTTCGAAGTCACAGCTAAATTTTTTACGTTTATCTTTACTCATTAGAAAAACCTCTCTTTAAAAACCTTTTAGACTCATATCAATTTCGCCTTTTTGATATTTGTCGACATATTCATTTATCATCCCTAGCCGTCCACTGGTTGGGGATTCTTTATCTTCTGTGTAATGATAATCAAAATTCATTTCATCAAACATCAAATACATTTCATAAAAATCTTGTGCAGGAATATCTTTAAACTTTTCGATCAAAAAATCTGCATCACTATTAAATGTGGTTTGTAGTGCTTGCATGTAATTGTCTTTCATGGTTTTCATACGTTCATCAAAGAAGTCGGGTTGTGCTCTCTTTTCGAGATTCTCTAACTTTCTTTCCAGTCTGCTAGGTCTATCAATATTATCGAAGTTAAAGCCCATCGGATTCTCATACCCTAAAATATCAGGACGTTTAAACATGTTCTGATACTGTTCAACAGTTAGAAGTTGTTTCTGTCCTCCACTATAAAAAGGTCTGTCCATAAATTCCTTTTTCTTTTGCTTCGCATATTTTGCACCTAACTTCTCATTTCTCATTGCTTCTTGAAAAGTCTTCTTTGTAATGACTAACCCGTGCTGATTTTTCATAAATTGATAATTTAAGTTTCCACGGTTCGTAAATGAGTTAACAGATTTTTTCCATTCATTGAACTCTTTTCTCGTTTGGAAAGATTCAATATTTTTAGGTGTTTCGACTACGCCCTGTAAGTCAACACCATATGTCTTTTTGGTTCGCCTAACTTTCGACTTTGCATTTTTGGATAAGCGCTGAAACTCTGCCTTGTCCTTTTTTGTTATACGAATTGGTCTATCTTTCCCCATACACAATGCCCCTTACTAAGAAAAAACGCAACCTCAGTGAAAAGGTTGCGTATTTAATTCATTATCCAATTAGTTTCAAGTCTACGTATTTGTACTGTCTTCCTTTGCGCTCTACGATTTCAACAGTGATAGATTCTTCTGCATTGTAATGCGGTTCACCGAACAGAACAAAGAATTTTTTCAATGTGTGATATACGCTTTTTGAAGAAGTAACAAAAGCAAGTCCATCTTGGTCGATTAAGTAAGTAACTACCCCGAACTCAATTTCTCCAGTGTCTTCGTTCAACTTATCATATGGTTGAAAGATAACGTCTGCAATTTCAATTTGATGTCCGATATGTTGTTTTAATGGTTGAGCATCACTGTCTTCTGATAGTAAGTTAATCATTGCAATTTTTTGCTCTTTTGTTACTGCTTGAATGGAGCTGAAAGGTGTATAGATTGTTTTACGCTGGAATTTACCGTCATTTGTTTTCGTGATTTCGTAATTTTCTTGAGTATTTGTATTCATGATTTCGTTTGACATTTTGTTTTCCACCTTTTAATAGTAATATTTGAATTTAATATATTTGAAAATGTTAGCTACTAAATAATTTATTACTGCTCGTCTTTTACTTCTTCTTTAACGTGAGCAAGTTCGATAAATTCTTGAACAGGCATTTCATAAACAACAGTGTTTGTTTCTACGTCAAATACTGTTACGTTTCTTCCTGCAAATTGTTTTGCAACTTCACGTTGTGCTTTTTCCATTGAAACGTTACCTAATAAAGTAATGTCATCTAAACGTTCCGCAACTGGTTGCCCTTCTACGCTTTTAATTTCCGTTACTTTTACGATTGTTTTCGTTACTTCTTTAGTCATTGTTTTTCTCATTGTCAATGGCTCCTTTAAATTTATGTGATTTTTAATTACTAACTTGTTTACTCTTATGATTCTAAATGATTGATACAATAAAGTCAACTATTTTCAAAACAAAATTTTAATTAATTTTTGAAACATAATTTTAGGCATTTATTGATACACACTTAAATAGTCCCCTATTCTCTAGGACACAATCCTAATTATAATGAAACATTTAACAAAAAACAAGCAAAATTCGACAAAAGTTCGACATTATTCGACAAAGTTCGACACAAACAATGTTTTCCATGATATAATAATACTAGTGATACGGGAAATCACTGGAAAACACAATTTATAAGACAAGTAACAAAAAATCTAATTAAAGCGAGGTGAAGTTCTCACAATGCCATTACCTTTAGAGGATTACGAGACTCTATTAAATGAGTTAAATAATCCTGAATTAGAACATTCTAGACGAACAGAACTGTTGCAAACTCTTCGAACAGATTACACAACAGTTCATACGGACTTCAATCAACTAACTGAATCCGAAACAAAATTAAAGAAAGACAAGGATGATTTAGTCCTTGCTAACAGCCAGTTATTTAGACAGGTTGGAATCACGGGTAATCCTGATTTAGAAAAGAAAGAAGAACAAAAGACCTTTTCTGAAACAGTTACATTAGAATCACTAGAGAAATAGGAGGAAAGTAATTAATGCGTATTACTATTAGTAACGTAAAACAATCTTTAGGCATTACACAAACGTATGATATTGTGAATGCTATTCGTAACAGCGCAGGCGATTCATTTAAACAATATGTACCGCTTGCAGACGTTGACAACGTCACAGCAATTGGAGCAGGCATCCTGCAAAACCAAACAATCCAAAATGAATTTATTACTTCATTAGTTGATCGAATTGGACTTGTTGTGTTGCGTACTGTATCACTGGAAAACCCTTTGAAGAAATTCAAAAAGGGACAAATGCCACAGGGACGCACAATTGAAGAAATCTTCACTGACATTACAACAGCGAAAAAGTATGACCCGTTTGACGCAGAACAGACAGTTTTCAAACGTCAAATTCCAAACGTTAAAACACTTTTTCATGAGCGTAACCGTCAAGAACTGTACCAACAAACGATTCAAGATGAATCATTAAAAAGTGCATTTACATCTTGGGGAAATTTTGAAGGGTTCGTTTCTTCTATTATTAATGCCATCTATAACAGCGCAGAAGTGGACGAATATAAATATATGCGTCTACTAATTGACAACTATTATGCAAAAGGCCTATTTAAAGTTGTACCTGTAACGGAACCAAACACAGAAACAGCTGCGCGTGAATTTGTAAAATCTTTACGAGCAACTGCAAGACGTATGACTCTTCCAATGGGTACACGTCATTACAATTCTTTAGCAGTACATACACGTTCTGATATGGAAGACTTACATCTAATTATTGATGCTGATTTAGAAGCAACGCTTGACGTTGACGTATTAGCAAAAGCATTCAATATGGACAGAACGACTTTCATGGGAAATGTAACTGTTATTGACGGTTTCGCTTCTACAGGTTTAGAAGCTGTTTTGGTTGACCGTGATTGGTTTATGGTTTATGACAATCTTCAAAAGATGGAAACTATCCGAAATCCAAAGGGATTATATTGGAATTACTACTACCACATTTGGCAAACATTATCCGTTTCTCGTTTTGCAAATGCTGTTGCGTTTGTAAGTGGAACAGTACCAGCGGTAACTCAAGTAATTGTTGACCCTACGATTTTAGCAATTAAAGCAGGAGGAACATTTGCGTATAAAGCGTATGTTCGAGCAACAGACAATGTTGACCACCCTGTAACATGGAAAGTTGTCGCAGGAACAGGTTCTACCCTTGCTACTGGAACAGCTATTGACGCAAATGGTGTCTTAACTGTTGGAGCTACTCAAACAGGTGAACTGAGCGTGACGGCTGAAGTTACACTTGCTGATAGCAAAAAAGTAATTGGTGAATCTATCGTAACGGTAACTCCATAATAAGGAGGTAAACTGAATGGCAGTAGTCCCCGTTTCGGGAACGAATATCCGGCTTTTGTCGGGTATTCCGTTTTCAAACGATTATAAACATACACGTTGGTTTGATTCAGTTAGTGAACAAACGTCATATTTTTCAAATAAAAATGTTGTTCATTCTATGACGCAAGCAAACTTTCAACGTATTGAAGGTAAAAATTTAATTGCAGTCAATAAGTCAATTGACGAACTATGGAACGTGAATTATTTAATGTTTCAAAATGCTCAATATAACAGCAAATGGTTTTATGCCTTTGTCACAAAACTAGAGTACAAGCAAAAAGGAACAACCTATGTTCATTTTGTAATTGATGTATTCCAGACATGGAAATTTGATATGACATTTAAACCTTCTTTTGTTGTGAGAGAGCATTGCAAGTTATGGAACGATGACGGTTCGCCAGTAGTCAACACGGTTGATGAAGGTTTGGCATATGGAACGGAATATGACATTGTACACGCTGAAAATTATGTCCCACATGGTGACGTACAATTTTTAGTCATTGTGACAAAAGAGAGAATGCATGACATACCGAATACAGGTGAAGAAACACCAACGGAAACAACTAAAATTGCTCCTATTATAAATGGTGTTCCACAGCCCCTTTCTTATTATGTTCACCCATTCAAGAAAGACGGTTCACAAGTCACAACAAATATTGACCCTGAAATAAGCGATATAAAAACCGTATTAAAAGGTTTGTATACGCAAGATGATGCAGTCAATAATGTTGTTTCACTATTTATAACGGATTACATTGGAGCAGATGCAAACGGAACAGACGGTTCAATTACATTTAATGTTGACCAATTCGAACATGCAGGCGTTGCCGATGATAAAGCCGAAAACTTTAATACGATCTATGTCAAAGACGTAAAAACCTATGACGTGCTTTCTAAAAGTTTTGGAAACAAGTACGACGATTATCGAACTGTCAAAGAATCAAAATTGTTAATGCATCCGTACACGGTTTTAACATTAGATGATTTCAAAGGAAACAGACGGGATTTCAAAAACGAATACATTCAAGCAGACAACTTGGTTTTGAATGTTCGTGGTTCATTGGGGACTAGCAATAAAGTAGCCTATACGATTGCAGATTATAACACTGGAAGCGAAATGCCTGATGATGGAACAACAGATAGAGTCATGTTAGAAGGTTCAATTATTAATAATAATCCGAGTGATGTTCCTATTTTAAACGAGTATTTGTCAGCCTACTTGCAGGGTAATAGAAACAGCATTGCGAACCAAACCAACAGCATTATGTTTAACGGTGCAATGGGCGCAGTATCTACCGCAGTAAGTGGTGCGGTAAGTGCCAAAGCAAGAAACCCAGTAGGTGTTGCACAAGCAGGAATTGACGGTGTGCAAGGCGCAGGAAATACCGTTTTAGATTTACAAGCGATACAAGCCAAACAACAAGACATTGCAAATATCCCTCCTTCTATTAGTAAGATGGGTAGCAACACAGCTTTTGAATTTGGTAACGGGTATAGAGGACTCTTTATAATGAAGAAACAAATTAAACCCGAATATCGTAAAAAGTTAGAAGCCTTTTTTAATATGTATGGGTACAAGTTGAATGAAGTAAAAGTTCCTAATTTTCATACACGTCAAAACTGGAATTTCGTCCAAACTGTTTCTTGCATGATTACAGGTAACTTTAACAATGAGGATTTAACAGAACTAAAAGCCGTTTTCGATAATGGTATTACATTATGGCATACCGATGATATCGGAAACTACTCTTTAAGTAATGAGGTGATTTAGTGGGCAAAGGAAATAGATACAAAAGCCCAAACGAGATACAAAGGCAAAAGGCGAATGGTTGGTATCAACATTATCAACAATATTTATGTTCCATTGCTTATCAATTATTCGAGTGGGAAGGTTTACCTGACAGCGTTGACCCAAGATTTTTAGAAATGACCCTTCATCAATTTGGGTATGTTGGTTTCTATTATGATAAGAATTTAGGTTACATTGCTGTGAATGGTGCACTTGGTGGAGAAATCGACCATTATAATTTACCGACAACTTTTCAATCTAGTGCTCCAAGGTATAACAAACGTTTCAAACTCTATAACTATTCAGATATAAAGGAGGACGATATGGGTGTCGTTATTTGGAACAATGACTACCATTTTCCTACTACTCCTAGTCTTGAAATGTTTGCTAGTGATTTAGCCGAATTAAAAGAAATAATTGCAGTCAATCAAAATGCACAAAAGACACCTGTTTTAATTTCAGCCAATGACAACACTAAATTTTCGATTCAACAAATTTATAACCAATATGAAGGAAATGCCCCTGTCATTATTACTCATGAGTCAATTGACCCTGATTCAATTAAAGTGTTCAAAACGGATGCACCATATGTGGTTGACAAGTTGAATACACAGAAAAATGCTGTTTGGAATGAAGTCATGACATATCTAGGAATCAAAAACGCCAATCAAGAAAAACGTGAACGAATGATAACCGCAGAAGCTGAAAGCAACAATGAACAGATTTCAAATAGTGGAAATGTTTATTTAAAATCACGCTTAGAAGCTTGTGAGAAAATCAACGAGTTATACGGATTGGATTTAAACGTCAAGTTTCGTAGTGAAGCTGTTGAACAGTTATTACAAAATGTTCAGCCTGGACAAAAAGAAGGTGTAAATGTTGGCTAGTTACACAATGCAATTACGAGAATACATCGAGCAGTTTTCCCAAGATGAACGAATGCCTACCCGTAACCGAATCGAAGAAGGAAGACAACACCTATTCGACTTTGAATATCCTTTCTTTGATGAAGATTACAGAAATGTCTTTGAAACAAATTTTATCCGTAACTTTTATATGAGAGAAATAGGTTTCGAGACAGAAGGTTTATTCAAGTTCCAGTTAGAGACATGGTTAGAAATCAATATGCCTTATTACAATAAACTGTTTGAATCCGAATTGCTTCAATATGATGTCTTGACGAATGTAAACAATAAAGAAGTTTATAATCGTAAAAATGACAGCACCCGAAATGACAACAAAGACAAGACGGGAAATGTCACATCTAAAGATATTACACATGATGAAGGAACAACGACTCAAACAAAAACAGGTCATGAGGATTTTGACAGTACAACAAATAAAACGTTTGATTCTACTGTTCAAAATGATGTAACTGAACATGTTGATAGTACAAGTGAAACTGACCATACTGGAAATCAAACTTCAAATGGTACAAGTGATTCTGACACAGATTCAGCTAATTTCAATCGTGATTTAACATCTGACACACCTGACAGCCGATTAACCATTACAACAAATGACGGTTCTGGAATCATTGAATATGCGAGTGAAATTAAAGAAGGAACGAACAAAGGAAATCAAACGAACCACACGTCAACTCATAATGAGACAGACGAAACGACTAATGATAAAACTACGGGATCTTCTGATTCAAAAGTAGATAACGATACAACTACTCACTCTACTGAAAAAGACACGGTCACTTCTGACAAAGACTCAACTGAAAATATCAATGGCAGCCATTCAAACGATGGAACAAAAGATACCAATGTTGATACGGTTGGAAATGAAAAATTGAATAGTGCTATCAATAATATTGAGGACTATATCAATACGAAAACTGGTAAGTTCGGTGTGGTATCTTATCCGCAGTTAGTGAAAGAATACCGTGATTCATTGTTGAGAATTGAAAAACAGATATTTAATGAGATGAATGAATTATTCATGCTCGTATACTAAGGAGGTATTTTTATGAGTGGTGGTACTCTTTACGCAAGTAACGGTAAAGAACAGTTTACAAGTGCTAACCCTGCTATCGTTCAGTTAGCAAATGGAGCAGACCCGACAACGGGCGTATTAAAAATAAAGATTGATTCAACAGACGTACAGCTTCCTGTTCAAATTCAGAGTCGATTGAATAGTTTAGTTCAAACACATAACAATGTATTAGTTGCCCCGAATACATCTAATACGTCTAGTGGTTGGGTAGATTGTTCAAAATTTGATAAAGTTTCACTTACATTAATGAATGATGCTTCTGTGAATTCATTAGTTACATTAATTTGGTCACATGACCAATCAACTTATCAAGGTGAAGAAACATTGTTAAATACCGCAACAGGTGCAAGGCGTTCAGCTACAACTGATGTAAAAGCGTCTTATGTTAAAGTTTTCTTTAATAATTCAGACGCAAGCGCACACACAATTAGTACATGGCTTTTTCTAAAAGCATAAGGAGGTTAAAACATGGCATACAATTCAACTGATTTTTACGCTCCACCTTTTGCAAGTGGAATCATGACATTATCACATGAGGAATGCGTGGAAGTTATCACATCTTGTAAAAAGATTATTGAAGACTTTGAATCAACACGGGAAATTCCCGAAGTAACTGACACGTATGTTATCTGTACATACAATCGCATTGACTGGAAAAAAGGAATCAATGGAGATACCTATTCAGCTCTTTTACAATATGACGTTGAAACAATGAGTGAAGGGATTGCTCCAGTAGAGGAAACAGAAAATGTTGTTAGCGAATAAAGTTCCTAAAAAGAATTTAATTCAAAACTTTTTAAGCGCTGATTGGTTTGCTGATTATTCTACTGGTGGCGGAACAATGAGTGTTGACCCTGTTAACCCTCATAAAATGACACTCAACATGACAGTGAGTGCCCAAGGTAGATTGATTTGGATTCCAGTAGAAATTGGGAAAACTTATACATTTTCTTTTAAACAGTTAACTGGTCTTTATCGAATATACAAGCGTAAAGTGGGAAATCATGACGCAAATATGGTTCTTGTGCAAGACCAAAACGCAGGTAAACCCGACACGTTTTCTTTTACGGTTGATGATACCTATAAAGGGTTTATTACAATACGTCTTACATTTGGTTCAGCAGGAACGTTTACGTTTGAAAATCTTCAATTAGAAGTAGGTTCTAAAACTGAGTTTGAACCTTATACACTGGTAAACCCTAAAGCGAGTGCGCCACCTGTTGCGGTGAAGAATCCTAAAAAGAATTTAATCAAACCGTTAAATGATAGTGGTTGGTCTAAACATGCAAATGCTGTTTTTGTTTCAGATTATTATTTAAAGATTAATCAAACGTCATCTTTTCAAACATCGGGAATTGACGTTACATTACAAGCAGGAAATTCTTACACATTATCCGTTGATGATATATCGCCAAACGGTAGATTATATGTAAGACAGACATTAGGTGGAGCTTTCACTTATTATATTGTTACTGCTACAACAAAATCATTAAGTTTTAATGCTGTTGCAGGTGCTTCATACAGAGTTGAGTTTCATGCAAATACTTCTATAAACGTTGAAGAATATGTAAAGAATTTTCAATTATCACTAGGAAACATTGCACCTTTTGAACCTTATCAAGCTGTTAACCCAGTAGCAACCTTGTACCCGAAAAAGAATTTGATACCTCCATTAACCGACCCTAGATGGTATGTAAAATCGGGTTTTGGAATGGGTGAAATTGTGGGCGACTACGAATTTCATATGGTTAAAAGTAGCGCTGGTGTTATAGGATTTGATATTCCTATTAAATTAAAACCGAACACAATCTATACGCTTGGCGGTACGTTTATTGGTGGAGGCGCACGATTACGATTAATGAGAAATGATAATGAATCATTCTTAATAAATCTTAATACTGGACTTATTACCCAAACATACACAACAGGTTCTTTTGTGGATATGCGAATAAGAGTTGAAAATAATAGTCAAGCAGGAGACTATACAACAAAAGATTTTTTCATGTATGAAGGTTCTATTAATAATCCTGTTTTCGAACCCTATCAATTAACAAATTTAAGGAGCGTGTAAAAATTGCCAAAACCTACCCTTTCATCATTTAACATGTTAGCAAGTGTTTTCGTTCAACGATATGAAAGATACTTGCCGACTGCTTTTGATGAATCAATGTCTTTACTTGAAAAAGTAAATAAGATAATCCATCACTTACATGAAACGGATGAATTAGTTAATGAAGTCGTGGAACAATGGAATGAAGTTATGAATTGGGTTATGGGTGACGGGTTACACGAAGTAGCAGAAGAAAAAATTGAAGAACTATTAGAAAGTGGTTATTTCAACGATCTAATTCATACGCTTTTCGGTGACTCATACAATTACGCAAGTTTAAAGCACAATGTCAAACTAGGCGCTTACCTTGACATTTTTGACATTATGCAAACATGCGTATTTGATAAAAAGAATCAATGTTTATATGTTGCTTATGAAGACCAACATAAACGATTCTCAACACCTACTATGATTATAGCAAAACTTAACACAACTGGTCAGTTACTAGGCGAAATGTTTTTCCAAAACATCGGACACGGTGACGGATTCAATATTGATTTAACCAATTCCAAAAACATGATTCTGAACCTTTCCCAAAACGGAAATTATATGACGGTTCGAACAGCTTTTACAAATGGTCAAACCATTAATGATTTAGCTAGTCAAACGACAGTTCTTACACAGTTTGGCGGACGTGATTGGAAACTATCATTTAATGAAGAACAAACAGTATTCACTTTAATGGATGCAAATGACCCCTCTTTTGTAAATGTGTACGAGCAGAATATTTTAAATGTGTCAAGTCTTCCTTCCCCTACCCGTGTAATTGCATTGGACGCAAGCGCACGACCATATCAAGGGATGGCAGTAGGGCGAAAAAGTATTTTTGTTCTCACTGGTGTTGACGGTTCATCTAGTCAAATTAATCAGTACCCACATAAGATTTGGGAATATGAAATCTCTACTGGAAACTTAATCAATAGTAGACCGCTAATCGAATTTGTTTCGATGCAGTCTTCCAATGGTTATAGTGAACCCGAAGGACTACAAGTTGTACTAGATGAAAACTATAGTGAAATATTACTAGTCGGTTACGTTCGTGGACAATTCCGACAACGTATTAATGAAATCTATGAAATTAGTGCAAAAGGTACAGACGCATTAACTAGACGTATCTCCCGTGGTTACTACCGTGAAAATGGAGGAGTCAAAGGAATCGTTGACGATGCTAACCAATTGCTTTCAGATATTTTTGAAACTGGTGCTTGGACTGTTAATACTGCAAAAGACACCCCTACTGGTAGACGTGGTTTCTTGTACAATGACGTTTCATATGATGGAGTTGACATTTTACAAACCTATGTTTCAAGTGCTGGACTTATTTATACACGTTGGATTTATTGGAGTAATGCAACCAAAACCATTACGGATTGGATTGATTACAAAACCAATGCAAACTTTGCCCGTGATGCAAAAGTAAACGCAACACTTATGACGGGTGTTAGCAATGGCTCATTCTTTGACCCTATCTATACGTATAGAGAACGAACACCAATCGGACACCGTGCATACTTAGAAGGAACGTTTACGATTGATAGTGCTGTTCTACCTATTACGGGTGGATGGAAAAAGATAGCTAAAGTTTCTCATGTTCCTTATTATAAAGTACCGCTAACTGTTACAAGTTTTAGTGGAGCAAATAATAATGTCATGGGCTACATTGACACAGACGGTTCTGTTTATGTGCAAGGTAGTGGAGCAACAAGTGGTTACTATACATTTGGTACAGTTACGTACCCTATCGCAGTTAGTTAATGGCTGAGTGGGTTGGAAGTAATACCTATCTAAATACAGCACAACAAACACAAAACGCACAATATATTATGAATGCCATGCTTGCAACAGGTTGGAGTAAAGAAGCTGTTGCAGGTATTCTTGGAAACATGCAAACTGAATCAACCATAAATCCTGGACTTTGGGAATCAATGGACTCTGGAAATATGAGTGCAGGTTATGGACTAGTTCAATGGACGCCTGCAAGCAAGTATATAAATTGGGCGCAATCAAGTGGCTTGCAATATGACCATATTGACTCACAGATTGCACGAATCAATTATGAAATTGCAAATGGTATCCAATGGATTTCAACTAGTTCATACCCTATGAGTTTTCAGCAATTCAAGGTTTCCACAGAAAGTCCTGAGTACTTGGCGCAAGCGTTCATTAAAAACTATGAACGACCTGCAAACGCCAATCAGCCTATTCGTTCCACACAAGCACGTCACTGGTACGATACATTAAGTGGCGACGGTTCGAATGTTGGCGGTGGCGGTTCACCCCCTGCCTTCCCTACAGAAGCAGGCTTGCCGATAACCGACACATACGGATGGCGCACGAATCCCGTAACAGGCGAATACAAATTTCATGCTGCCATTGATATTGGCGGTGGCGGTTCGACTCACCCACTATACGCCACGCAAGATGGAATTGTGGTTGAAAACAGAGAAGTTACCAATGCAGGCTATGGCATCCGCATCAAGCATACAGCCGACCCTTACTATTCACAGTATTTACACATGGATAGTCCGTCACCTATTCCAGTAGGAACAGCCGTGACAAAAGGACAGCAGATAGGCATGATGGGTAACGGTGGGAATAGTACAGGCATTCACCTTGACTTTGCCATTGCTACAAGTCAAGACGGATTTTTCACAGAAGAAGGAACGATAGACCCTGAGCTGTACTTGGCGATGAGTTTTGGCGGTGGCGGTGGCGGTGGCGATGGTGGCGAAGCTGACAAAAAGAAAAAGGCAATCTATCATTTGTTACTAGCCGACACGTTAAACGGTTGGAAATATTAAAAATAACTTGGCGCAGGCGTCCACATGGATAATGTGAAATTCCACACATGAAACAAGTTTTCATAACGTGGACGCCTACGCCACATAAGGAGAATTAAAAATGATTGATTGGTTAACTCAATGGACGCTTGGCGACAATGAAAAGATTTTGTATTTACTTACACTCATTTTAATAGCTAATGTCATTGATTTTCTAATGGGTTGGGTAAATGCAAAATTTAATGAAAATGTTAGTTTCTCAAGTAGTAAAGCTATTTACGGAATTGCACGAAAAATGGTCATGTTTATCATTCTTGTATACTTTGTTCCTGTTTCTGTTCTTGTCCCCTCACCTATTGGGATTGGTGCATTATATGTTTTATTTGTTGGGTATCTTGCTAGTGAAATTAATTCAATTTTGTCTCATTTACGTATGAGCGAAGACGATAAACAAACTGATCTATTTATTGATTTTGCTACTAAGATATTTAAAGGAGGCAACAAGAAATGAATATCTCTCAACATGGTGTCAATTTTATTAAGAGTTTTGAAGGTTTACGCTTAACTGCTTACAAAGCTGTTCCTACTGAAACCTATTACACAATTGGTTACGGTCACTACGGTTCAGACGTTCGTCAAGGTATGACGATTACAGAAGCAGAAGCCGAACAAATGTTAAAAGATGATTTAGTGTCATATGTGACCGCTGTTGATAGAGTTGTCACACGAAACGTGAATCAAAATCAATTTGATGCTCTAGTAAGTTTCACATATAACGTGGGTATTAGTGCTTTTACTAACTCTACTTTATTGAAACGTGTTAACGCCTATCAAGATGATGACGTGCGTTACCAATTTAGTAGATGGAATAAGAGTGGCGGTGTCGTTTACGCAGGCTTAACCCGTAGACGTGCAGAAGAAGCAGACTTATATTTTACACCTGTAACAACTGTTCCCACTGAACCACCAACAGAAACACCTGACCCAACACCAACACCTGTTGACCCAACAGAACCAAAAGACCCGACTAATCCTGATAAAGATACTGAAACAAAACCTGACCCGCTACCCGACACAGACCCGAACAGTCAAAACGGGATGAATAATGGTGGTACACCAAACACAGGTGGAGCTGAAACAGGAAGTGGCGGAAATACTGGTTCAACTGGTTCAACTAATAACGGAACAGGTTCAACTAACAATAATGACGCACAAGATGATAAGTATTTAAGTTCAACTAATGTGACAACTAGTACAACTTATAAGGTGCGTAAAGGTGATACACTAACAAGTATTGCAAAGAAGTTCAACTTAAAGTTAACTAAACTATTATTTGCTAACAAAACCACTGTTAAAAATGCAAATATCATCAAAATTGGACAAATTTTAGTTGTACCAAAGGCGAGTTATAAGTATTACACGGTTGTTACTGGTGATAACTTAACACGCATTGCATTCAATAATAAAACAACTGTCTCAAAACTATTAACCTTGAATCCAAGTATAAAAGATAAAAATAAAATTGTAGTAGGTCAACAAATTCGACTGAAATAAAAGGAGAAATGGAACATGGATAAATCATTATATTATAGTCCTGATAAATTACTAACTTACAACCGAATCTTAAATTTTGTTATTGGTGCCCGTGGTATTGGTAAATCATACGCTTGGAAGAAGTACCCTATAAAACAGTTTTTGAAGAGTGGAAAGCAAATGATTTACGTTAGGCGTTATAAAACAGAGTTAAAGAAATTTAGTAATTATTTTAATGATATAATGACTGAATTTCCTGACCATGAATTTAAGATTAAAGGACGTGAAATGTACATAGATGGAAAGTTGTTCGGTTGGGCGATTCCATTAAGTGCATGGCAAAACGAAAAATCAAACGCATATCCAAACGTATCTACTATTATATTTGATGAGTTTATTCGTGAGAAAGATAAGAGTGGATATTTACCGAATGACGTAGAAGCCTTACTTAATTTAATGGATACTGTTTTTCGTGGACGTGAAGACGTGCGTTGTGTATGTCTCTCCAATGCGGTTTCTGTTGTTAATCCTTACTTCATCTATTTTGACTTAGTACCGAACATTGAGAAGCGTTACAATGCGTATAAGAATATCTTAGTTGAAATTCCTAACAGTGTTGACTTTTCAACTGAGAGACGTAAAACGAGATTTGGTTCTCTTATTGACGGTACTGAATATGGTGATATGAGTTTAGACAATGAGTTTACGAATGACAGTGATCTATTTATAGATAAGAGAGGCAAGGAAAGTAAACACGTCTTTAGTATCATTTTTAAAGGTGTTACGATGGGCGTATGGGTTGATACGACTCAAGGCATTATGTGGCTTAGTAATGACTATGACCCTAGTTCTAAATACGTATTTGCAATGAGTACAGATGATTTGACAGAGAATAGTATGCTAACAACTGGTTGGAGAAATAACTATTATCTTGTGAAAATGATTAGTGCTTTCAAGAAAGGATATTTACGATTTGATAATCAGTTAATTCGTACTACGTCTTATGAAATGTTTAGGAAAATGAATATAGGATAAAGAAAAGCCACTCATGATTGAGTGGCTTTTTCAAAACGTCTGTATAGGTTTAACTCTTTTTCTAATGTTGGAAGCATTTCGAGAACTTTTTGTGAATCTCCTTTTTCATCACAATAGTGAATCTCTCTTACTAATTCTGTTACTTTCTCTAATTGGTAAATTAATAGGTCTTGATTTGAATAATCGTTTTCGTTAAATACTCTCATAGTTAATTCCTCCTATTTTAGAAAAGCGTTCATTTTAATCATGTAGTCAATGTGTTGTTGAGTAGTAATGATATTTTTGTCTCTCATTAGGTCAATTGTTTCCATAAATTGACGTGTTGTAATTGTCTCAGTTACATTATATAATGGTTCTTGCTGTGATTTCTTGGATGAATTAGGACGAAGACTGTAAATGAATAAGATACTGAAGATTACTGCAACTAAGATGATAAACTCCATTCGAATTACCTCACTTTATGATATTTGTTCTCTATTTAATACTAGCACATATTTTACTATATCGCACTCACACGCTATGTAATAATTGATTAGTTTGTTCTGTTGTAAATAATGTCTACGTAAATTGATGAATTGGTCGTACTCTATGACTTCTACAAATTGAGTTCTTATAACGTCTACCTTCTTCCATCGTTAATTATGTATCATTAATACCTATTTATATTGTATCAAAAACAAGTGTTCCCGTCAAGATAAGTTTTTGTAAACATTATTAGTATGTGAAATGTGTAACAATAGATATGATAAATGATAACGCTTTCATACTATACACAAATGAGTCAGAAAATCAAGAAATATTTGAGTCAAATAAAATGTAAATTAATGAAACAAGAAATTGAGATAAATTGGAAACAAGCAAAAGGGGAAATTTGGTAAATAGTGAGGAAGGGACATACCC
>Ga0209463_1000940_pt1 | contig 19251 bp, 12 predicted proteins | sample AgamicMgSfrz_FD_187169 | JGI IMG/M metagenome (GOLD analysis project Ga0209463, IMG submission 187169) | Agave microbial communities from Guanajuato, Mexico - Mg.Sf.rz (SPAdes) (version 2) | ecosystem: Host-associated > Plants > Phyllosphere > Phylloplane/Leaf | place: Guanajuato, Mexico... | reverse complement strand
TAATATTGTCTTATCTATTAATCCATCGTAAGAGTGTCTCAACATTCTTTTTACTGACTTTACCTCCTGTAAAACGGTCGACCTGTCTAAATGGCATATTTATAATAAAGTATACATTATTAGCTGTTAATGGTCTTCCTATCTTTTTAAAGAAAAAATGAAAGAACATAATACTATTATAGAACAATTTTCCTATCCAGTTTTTATATTGCGCTTGATTAATCGTGTCATTCATTCCTAAATCTTTATTAGAATCCCAATGTTTAGATGGTAGTCTTCTCCCTAATATCTTTTCAAATTCTGAATCAGGAATTTGCTTTACGTCGGCAATTGAATAGTGTGGAAATTCACTTTTAATAAATATCGATGGAGAAACACCATCCATTTGAACTGTTTCCTCCATATGAATTTCTTGAATGGAACTACCTATTTGAATCTTGTAATTCCCTGATTCAACCTCCCAGTCATTAATTACTGGATTAAAGAAGGAAAAATCTCGTTTGGTTAGTGTTAGTGTCACTCGTTTTGTTTCGCCTGGGTCTAGGTAAACTTTATCAAAGCCTTTTAATTCTTTTTTTGCGCGGAAAATTCTTGAATCTAGCATTTCGATATATAATTGCACAATCTCTGCCCCAGCAACTTCACCTGTATTTGTCAAATCAAAACTTACGGTGAATTTATCTATCATAAGATTACTAAATTCAAATGTAGTATAAGATAATCCATAGCCAAATGGATAGCGCACAGGTACATTTGCAGTTTCATAGTACCTATAGCCGATAAACAATCCTTCTTTATGTTCGCTCGTTGCTTGTTGTCCTGGATAGTATGAAGAGGATGGAACATCAGAATAATGCAATGGGAATGTTTCACTTAATTTACCACTTGGATTGCAATTACCAAGTAGTATATCAGCGACTGCTTCCCCCCCACCTTGCCCGGATAGATAGGTGTGAATAATTCCTTTTACCTTATCTGCAAATGGCAATTCAAGTGCTCCACCACCAGATAAAACTACCACCACATTATCATTTACCTGAATTATAGATTCAACAAGTTCTAACTGATTATGAGCTATTTTTAAATCGTTTCTATCTACACCTTCTGCTTCTGTGCTTTCATCAAGTCCAATAAATAAAAGCACTACTTCCGCAGATTTTGAAAGACTTGTTGCTTCTTGTACTAATTTACTACTCTTGCCACCCATTCGTTTGTATCCCTGTGCGTAGCCAACTATATTTAATTTAGAGCCTTGTAAATAATCAAGTGAGTTACTTAATTTATAAGGGTTAATTAATGAACTTCCTGCTCCTTGATATCTTGGGTTTTTTGCAAAATCGCCAATAACAGCTACTCTTTTTCCATCTTTAAGTGGAAGTATGTTACTTTCATTTTTCAGGAGAACGATTGACTGCCTCGCTGCTTCAACTGCCTTGTTATGGTGCTGGTTATAATCAACTTGCAAAGGCTCCTTATCATCTAAATGTACTTTAAAAATTAAGGATAATAAATGATCTACTGCTTGATTTAGTATTGATTCATCTAATGTTCCTTCATTTATTGCATTAACAATTTCCTTATCTGTAATACCATTAGTAGAAGGCATTTCTAACTGATTATGAGCTCTTAAGCCCGCAACACGGTCATTATTTCCACCCCAGTCTGTTACAACAACACCGTCATATCCCCACTCAGAGTACAATATGTCATTAGCTAAGTATTGATTTTCATTTGCAAATTCCCCATTAACCTTATTATAGGAAGACATTATTGTATAAGGGTTACTCTCTTTGACAACTTTTTCAAACCCTGTTAAATAAATTTCTCTAAGCGAACGCTCATCTACAATTTCATCAATAGTCATGCGCATATGTTCCTGACTATTTACAGCATAATGCTTAGGGCATGCAGAAATTCCATTAGACTGAATTCCTTTAACCATTTCACTAGCAAGTTCACCAGTTAGGTATGGGTCTTCTGAAAAATACTCAAAATTACGTCCACATAATGGATTACGTTTAATATTTAACCCAGGACCAAGTAAGACACTTACCTTTTCACTACGAGCTTCCTTTCCAATATCTTTTCCAACATCATATATAAGTGATTTATCCCAACTATTTGCTAACGTTGCCGCAGTTGGGTAACATGTTGCTGGTAAACTTTTGTTTAGTCCTAGATGATCTGCCCTCCCACCTTGTTTTCGCAGCCCGTGCGGTCCATCTGTTAGCATAATAGATGGAATCCCAAGACGTTCAATTGCCTTGGTATTCCAAAAATTTTGCCCGGACATGAGGGATGCCTTTTCTTCCAATGTCATTTTTCCAATTAAATCTTGATGTTTCATCATACACCACCACATTTTTTTAGTAAGAAGGCGGACATAGTCTGCCTTCCCTCTTTATTTTTCATCAAATAAGTACGTTTTTAATGTTGCATATAGTGAGTTATGCATGCTATTTCGAAGCCCTACTGTAACAGCTTCCGGATGTACATCATACGCTTCTTCCAAACGTTTTTTATTTTTTGAAACTCCTGTTATATCTAACATTAAATCGTTACCAGATGTAATTGCTTTTTGTGATTCCATAAAATTAAACACCGCATCTGAAGATACTACACCTTTAAATCCCCACTCCTCTCTTAAAATTCCATTTAATAATTCTGGATTTGCCCATTTTCCATCAATATAAGAGAAACTAGACATTGTACCAGTTACTCCAGCTTCTTTTACAGTCATTTCGAAAGGACGTAGGTAAATTTCACGCATTGCTTGTTCATTTGACCATACTAGAACTCCTGAACGTGCATTTGTTTCTTGGTCATTCATGACAAAGTGTTTCATAAATACTGTGACATCTTGGTCTTGAGCACCTTTCGACATGCTGGCACCAATCGCACCGTTTAAAACAGGGTCCTCTGACATATACTCAAAGTTTCTTCCACCTTGTGCTGTACGGTGAATATTCAATCCTGGAGCATACCATCCATGAATTCCGTATGCAATTGCTTCCTTTCCAACAGCTTCCCCCATGTCGTATGCTAGAGCTTTATTCCAAGTTGAAGCAATGACAATTTGCGTCGGATAAGCACCAGCTTCAAATTTTTTGAAGAAGAAACTAAATCCAGCAGGTCCATCCATTAATACTGTATTTGGAATTCCTAGTTCATCCATACCCCTTGTATGATAAGCTCCATTAACTACATAATTGATCATTTGATCGACCGTTAATTGATCTAGGAATCGGTTCCACTTCGGATCATCGTAATCTAGCCCTTTTAAATCTTCCAATTCGAGCCCATTTTTTGCTCCTGTTGTAGGCATTTTAAGGTCATTATTAAAGTCCTGTTCCTGAACTCTTTTAATTACCTTATTAGAGGCAATTTTTGAATCATCCTTATCTGATGGGTATGTTCCTTCCCAATCGTTACGAGATAGAACCGTTAATTCATTTTCTGATTGAGTGAACCGATTCTTGTACTCTGTACCAGTATCAGCATCTTCTTTGTATACAATATTCTCAGGCAATTCAAACTTCAGTGACCTGATAATTTCATGAACATTCTTTGCGAGTTTAATTTGGTATGATCCTTTTTCTAAGATATAATTCTCATTTACCATATCGTAAGAAGCCATATCTCTTGTATCGTACTTAATAGTTACTACTTCAGATTCTCCTGGTTTTAGTGTTTTTGTTTTAGCAAATGCACCTAAGTTAATCGCTGACTTTTCAATTCCTCCTGATCTGTAAGGAGCTGAGTAGTATACTTGAACTACATCTTTTCCTGCAGCTTTTCCTGTATTTTTTACTTCTACTTTAATTTCAATTGCTTCCTTGTTTAAATTTTGAGTAACAACTTTCCAATCAAATGTTGTATAACTTAAACCAGACCCAAAAGGATATTGAACTGTTTCTCTGTATCCTTCTTCATTTCCCTGATAGTAAGTTTCGTAGAATCTGTATCCTACATAAATTCCTTCTTCATAATTAATATAAGCTTTATCTAAATTATCATATTGGTAGTTTCCAAAATTTTCACTAGCGGGTGATGATGTAAGATCATAGACATACGTATCAGTAATCCGGCCCGAAGGATTTATTTCTCCTGATAAAACTTTTGCGATTGAATTAGTTCCAAATGGTCCAGGAGTTCCAACCCAAAGAACAGATTGGATGCTTGGATATTCATCCACGAATCCTAATTCTAATGTATTACCAGCGTTAACAATAATGGTGACATTACTAAAGTTCTCAGCCACTGTTTCAATTAAATTATGCATTTCGTCTGATAACTTTAATTGGTCAGTACTTACATCTGATGCTTCAACAGCTTCACTTTGAACAATAATCATCGCATTATCAGAGTACTCTTTCGCTTGAGCAAGTGCAGCATCCGTTACATCTGGTTCACTGGCTGACTCGTCATTACCTAACATTCCTTTGATTACTTGCACAAAACCAGTTTCAGACTTTGTTATCCCTTCTAATTCTGGAATTTCAGCGTAATAATCATGTAATTTCTGATTATAATTAATACCAGCATTCTTGAGTGCATCAAATAAGTTTACAGCACGGGTTTGATCTGCAGCACCAGAACCACCTCCGCCATATTTAAAACTAAAAGCAGTAGAACCAAATACATTTATTTTTTTATCTGTTAATGGTAGTGAGTTATTTTCATTTTTTAATAACACTATTCCTTCATTAGCAATCTCTTCTGAAACAATATCAGCAACTTTTCTGGCTTTGACACCTTCCGCACTTGTTGTATCAATAGTAATATTTTTTCCAGTTATGTTCCCAACTATGCTTGCAACAGCTGGTCCTACAGTTAAACCCGTACTTAGCAACAGCAGAAATACAACCGACCAGCACGCCATCCTTATTGGTCTATTTTTTATTTTTTTGTATATTTTCGCTTCTCTTTTCGCCTCTTTTCTTTCTTTACGGCTTAAAGATTTTAATTCTTCTTTTCGTTGTTGCCTTTGCTCTTTGGCCAAAATCTTATCACTTTTTATTAATTCTTTTCTTTCTGACTCTGGCAAATCGGCAAGTTCCTGCCTTCTTACTTTTCGATTTGCCTTGTCTTGTATAACTTGATGCAGTATTTCATTTTTTCTTTTTTTTCTTTTTTTAAAATTTTTAAACATCATGTTTCCCCCCACTTGGTACACTTAAATTCATGTCAAAGTAATGCCACAATAAGTGAAAAATGTTTTTTCCCTTTCGATAACGCTTACATTTCACCCAAAAAAATAAACTTCCTTTCTTATTAATTAGCAAACATTTCATTTTCAAAATCTTTGCTCCTAACACTAACAATTAAAACACCATGATGAAAGCGCTTATCATCTCTTGTTTCAAATATACTATCCAACAAAAACGAATACATTCCCTTTTTTAAGATTTGATATTCCGATTATTGACTTAATTAATTGTACATAACCTGATAAAAATTTACTTAGCACAAAAAATTAAATCATCTAAAATAATTTACTCATTAAAAAATATAAAAAAGCGGCTGAAGTGACCACTAAAAGTTAGACAAGGTTATTTCATCAGGCAGCTTGCTCAAAATGATTTTCGGTATTGTACCGGACTCATTTTGAATTTTGCCTTCATCCGTTTGGTATTATAATATTCCATATATTTTTAAGTTTTTGTTTAAGATGCTCTACATCCTCGAATTCCTTATAGAAAAGAATTCTGATTTCATAATCCCAAAGAAATTCTCCATCACAGAATTATCGTAACAGTTTCCTTTACGTCATCTGGTCGATTGATTTTTTCACTAAATCATCATACGTGCTACGTGAAATATCAACGAGCTTTACGAGTTCCTTCAACCGAGTATTTATGCCTTAACTATACCGCCAACCTTTATTTTTCTCTGCCAACCATACACCATTGTATAACTAGAGACTTTAAAGAGAGCTGCGGTATTCATTAGTGATTGCACCAGACCGAAACATATAGTTTAGTACGCCTTGTTTAAAACTAACAGGTCAGTTTGTACAGGTGTGTTTGTATATTCATTTTGAGAAATTACTTTCGGGCTTAACCTTGGATAATTTTTAATTTTATATCACTTGTATATTTAATCATAAAAAAACTGCACCCCAATTGTTAGGCACAGTCTAACAATTGGGGTGCAGTTTATAGCAACGGCTTTTTAGTAACTTTTATCCCTTATTAATAATATTTTTTTATCTCAATTAATTGAATCTCATGAGGCTGTAGCTCCGACGTAAAAGCATAATCCTGATCAACAAAAATATTCTCCACATGGATTCCAGGTTCTGCTTTTCCCTTTAAATAACGAGTTATCTCTTCATCTATGTCCAATGGAGCTCCAATATTAGCCCATACATCATAAGCCGAACCTTCAAATCGATTAACGTATTGTTTTTTCATGCGGTATTTTCCATGAAGTCCATTCAAATTGACTTTAAATGAAAGCACTCTTTCGTCATTAAAAACAGTATAGCGATTTGTCAATGATAATTGTGAATAATCAAAGTTACGATACAGATAGTTAGGGTGGCTGTAATTAAATATTAATATTTGATAATCTGATCCTCGTTTTGTAATTATCATATTTTCTCTTTTTTCAATTAGCTCATTTCCAAGTTTGCTTAAGAAATAAAAAGCATGATATCCAGCTTTCTTTATACCGTTATAGGTCATGAGACCAAAGCCACCATGAAATAAGTGCTTTTGTTGCTTAAACTCTTCGAATAAATCAGTGAATGTCCAATACCCCATTCCTTTTACTTTTTCAAAGTTTTCAATAGCATTTTTGGTAATAAAGGCAGCCGTATAACATGTATCGTGAAGTAGGTCTTTGCTATCACTATTACTGTTCCATTCGGTAATCCAGATGTCCTTAAAATTTTTATGCAATCCACTACTAATTTCGATAATAGAATCAATACTTTTTGTAAGGTTATGTTCATCACCAAGCATTATACTTTTAAATTGTGTAACACTTTCTATAACAAGTGATTTCCTTTTAGCCTCCACTTGAACGTTATGTTTCCTAGTAAGATTATAAACATGAAAAGTAAAGAAATCTAAATCTATATTCTCTTTTTTCGCAAGAACATTAAAATCGTCTATCAAGGATTGATAGTTATTGAAATTAATACTACTAAATCCCCCTACCTTTATTTCCGAATCAATGGATTTAATTGTTTTAAACGTCTCAGCATATAATGTCAAGAACTCTTCCCTTGACCCTTTCCAAAAGTAAGGAACCTCTGGCTCATTCCAAAATTCAAAATACCATGTTCTAACTTCATTAAGTCCATAACGATTAATGATATGCTTAAAAAATGCCTCTAATAATGCTTTCCAATGACTCATCTGTTTTGGTGGTGAAATATATGCATCCCACAAGAAAATAGTATCTTCTGTTGTTGCTAAATCCTTCGGCATAAATCCTATTTCAATAAAAGGTTTTAGTTTTGCACCATACAAGGTATCTAATATAATATCTAAATTATTAAAATTAAAAAACAAGGATTTGTCTGGATTTTCATTGTACACATGTAACTGGTCAGCAAAAATACCATGAAAACGGACATACTTAAAATTTATTTCTTGTTGGATTTGATTTAATTGAGACTTAAAATCACTTCTTAAAGCCAGTGGCGCATAACCGAAGGTCAACAAATTTGTAAATGTGTGATTTATTGGTTTTTGAACTTGAAACAAATCTAAATATACAACTTGATTCTGTTTTTTTAGTATTTCTTGTTGCTTGCCTTTCCATTCGAGATACTTAAATAAATTGGCTAGAGATTCACTGCTATTTATACCGAGATACTCATCTTTCGAAATAAAATCTCCTGATTCTAATTTATATAAATTTCGAAATTCGCTAGGAGTAGTTCCTAATACTTCCTTGAAAACCCTATAATATGCTTTGCTATCAGGAAATCCAAACTTTAATGCAATTTCAGTCACTGTTTCATTTGTCATTCGCAAAGCCATTAACGACTTATTTAATCGCATACTATCTAACTTCTTTTTCATTGAAACCCCTACTTTCACCTTAAAATATCGAGAAAGATAATGGGGGTTTAAAGCAAATTTCTCTGCAATATCCCTTAAACTCAAGCTTGTTTTCATACAGTTATTATTCATGTACTTTAATATTTCTAATAATCTCTGATCACTATCTAATTGTTTTAAGTCTGTTATGGGTGGTATTTCAAAGTATTCAATAAGATTTACTACAAGTTCTAAAACCAACTTCTTTACTTTTAGGTTATAGTAACTTCTTTTGTTTATTATTAATTCCATCATTTTAGCAAGGATATATTTAATTTCATCCAATTTGTCTGTATTACTTTCTTCTCTAGAATTTATATAAAAACGCCTTTTCTCCATATCTATACCATGTTCTATTAAGTACTTATTCTCCATTTGAAGTACTAAAACCTGAGTATTTTCATACCCAGTAAGCGAATTAGTGAAATGAAGTTCGTTTGCATTAACTAAAAAAATATCACCAGAGGATAAGGTGTATTTCTTTTGATCAATTCGTATTTCTAACTCTCCTTCCAGAACAAGTAAAATTTCCGAATCCTCATGCCAATGATATGGAAAGCTGTCTACAGTTTGCGTGAATATTTTAACAGGCAAGTCAGCCTGGTACTGTATTTGTTCTTGATACATCTCATTCTCTCTCCTTGGTAAGTATAGATGAATATTATTTAAGTACCTGTAGTAAGCTATTTCGCATGCTAAATTAATATAATACGTACGCACTTAGTATGTAACCGCATTCATTTTATACTAAATGAGTAATCCCATATAGGTAATAAGTATACTAGAAATCTTATATTCATAATATAAGAATTTAAACTATTTTAAATAATTTTTTTAACCTTCTTAGTAAAATAAAATTATTCTCCACTGTATATAGTAGAAATGGTTTTAAAATGTGTTATTTATGAATTATGTTACTCATTATACAAATATGTTACTACATTTAATCTATATCTCTATTTAACTAAGTAGCACTTTATTGTTACATCCCATGTTAAAGCTTCCTTTTAATTGTGATTATATACCTCATTTGAAATTAGACTATTTATTTTTCAATTCATCACTATTGGATTCATAAGTATTTTGGTATAAACTATTTAAAGCAATATAATTATTATATTAGGTTAGGGTGAAAAGATTATGCAGGAGGTAGCACAATACGGTGAACTTGGTCCTACTTGGTTTAATACATCAATTAAATCATTAGCAATTATGGCTTCTACGAAAGGACTAATTACAAGTAGTACATTAGCTATAGAACTAGGGGTAGAATCTAGTTTTATTAGAAAAGTGCTAACTAAATTAATAGATGCAAACTTAGTTGAAGGATATGGTGGTCGATACGGGGGATATAAAATTATGGTAAATCCTTCTGAAACTACTATTTATGAAGTATATCTTGCTTTAACAAAAAATAGTTATATTAAAGAAAAAATATTATTACAAAATAAAACCGATCAATTAATAGCACAAATTATCTTAGAAGCGGAAGGTCAATTTAGTAAAGTCTTAAATAAATATACCATCGAGGACATAAAGAATACTTATTATGATTAAAACTGCCTATACTTGTTCTTGTTTGTAATATTAAATAGGAAGAGCATCTTAATCAAAAAGGAAAAGAGTGACTGAACTCATTTTTCCTACTCGCGCTCAATTATTATCACCTTAAAAAAGAACTTTTGAACATGTATTTGATGGTTTCCATACAGAAACTATAGCCACCATCTCTATGATTACAACTAAACATCATGACCCTAGCTTCTAAAAAGGAATAAACTCCCCTTCCGATTTTGACGTGAATAACCAGGATTATTACTCCTCCTTCTCAACATGCTAACATTACAATTAAATGTTCGACCTTCCAAATTTACATGAACATAATATTCGCTGATACATGAACTATTCCTTCATATGAATTCAATAACCTTAGTTAGTAGGAATGAGTAATTTCTATTATATACATGTAAAACAAAGCTATGTATGTTGTTCGTCTAGATTTACACTTTATATAGAATAGTAACCCGAATATTACCTGCATATTCGGGTAGAATTTAGGCTAATAAAAGAAAATAATATCTATTATTTGTATAAGTTTAAAGGTAAATAAACCAAAGATTGACCTACTGCTGACTCTGTCAAATTTTCTTCCAGATTAAAGGTTTCAACAGGTTCTATACGTGAAAACTTTTGTAAAAAGGTTTTTAAAGCAATATTCAATTCCAATCTTGCAAGTGGTGCTCCCAGACAAAAATGTGGTCCATTACCAAATGTTAAGTGTTTTTTGCTGTTAGGGCGATTAATTTGTAGTTCAAATGGATTTTCAAATACTGTTTCATCCATATTGGCTGCACTCATCCATGAGATAACAACATCCCCTTTTTTTAAATCTACACCTAATAGATTGTTGTCCTCTTTTACGAAACGCTCTCTTTTAGATATATGGAATCGGTAACGAAGCATTTCTTCCACAGCATTCGGAACGATTGCAAGGTTGTTTTGTAATTGATTGTACAATGTTGTATCATCATACAATAAAGAATAAAACATACTTGAAATCATATGACCGGTTGTTTCAATCCCAGCCCCTAACAAAAGCATTGTTGTTCTAACAATCTCATCATCAGTGAATTTTTCTCCATTTATATCAACATTTATTAAGTCCGTAATAATATCATCAGCTGGATTTGCATGTTTTTGAACAACCAAAGGATATAGATATTCAAAGTATTCTTTTGCAGCGGTTTGTTTTTGCTCATCTATTTCTTTTTCTTGTCCTCTAATATATGGTTGAAACAGAACATCAACCCATTTTTTATACATAAGACTATCTGTTGAAGGGACGCCAATGAGATCTGCCATTACCATTGTTGGAAAAAGGCTGGAGAATTGCTTAACAATATCAATATTACCGTTTGCCTCCAGATTATCTAAAAGATTATTGGCAATTTGCTGAATTCGCGGCTCCCAGAGTTTCAGGCTACGTGGAGTAAATGCTGCCGACAATAGAGAACGATTTTTTTTATGATTGGGCGGATCGATTCCGGAGATATTTATTTTTTCTGGAATCGATCCTTCTTTATTATTAGCACCTACCGCAGTCGTTGTTCTTTTTCCTACACTTGAGAAATATTCATGTTTACTTAATACCACTTTTACATTTGCATATTTGAAAACATTCCATGTATCCGTTTCCTGATGATAGTATATAGGATCATTAGCTAGCATTTTTTTGTACCAATTCAAAGGGAAAAATTCTTCAGCCCTAGATTGAAAATTAGTTATCTTTTGAATATCTATCATTTCTTTGTACATCATTGCAACCTCCAAAGTTGCATCCTTTAGTCTCTATATTTAAAGAATATATTAGAGTTTCACTCTACTTGAGTGAAAGGACGACTGGATATTTTAACAGAATCAGTTGGACAATCCTCGAAAGCTTCAATCATCTCATCTCGTAATTCCTCAGGTACTTTACATGTTCCTCTATTATCATCTAACAATACAAAAGCAATACCTTCATCATCAAAATCATAAATATCAGGTGCGGCAGCTCCACATGCACCACAAGCAATACACGTCTCTTGATTAATAAGAGTATATTTCATATTCATATTTTACCTCTTGTAATCTTGAATTTTAAATAATCTATATTCCTCTAAATTGTAGCTCTTCATTTTTCTAATTTATGTTCAATATTTATTTAAAGCTAAGTATATAAATGGATTTAATCATTTGTCTCACTAGTTTGAAGAGTTGATAATAAAATAAACTATTCTAGTTTATCTCATTTACTCAAGTCTATACTAATCATTTAAAAGGAAATTGGAAGTGAGGTTAAGCCTTGAGCAGCCAGTTTGAATTTCCAGTTAACATCCTCTCGTGGGATGCTAAGTTGAAGATTTGGCATTCGCTTTAATAAAGTAGTAAATGCTATATCACCTTCCACACGAGCGAGAGGTGCACCTAAACACATATGGACCCCTTGGCCAAATGCGAGATGCCGTTTAATTTTACGTGTTATGTCTAGTTCTTCAGAAATTGTAAAATGCTTCTCATCTCGGTTTGCTGATTTTAATAATGGAAAAATCATATCACCCTTTTTAATCTGTTCCCCACCAAGCTCAATGTCCTTTAAAGCATATCGGGGACCCGCAGTTGTAGAAGGGCCATTAAAACGCAACAATTCCTCTACTGCTGATGGAACTAAACTATAGTCACCTTTAAGAAGTTCCAATTGATCTGGATTATCGAGTAATATTAAGGTACCAGTTGATATTAGTGTAGAGGTAGTTTCATGCCCAGCAAAAATAAGTAATTGAATCATCGATATGAGCTCTATTTCATCCAATCGATTTCCTTCCTCTTCAATTAAGATCAATTGGCTGATTAAATCTTCTGAGGGATTTTTACGTTTATGGAAAACTAGCTCCTTAATATAGTTTCCAAAATCTTTAAGGTTTTCTGCTGTTTCCGGGTTGGATGTTCCTAATCCAAGACCATTAGCGATGCCTTCTGACCACTCATGTATTTTTAAATGATCCGATTTAGGAACACCAATCATGTCAGAAATAACATTGATTGGCAAGGGGTTTGCATAGTCTTTTACAAGATCCATCTTTCCTTTTTCTTGAACCTTGTCGAGTAACTCATCAGCTAATCTTTGAACACGGGGACGTAAGCTTTCCATATATCTTGGTGTGAATGCTTTGGATACTAAAGTACGTAGTCGTCGATGATCAGGTTCATCGATCGCATTTAAGGAATTAGATAGAAATAGACTAGAATTGGATGAATCTGAGTTTTTACCGATCAAAGATTGTTTGATATTACTGCTTTTATCAATTGACTTTGGATCAACACAAAAATGTTCCTGATCTTTAAGTACTTTCATCGCCTCATCCAAATGTGTAACTGCCCACGCTTGATTATCAGAATTCTCCATTGGAAAAGGGAGGCGTACCACTGATCCTACTTCCCTACTTTTTGCAAAAATTTGAAAAGCAGTCTCTACATTTTTCCCTCCTAGTACTCCTAGTATGTCCTGGCCTATTGCTGTTTGCTCTGTATGGTTCATATAAATCATCCCTTCTCAATGTTCAAAGTTAAATTTTATAAAGAATTTTCCCTTTATAAAAATGCTTATTTAATAAGTTAATTGTCCTTTTTGGACATTAAGCTTATGCGATGCAAAGGTTGAACCTCTGCTGAAGGCTCTATATAAACCTTAGCATTACTAACGGCTGTTGCAGCTTCACCAAACCCAGTAATAATGAGCTTTACTTTTCCATCATACGTACAAATATCACCAGCCGTATACTCCCTTGTTTCCTGTATTGATTAACCACTATTGAGTTCCCCTCAATATTAAAACCCCAGTCTTTAATTGGTCCAAGTGAAGAAACAAAGCCATAACTAACAATTACATTGTCTGTCTCAATCTCAATTTCGTTCTACCCTTTGAATTCTTAAAGTATTACTTTTTGTAACGTAACAACACCCTCTAGATTTTCCAAGGAGAGTGACACTATGTTCATGGGCACGGAATTTATCTCTACGATGGACAATAGTGACTTTTTCAGCAATTGGCTCAATCATAAAGGCCCAATCAACTGCCGAATCCCCTCCACCGAAGATAGCACCTTTCTATCTAGGAATTTACTAAAATCATTGATAAAGGAATGGACCTTATCTTCTATTTTCTGGGGAACATTAATAGGTGATTTTCTAGGCTGAAACGCATTGTTTCCTGCTGTTATAATGATAGATTTTGAATATTTATTTATCAGTATGAATAGTAAATACTCCATTATCCTTTTCTAAATGCTGAACTGAATGTCCATGACATATTTGCATTAAACCACCTCTAACTTGTATTAAATCATCTGATGACAAATGCATAACATTGAATGTATTTTACTCAACCTTTTGGAAAAACTCGAGGTACATCTGATTCCTTCTATCGGCCGCAGTATTTAAAGTAAAGTCTGACGTTTAATTTAATCAACCTACATTTTCACCTCCAAGATTTTAATTGTGATAAATATGCACAATTAAAATTCTAGACTATTCCCAATACTTAATCAAATAATTACTGCTAAGCTTTTTGTAAGAAATTAAAAAAACGTAGTGTTTTTAGACTAGAAAAGATTCCTTTTGTAAAATCAAATACTACATAATGTTATTTATAAATAACATTATGATTGTTACCCCTATACTCCTTGCTATATCTTTTTTCTGCAAAAAATAAAATAAACCTTGCCACTGCTGCAGCGCTATATACCATTACGCACAATATTTTGTTTTTCATATTTATCACCTTCTCCTAAAATTAAAAAATGGCTAATCAGTTGGTTTCTTTTATTGTATTAAAATCTGTAATTAATAAAATCGTACTTTAAGGCAAAGTTCCATGTACAATAGGGAAAATTTTTAAAATAAATGAGAATTTTTTTAAAAAAACATTGTAATTTTAACTATGGACATTCCATGACTCACTATTTTCAAGAGATATTCTGCTAATTTGTCCTTATTCTTCATGGCCTAATAAGGCAGTGCACTGATTCCAATTCTTAAACTTAATATCAAAGAACACGCTCTCTCTACTTTCGATAGCTATATTGAGTTAAGATTCGACTCACTTATCTTTGTTACAAACGGATATAATTAATCTGACACTCGGTACAGATGACATAAAAAAAACAAGTTGCTCTATTATTCTATTTTTCATTATATTTACTCCAGAATCGTTATATTATGGAAACGAGGATACTTCCACTTAATATTCCTTCACAAAAAAAACAAAAGTCCACTCATCTTGGTAACATAAGAAAATTTTTCATTACTATTCTCCTCATCCCCCGTTCCCATTTCAGACAATTCTTTTCTTTTACTGCAATAGTTTTATTACATCCTTATCCAAGTCACACCGGGCAAGAGGCAGCATAATTGTAGTTCCTGGTATATGACGGGCTTTTTTCAATTTTTATTCTCCTTTAATAGTTATTTGAATAGTTAACTCATAACAAATTATAGGTGTTATAAAGCAAAAAAGAATCGTACATTAGTTCATCACTACATGTACGAAAGGGCATATTTTAAATTTATAAGTTCTTTGAAAGTCTTATATCTTAGATTAAGAAAGTTTAAATTAATTGGTTACGTAAAGAACGAATTGCTCTGCTTAATGTAACCTTCACTTTATTCTCTGACCAGTTTAGTATTTCTCCTGTTTCTTTCACAGAATATCCCTGAAGCTTTCGTAAAATTATTACTTGCTTATAAGAATCCTTTAGGTTATTTAATGTATCAATTAATTCTGTATACTCCTCCCAATTCGTTATATCCAATAATACTTTGTTCCAATTTTGATTCTTAATATAATTATTTTTAAATTTCTGAAAGGATTGCTTTTTTTTATAAAAGTCCATAGTTAGATTGTAAGCTATACTGTATAACCATGTTTTTACACTTGATCTTCCTTCAAAGGTACTAGAATATAAAAATGCTTTTACAAAAGTTTCTTGCATTAGATCCTCGGCTAAAGTAGGTTCCAAAACAAGAGAATTTATATATTTATATACATCCACTCGGTATTTCAAATACCAACTTGTAACCTGAGCATTATTAGCGTACAACATTAACACCTTCTTTTTATTTAATCCAAGCTCTTCCCTAAATCATTATTCTTACGATTTTTTTTGTATCTCTTCTCTGCAAAGTACAAAAATAAACCAGCCACGACAGAACCAGAAAATACAATGCCATAAAAAGTTTTATTTCTCATGTTTAAATTCCTCCTACACTAACATCATAATTTTCTAAAATAATATGACTGTTTGTTTATAAATTAAGTATAAAATAGTCTTTAACAGAAAAAATCGTACACAAGGGCATATCCAAATGTACGATTGGGCAATTATTCTTTAAATATCCTCTTTCTATAGCAACTGCCACTGCTTCAGTCCTAGAGTTAACCCCCAATTTATTAAATATGTTAGTTAAATGTACCTTAAGTCCCCCTTTTTAAGGGACTTTTAAAATAGCTGAAGTCCCTTTACACCAATTAACCTATTAGACTGAATCAGCTACACTAAGTTGGACAGAATCTATAAGGGCTAGCTCACTAAACATACTACCTAATGAGCTTGGTACAATGCCCTGTCAACGTAGAATTTTTAATGCCGAATTTAAACAAGAATGAAATATTTTTTCAAAATATAGAAAAAATACAAATTTATGTCTGTTTTTTCACTTGTTTCAAGTAATGTGCTTATTTAAAATATAAGTTAGATACAGTCCGAGATTAATGGTTATTAGTACAAAGATATAAAACTAAGATTTAGGGAGGTATGTAACATGTTAAAATTCAATTGGATTAATGAAAGCGTTATTTCGGAAGAGGATGGAAGAATAGAATTATATGCGCCTAAAGAAACTGATTTTTTCTGCAACAATGGTGCAATCGGAGAAGAAGGAATTACTCCAGAATCATTATGTAATGCACCCTTTTATTATACAGAGGTGGCAGGAGATTTTGTTATGAGAGTAAAAGTTTCTCACGATTTCAAGGATACTTACGATTCTGCCTCGATTATGGTAATGAAGGATATGACAAATTGGGCAAAGGCGTGTTTTGAATTAACCGATTTTAATACGCATGCAGTAGTGAGTGTTGTAACAAAGGAAGAATCTGATGATGCGAATGGACCCAATATTGACAATAATACTGTTTGGCTGCAAATTTGCAGAAGTGGAAGATCTTTTGCATTCCACTATTCTACAGACGGTGAAAATTATTTTATGATGAGATTTTTCAATTTGCCAGTTGATGAAATTGTTAAAGTAGGATTACTTGCACAAGCACCATTGGGAAGTGGTGGAAAGAGGATTTATGAAAACTTAAGCATTGAAAGAAAAACAGTTAAAAATATTCGTATGGGCAAATAATAGAAATATACATGGTACTGACTGGATAATTTCACATACCTTTTAACTTAGTCGATTGATGTCAAAGTCAATCGGCGTTTTTATGTTGTGAGGTATATCTTGTCAGGTTTCACAGGTACTTTTATATCTTTAAAAATAAATGCACATAAACTAACTTACCCCTATCGTGCTTAAGAAGTACAAATAAAAGAACTTTCCTTTTAATAAAGAAAGCCCCATAAATATAAAAAATTAGTTTATTTAATTTTGTTATTGCTACTGGTTCTTATTTTATCTAATCTTACTAATTAGCTCTTTATATTGTGTATCTCCATAACCTATTGTCGGAAATAGATTAAACAATTTCTGGATTAGCTCTTTTGTTGATATATCTTTATTTTTTTTGATATATTTTACTACTTCATTATCTTCTTTTAGCATTTCTAAATAAATGCTTATTGCTTGATACATAACCGGGACTAGTTCTATAGATGGTTTAGTATGATTAACTAACACTTCTTTATATACCGAATAATAACGACCTAATTTAAGTTCCGTTTGATTAACTTTAAATTCATCCTCTCTGAAACTATTCAAGAACACTTTTCCCTGGTAGCCTGACTGTTCCAAATGAGATAGTATGGTGAGTAGATTCATTTGACAAAACATATCTTCTCCAAACCACAATACGATACATTTATACTCTTTTGTAAATAGATTGTCTAAAGGCACTATAACTTTTTCCATATATCCTTCTACTGAGTCATGATGACCAGTAGAACGAATATTTATAAACTCTTTATCAAAAATTTGCTCAGTAGTTTTGTTTATACACATTGCTTCGTTAAATGGAGCATAATCAGCATTTCCCATTAGATTGTTATCTTTAAATTCCTCATACATAACTTGCCCATTCAATAGATGAAATACGTCTTTATCAAGCAGATCACTTTGCTTATGCCGTAACTTTTCAATCTCCATTTTTTTAGATATATCCATCTTAAACAACTCCCCATTTTTATTAAGAGTGAGTTTTAACAACTGATTGAACAGAAAACTTGTTGACCTGATATTCTTTGGGATTGATGCCGAAAATATTTTTAAAAGCTCTGCTATACGCTTCTTGTGAAGAGTAATACTCCTATTTAAATAATAAGAAGTATTTATCTCTACTTTTTGATATTTCTTGTGTTATCTAAATTTTTTAACCATATACATCTCAAATCTTCTGATTTTGTTCCATGTATCATTAACCATTTCTCTGTGTATCCTCATTATACTACTAACTCATAGCTTCCTTATTACGAATAATGCCTTGTTTGTGCCATAAACTTCCTATCAATGAAACTTTTAAAATGATACCAATGACAGGGTGTTTAATAAACCCAAGAAATTTCCTACGCAAAAAAGGAGTAGAAATACTACTCCTTTTTGCTTGATTTTTCGATAATTAATATTAAACGTTAAATAAACCACCATCAATAGTATAAGAGGATGACGTAACATAAGAAGATTCATCAGATAGTAAAAATGCAATAACATTTGCCACTTCTTCAGGTTCACCATATCGTTTCATCGGAACAGCATCATTATAGGCATGTTTTGCTGCTTCAGCATCTTCTGAAACATTTGCTTCAATATTACGCATCATTTGCGTATTAATGACACCTGGATTAACAGTATTCACACGTACATTATAAGTTGCTGCTTCTAAAGCTGCTACTTTATTAATACCCATTACAGCATGTTTGGATGAATTATATAAAACCATACTTGGTGCTCCAGTTAACCCAGCTACAGAGGATGTATTAACAATGGAGCCAGCATTCTGTTGTTTCATCACAGGCAATACATGTTTTAGACCAAATAATACGCCTTTTACATTAATGCCATAAACAAAATCAAATTCTTTTTCTGTGATTTCTTCGATTGGTTTTGCTGGTCCTTCAACTCCTGCATTATTAACAAAACCATCAATTCGACCAAATTTAGCTATTGTTTTATCAACATAATTTTTTACATTCTCTTCATTCGATACGTCAGTTTGTACAACTAAACTATTATCTTGAGTTAATTGAAGCTCTGATTGTACAGATTCAATTGCTTCTTTGTTTAAATCAACTAGTACGACCTTCGCCCCGCCACTAACTACTTTCTTCACTACTTCTTTCCCTATACCGCCTGCTGCTCCTGTAACTATAATAACTTTATCTTGAAAATTCATTTTCCATTCCCCTTTTATATATATTGAATTGCGATATCTCAA
>Ga0209463_1000939_pt1 | contig 19256 bp, 25 predicted proteins | sample AgamicMgSfrz_FD_187169 | JGI IMG/M metagenome (GOLD analysis project Ga0209463, IMG submission 187169) | Agave microbial communities from Guanajuato, Mexico - Mg.Sf.rz (SPAdes) (version 2) | ecosystem: Host-associated > Plants > Phyllosphere > Phylloplane/Leaf | place: Guanajuato, Mexico... | reverse complement strand
ATTGTGATATATTTGAAATCTTCTTCTTACTACTCATGTTAAAATGAAAGCGTTTTATAGTAAACGGACAAAATGGACAATCTGTCTAAAGACACCGCTCTCATTTATAGATAGGATTTTTATATTAATAACATTCTAGGGATGATTCAGATGACCTCTTCTATAATTTCTAAAAAGATAATCGCGAACTCATTGAAGTATTTAATGGAAACAGAGTCATTTCATAAAATATCAGTGAGCGATATTATGTTACACTGTCAAATGCGTAGGCAAACTTTTTATTATCATTTCAAAGATAAATTTGAACTATTAAGCTGGATTTATAGAGAAGAAACGAAGGAAAACATTATCGACTTTCTCGACTATGAAACATGGGAAAACATTTTCGATTTATTATTTGATTACTTTTATGAAAATCAAAAATTTTACCGAAATGCTTTTAAAGTCATTGAACAAAACTCGTTTAATCACTATTTATTTGAGCATACGAAAAACTTATATATGAAAATTATTGATGAACTATCTATGAGCTGTGGATTCAGCCTTTCTGATGAGACAAAAAATACGATTGCCTCCTTTTATAGTCACGGCTTCGTTGGAACGATAAAAGATTGGATTGAAAGCAAATGTGAAGTAGATCCTTCCATTATGTCTTCTCTCATGAAAAATATGATAAACAATCAATTACTACTATTACTGGAGCAATCAGCAAAGTAATTAAAGGGTGGCAAAAGCAATGAAAAAGATTATGAATGATGTACAAAATATCGTTCAAGATATGATGCATGGCTTTTATTTTGAACATAACGACAAAGTAAATTACGACGAAACAAATAACATCATTTATGTAAAAGATATCGAGAAAATGAAGCAAAACGTCGCTATTATAAGCGGCGGTGGTAGCGGACATGAACCAGCTGATATTGGCTATGTAGGAAAAGGTATGCTTACGGCGGCAGTAAACGACAATATTTTCACTCCGCCTACAGTAGAACAAATTGTAGCGGCTACTCGACTCATGCCAATAGAGAAAAGTATTTTATTCATCATTAAAAACTTTAAAGATGACGTTGAAAACTTTCTAGCGGCAAAGCAAATTGCCAAAGAAGAAGGAAGACAAATTGACCACATCATCGTAAATGACGACGTTTCAATTGAAGATGATGCTTCTTTTAATAAAAGAAGACGCGGCGTAGCCGGTACTGTATTCGTTCAAAAAATACTTGGTGCGGCCGCTCTTGAAGGACATTCTTTAGAAGAACTAACAGCACTCGGCCGTTCTGTTACCGAAAACTTACACACATTAGGAGTCGCCCTTTCACCTGCAAACGATCCAGTGAAAGGAAAAGCTTCATTCACATTAAACGAAGATGAAGTCTTTTACGGCGTCGGCATTCACGGAGAAAAAGGTTACCGTAAAGAAGCACTATCCTCTTCTGAAATATTAGCGATTGAACTAATGAACAAATTAAAAAGCATTTACCGCTGGAGAAAAGGTGACAACTTCGCCATTCTCATTAATGGACTCGGCGCGACACCATTAATGGAACAATACATTTTCGCAAACGACATTCGCCGTTTATGTGAGCTTGAAGGATTACAAGTTACATTCGTAAAAGTTGGTACCCTCCTAACTTCTTTAGATATGAAAGGTGTTTCACTGAGTTTGCTTAAAGTAGAGGATTTGGATTGGGTGAAGTGGTTGAAGACGGATGCTCGAGTGGGTAGTTGGTAACTAAAATTATGATAATAAAAGCCTTTAACTATAATGAGTTAAAGGCTTTTTGCAAATTGAAATATCGTACGAGCGTTAAAAAAATTCTTAATCACCTCACTGAATGATTACAGGTCTTCCAAATAAAGCTGGATGATAAATTAACATCGCACCTACAAATGAACACACTAAACAAAAAATAGCCTCGTATTTTATGACTAGAGAAGAGTTCGTATCAAACTTTTTTTCCTCTCTTTTAAATATCATTTTAAATAAAACGCTATATAATAAATACCCAATAATCGCCCCGAGGGTGTTCGTAAATAAATCATCAATATCTGTAATTCTATTATTTAACAATTGATTTAACTCAATTGCCAATGAAAAAAAGAATCCTGCACATACGGTGTTTTTCATTTTTCTAAACTGCGGCCAAATAGTCGGCAATAAAAAACCTAACGGCATAAACAGTACAATGTTCAAAAGATACGTAGTACTACCCGCCGTATCAAATAGAGTCAAATTGATTTGATTTACACGAATCCACGTTTCATATCTACTTATATCCCATACAGTCGCGATCTGCGTCACCCTATACACTAACGAAAGGTAGAATAGAAAAACATACACCCATAGAAAATGCCGAATAGATATATTGTTTTTCGCTTTAAAATAAAATCCAATTTGAAACACAATACAAAAAATAATAGTAAAAAAATACGTATACAAATAACTAATCAAAACTCCTGTATGCATGTAGAATCCCCTAACTTTACATTTTCATCTATTATTTTAGAACATAGTTTAAGAACCGGTACTTTGTTCATATATTTAATCTTCTACTTTCTCTTCGAATATCGGGAATATATTAAAAATAAAAAATCCCCACTTCTTCATTTTCAGTCTCCTCCTTGATGTAACTTGTTTATAGGATAGGAAAAACTTTTAAAATAAAGAGTGGGGTAAATATAAAATTTTTCTTAAATTTTCACCTTGTACCTAGGTAAAAGAGCCTAACAATCACATAATACAATTCCATACAAAATAAAATTCTGATAATATAAAATAGACAATCATTTATATATGGATTTTTTTTGATATGCAAATGATTATCTATTTTAAAGGGGATAAAGAAAATTGGAGCTGATTTTTATTCATGAATAGACAAAATTCTTCTCATAACAAAGGTGATTCCTCAAATAAAATTGCTGCTTTTATTGCAACGCTAGGAGCTCTATTAGTAAGTGTAGAAGTTTTATCTAATTTGTTTATAATTTTTTGGTTAATAATAATAGCAGTAACAAATTTAATAGTTATATTTTATCTTCAAATTAGTGTTTTTAGTTTAGTAACAACAATCCTTTTTGTAATCTTTTACTTTATATACAAAAAGTTATTTGCACATTCTAAATTCGTAGAAACCTTTTCAAAATATAATATGATTATTACAATTATTTCTTTATTACTTTTAAATATGTTATACATATATCAAAAAATGTTTAACGGTGCATTAATTACTCCTGTGGCAATAATTATTACATGTTTAATTTACAAATTTATGTTTAAAAAACATAAAAAATAATCTACCTAAGTAAAAGTAAGCGTCAAATATTCCACACCTACTATTTGTAAATACCCCATGAGATAATCTCCTTACATACTACATGTGGAGATTTTTTTATGAAAAGACACCTAATAATAAACTCGCTTTAGAACTATTTAATGAGGCTGAGAAAGAAAGTGATTCTGATCTCCCGAACCAACCTGTTGACACAATCACCTATCGTCGTAAGAAGAAACGCGGCCATGGGGATGAGTCTGTACAGAACCTTCCGGTTGAAATCACAAAAAAGAACAATCTAAGTTCCTATCATTATCTTCGTTATTTGTTTGAAGCGCTATCCAATAACGATTTAAACAATAAAGAAGAAATTGATAAAGTCTTGCCGTGGTCAATGGATTTACCGTCTAGATGTATAGTGCCGAAAAAAAGTGAAGTAAACAAAGTTAGCTTAGGGCAAAAAAGATGAATAAATGTACATCAATAATAGTTCTAATTATAATTAAGATGAAAATATTAATAGTATATGGGGGAATAACAATCAGTGAATAAAAAGGCAACAATTAAAATAGGGGCATTGTTTACAATTTTATTAATTGTATGTGTTTTTTATGGGTATAAGAGTTTAAATAGTTTTTTAGTCTGGAATGAACTCGGTGATATACAGATGATTTCAAGTGAAAAAAAGGTTGCAAATGGTATATATTTTGTAAGGGGAGAGATATATTCTGAACGTGTAACAGGAGATGAAACGCTACTTGCTGATGGGTATGCGGTAGTGAATCGAATTCAAAAGAAAAAAACAACATACTACACACAGACTTCTGCACCAAATCGTTCTTTATGGAGTAACGGTCAAGTAACAGCTTTTTATAATGAACCCATACATATAGGAAATAAAGAATTAAAATTAATAAATAAAGAAAATGTGTCTCTGGAAACTCCCTTTATGGAATTAAATGATCAGAATGTAATTTCAACAAGAATAAATGATATTCAGGCGAATGCTACAAAGTTAGCAGATGGAAAAAAACGTTTTTATTCATTTAGAGCAGTAGAAAATAAAGAAAATGTAGTTGTACTTGGGTCAGTAGATGGAAAAGTAATAAAAGAATTACCTAATAGATACGGGAAATTTGTTTATATTGGACATACTAAGGAGCAAATTATAGATAGCTTAAAGAATGGTAATAACAAAAATTCGATATATTTCGCTGTACTTATTATACTGACTAGTATTAGTGGGTTCGTATTATATATGTATGGGAAAGGAAAATGGACAAAAGATGTTTTTGTTTTTACATTTTTCGGAAGAAAGATAACTTAAAAATGGTTTGATTGTAATCGTTAACAAACCCCCTCAAGTATGTAATTCCATACTTGAGGGGGTTTTAATTTCTAATTAAAGTGTACTAATCTATTCCTTCCCATCTCTCATACTATAATACCCCAAATTAATAATAACCAAGAAATACCCACCCATAATTCCAGATGCAAATGTCCACATGAACTCATGGTGTTCAATTTCATACATAATAATTGCACCGAGTATTGCGGCTGCGAACCGATTCATCATTCCGAGCATCGGTGCTTTTTCTTTTTTTACGATGCTGTCTCCGAACTTTTCAATACGCCTTCCTAAAATCCAGGCGCAGTACATACTAACTAAAAGGCCAATGCTTATCCCTACAAACTGGGCTCGAAAAGGGGTCAGCAACCACCCTACTAACATCACGCCTAGCAAACAATATATTTGTATGTTAAATGATCTTAATGCCATACGAATCATGTTATGCTCCTTTATCTTTTTCATTGTAATTCCGTATCATCAATTCCATTTTTCGGACTTTAAGCTTTCCGATATATCTTTTTTAAAATGAGGAAATTTGATTTTGCTCACCATTAAATAAGCAAGTACGCATGTACCAAACGCCACGGAAACTGGATTATTTAAAAAGCATAAAATGAGGAGACACATGGCCGCGAATGGAATGGGCATTCCGATAAAGGTTGGGAGTTTGCTTTGCTGCGTGTTAAATCTTGCAAGTCGAAGCATTCCGCAAATACTGTAAGCGAGTGCACATATCATCCCGATAGACTGCAAATCTTTTAAAGCGACACTATAGGCAAGAATAGACGGTGCCACACCAAAGGTAACTAAATCTGCAAATGAGTCTAACTCTCCGCCAATTTCAGAAACAGAATCTAGCTTCCGGGCAACCATGCCATCAAAGAAATCAAATAACATACCTGTAATAATAAAAACTGCTCCCAAATACATATCGTGAACGAGAATAGCGTAAATAGCGAGAAGTCCACATACAAAGTTTGCTATCGTAATCATATTTGGTATGTAACTCATCACATGCTTCCCCTCCTTTTTACTCATTACAATTAAGATCCTTCTGTTTTTCTTCCAATATAATCTTATTTATTTTCGTTAACGTATCCGTCATTTGCTCTAAAGCATTTATATCGATTTTAGAAAAGTATTTCTCAATTAACACATCATCTAACTCAGACAACTGCTCCATATACTTACTACCGTTTGGACCAAGTGTAAGGAAATACTCCCTTTTATTATTAGGATTTACTTGTTTTGAAATCATCTGCTGCTTTTCCAATTTCGATAAAACTTGGCTGACAGCACTTTTCGATATATTAAAAGTAGTCGCAATGTGATTCGCTGTCGTGTTTTCATTTAAATTAATATGAAATAGCATGCTTTCTTGCTGTCCTGTAAGACCGTACTCATCTTTTAACTCCTGAAATAGTAAAATGTAAAATTCATTATAAGCCCGGTTCATTTCATTAATTACTTCTTTATACGTTCTCGTCATAGCACTCTTCCTCCATGCTGTTATTTCGGTTTCTATAGTTAAGTTAACTTAACTATATTATACCGTTATGTTTGTGTAAAGGGAAATCTATCTCTATACATTCCTATAACACGGAATAAAGTATGCCCTTTGCCTTTTCCACTGCTTTTAATAGATCAAATTCAGAATGATACATCTATCATTCTGAATAAATAAACGTAATAATTACAAAAATCCCATATAGACCCATTACTGGTTAAAATGTTATAATAAAATCACCCTACATAGTTACTCATATTCCGATTGAGGAACTAGCGTCTTATTAAGCAATGCGCATAACTCAAATAAAAAAGACACTTTCAAGTGTCTTTTTTATTTATTTTCATAAGAATTATCTCTTTTATAAACAAAATCTATTCAACAACAAAGGAGACTATCAAATGGAGAATACTGTATCAAGAGAACTACGTAACATACGTATATGCCTTATCATCTTGATTATTGTCATTGCATTTTGGGATCGTGAGAAAACTGTAGAAATCACTGATCATGGTAGTGATCCTATCTTAAACACCAGCAATATGACCCAAGTTGGTGATAATACATTTGCATACAAAGACGAATCTAACCAAATTAAAATATTTAAATTTGACCCGGATACAAATGAAATAAAGCTAATAAAAGAGTTTTATGCTAGCGAATATTAATTACATACATGGGACAGACGGCACCTCAAGGTGTCTTTTTTTATTTTCAAAAGGACCTGCTCACATTCATGCGTCAAACATAAAGTAAATGGAATCCGTTAAAAAACACGAGTGACCCTTTGTTTTCCCCTCTTATTAAAGGAGGAACTATTATGGGATTTGGTGGTAGTTGCGGCGGAGGCTGCGGTTTTGCTGGAGGATTTGCATTATTAGTTGTATTGTTTATTTTATTAATCATCGTTGGAGCTGCTTGCTTCTGCTAAACAAACTATCGGAAAAGACACTCTTATATGGGTGTCTTTTCTTTATAAACTAAAAAAGTTTGAGAAATGGAGTCTTTAGTCATAATTACGACTAAAGGCTTTTTTCTATATAAAAATTAAAACATAGTAAAAACGAAATACTTACTCAAATTGTTTTTCGCTTTACAAATTATATCCAAAAAGTTGGATAGCTTCTTTTACTACTCATGTTATTAATGAATAAAGCAATAACTACAATAACAAGAGAACCAACTAAAACTGGTGTTACTAAATAACTCCAACTGTATGCTCCTAAAATAACGACAATTGGATCAGCCCCTGCCGGAGGATGCGTTGTTCTCGTTAACATCATAATAGCAATCGACATCCCAACTGCTAAAGCAATTGTCCAATATTCATTCCCGAACAAATGATATATTGATAGACCAATAAAAGTTGAAATCAAATGTCCTCCAATAATATTACGCGGCTGAGATAGCGGTGCATTCCAAACTCCAAACGCTAATACACAACTCGCCCCAAATGGAGCCATTAACAATTCTGTAGAAGTTATACTCGTTAAATATGTTAAGGTGAGAATTGTTAAAAATCCCCCTAATAGTCCTGTCAAAGAGTCCTTTATATTTACTTGTAACGGACTTCTTCCTTTCCCTTTCATTTTTGCAAAATATCGTACACTTATTGGTGGAGCATCTTTCTTCTTAGCTGCTGTTATATTGTTCATCATTCTCCTCCTTTATTTACCAACAATTATATTCCAAACAAACTAACCGGTCAATATTAATTTTAGAGGTTAGTTTAAGGGTGTAGAAAAAAAGAATCAACTCATATAAGTTGATTCCCTAAACTTCTTCACATTTTCGATCCTGAAATTTTGCTACCTTTTTCCGGTTCCCACATATTTTCATAGAACACCATTTTCGTTTTCCGCTTTTATCTATAAATAATAAAACACAATCGGGATTTGAACACCTTTTAAGAGAAATAAGCTCATTTTCTGTTATTAAGGTTAAAGCATCCAATGCAATTATCGATACAAGTACATCCTCAATTTCTCCAACTGGGACAGGTACTAGACACTGTTCAATGACCTTATATGTAAATGGTGCCTTCTCAATTTGTTTTTCCAAATACGTAATAAAATCATTAGAAATTTCGTGCTGATCAGCAATTGCCTCAAACTGTTTTCTCATTACTTCTCTTGCCTCTAATATGCTAGATGTAACTTGATCCATGCGCTCTTGAATTCCTATAAGTGTTTTTTCATTCCAAAAAGGCAGATTAACCTTTATTACATGTAGCCATTCTAATACATCTTCATCCGTTATTAATAAATCATAACGTTGTCCACGCCTAACTAACTCTGTATTCACTAAATCTAATGAGAGATTTCCAGATATAAGCGGGAATTGTTTTGTTTCCTGCATGTACTCATCACCTACTCTTTAAATAATCATATTCCAAATTAATACAGAAGTACAACTTTTTTATAAAATACAAAGTATGAAGATCAAAGCCTTTAGCCATAATTACGACTAAAGGCTTTTTTGTATATAACTAAAAAGGAGCTGACTGTATGGAACATAATAAAAATGGAATGCTTGCTTTAATCGTTTTATTTGTAGGACTCGCATTTTTTGTTATCGGTATGGTTTATCATTTATGGGGAACGGTTTAAAAACAAATAATAATTCATTTAAGAAAAAGTACTCGTATGAGTACTTTTCTTAAGATGTCATGTAAAAACATTCTAAACTTACTTACATGCATACAATCATCAATGATAGTTATATAATTGAGAAGGTTATAAATTATCAATCTATTTTTATATAATTTGGAAAGGAGCTAAAAACTAAAAATGTTAGAAATCATTTTTGTTGCTATATTACTTTTATCTAGCATCACTCCCATCTTTATCGAACGAGGTTTGACGAAAAAAAATGTAGTCATTTTACTGATCAATTATGCATTCTTATTTGCCACCATCATTGTAATTGGCGCAAACTGGCGTATGATCCCCGCCTATTTCTTATTGTTCGTTTTAACATTACAAGTTTTTTTGAAACCCAAAACTACAGCCGTTTCTAAAAAGTTAGTGATGAAAGTTTTAAAAGGTCTAGGAATTATCGTAACGGCTATCGCAATGTTTACATTACCTTTACTTTTTCCAATCATAACACTCCCTGAGCCTACTGGAAAATATACAGTAGGAACGAAAACTTTTCATTTAATTGATACAAATCGAAAAGAAACCACTGTACCAAATAGTCATGGAAATCGTGAGTTAATGATACAAGTATACTATCCTGCCGAAAAAGGATCAGGGAACCCTTCTGCCTATTTTGAGAACATAAACGAGCTGGCTGAACAATTGGCAGTAACAAACGGTGCTCCCTATATCGTAACAACACATTTAGGGCTGACAAAAACACATTCTTATCAAGATGCTAAGCCACTTCAAGATAAAGAGAAATTCCCCCTCCTTTTATTCGGTCATGGGATGGGATTATATGGTCAACAAAATACATTCCAGTTAGAAGAGCTAGCTAGTCAAGGTTATGTAATCATTGCTCTTAACTTCACAGGATATGCAGCAACCACGATTTTCCCTAACGGAAACCGTGTGGACTCAATACCAATTGAATATACACCTACTGCCTTAAATACCATAGTTCAAAACTGGGAACAGGATACTACTTTTGTTTTAAACGAAGTAATAGAAGGTAATTTCGATAAAAGTTTTAAAACGATCGCAGACTTAATTAACTATGACAAAATCGGAATGTTCGGTCACTCTTTTGGCGGAGCAACTTCCGCACAAATGTTAGTAAAGGATGCGCGTATTAAAGCTGCAATTGATATGGATGGCGGATTGTATGGCGATCCACTACCTAAAGACGGTCCTCAAAAACCATTCATGTTGATGAATGCTGAAGCTACGATTCATTTTATGAAAGAGGCTGAGAATCAAAAGATAACCGGAATCCAAAATGAATTATTGGAAATAGTCTATTTAAGAAATAAAACTATTGAAAAACCGGGCGTGTACACAGTGGTAATTCCAAAAACAAACCATACTAGTTTTACAGATTTAGCAGCATTTTCACCTATTATTAACGAACCAGACGAAGATGTAGCCGCAAATTATACACTCATTAATAAACTAGTAACTAGCTTCTTTGATCAAAATTTAAAAGGAATAAACGAAAATCATTTAGAAGAAATTCAGAAGCAATATCCTGAACTTCAGCTCATTAAACACTAATAATCATTCATTTACCTAGTCATGTAGCCCCTCACTATACTTGAGGGGTTTCCGCTTTAAAACAATTATAAAAAAAGGCCCCATCACTGGGGCGCTCAAAAAATAATATAAGTAAATGAATTAAAACAAATAACAGACAACTAAAATATACAACATAAAAATTGTATAATCTATATATATGCAATATTACATGGAAAAATTTCATTATTACATGCTATACTAAAAAAGGAGTCGACAATCGTTATTTTCTTCTTATTTTTAAAGCAATATGGATATATCTTCTTAACACATTTGGATTGTACAAGCAAAAGAAGACATCTTACTAGATGTCTTCTTTTCTTATATTTTTATGAATTTTTTTGAGTTGATGCTCTCCAAGCACGAAAAGATGTTGGGCGTCCAGAATGAGCTCTTTGCTTTGCAGCAGCAACAGCTGGTTTTTCTTCAATAGTCGTTGGTTTTTCTTCCACAATCGCTGATTTTTCTTCAAGAGTATTCACAGCTGTTTGTATTTTTTCCAACTGCTCTTTTAAGGCTTGCTGTTCAATCTTTAAATCCGTAAGTAATCGTAAAATCATTTCAGAATTGGCCATAAAGATCCTCCTTCCCCCAATACACAGAATAAAATACAATATGTCATCAGCATAATACCGGTGACAAAAATAAGGTCGTCAACTCTTTTAAAATCTAAGCACCTTTTATTTTTTAAAAGGACCTGCTCAAGTTTATCCGGAAAAACATAAAGTGAATTAAATCCATTATTAAATGGTCTTTATGGAAGGAGGAGTTAATATGGGCTATGGCGGTACTTGTGGTGGAGGCTGCGGTTTCGGCGGCGGATTCGCTTTACTTGTTGTACTCTTTATTTTATTAATCATCGTTGGGGCTAGCTGTTGGGGCGGCGGATTCGGCTGCTAAAGGAAGGCACTCTTGAGAGTGTCTTTTTTTTACTTATAATAATTAATTTCCCCTCTAGCTGCAATCAATTTACATATATAATTCGTTAATGCCCTATGAACTGATTACTACGTCTCCCTTATATGAATTCCTCTTAAACAACGGGTTTTTAGAGTCATGAATATAATACATTACGTTTAACCTCTGTTGGTATTATTTTCCCAACTTGTAATAGGCAGCACCTTGGATTCAAACAAAAAGAAATAGTATGCTTAAACTGTAAGAGTACACTTATTGTAAAGAAACATTAATTACAGCGTCTCTTTTTTGATCTAATAGCTCAATCAATTCCACAAAGTATAGATTTAAATATTAAAAAACACTCCTAGCGAGTGTTTTTTAATATTTAGGTCCCATATAATCATAACTTTGATCCAATGCCTTAAATAAGTCAATCGCACTTTTTAATTCTTGTTTGTCAGACTTTAATTCTTCCATCTTTGTACCAATATCTTTCCTGAAGACTTCTAAATCACTAATTGCCTTCTTTCCCACTCCAAGTTGCGACCAACTTGATAGAAGTAAGTTATGAACATTACTTACTACACTTTTGTTATGATTTAAATCTTGAATCATATTCTCAAATTGCTGTAAGGCTTGGTTTAAAGCTTCCTCATTTATATAAATTCGTGGCATAATACTATCCCCTTAATAATTTTCATCTGTCTTTTTATAATCATCAGCTTTCTTCTCAATAAAATCAGAGATTTCCGTTGCTGTACGTATATACCAAAAACTTAAATGTTCTACATGGGCACGTATATCGGTTATCTTGGCTTCTAAACGTTTACTTTCAGCTGTTTCTAATAAAGCCATCATATTTGAAATTAATCTCGGTACCTTATCTTGAAATTCTTGTGCATTTCGCTTCATATCTCTTACAGCTTGTTCTAGGTTCTCTACAACTACACGAATTTCTCCGCTACCTAATAACTTACCGGGTGAATCATATACTCTTTCACCTGTATCTACATTCAAAAGATATGGGCTTGCCAAATTACCATCCTTTCCCATCGGGAAATATTTATCATTTTGATAATGGTATCCAGGTTTATCTTTTATAGAATCTAAAAATCGATTCGCTTCAAACGCTATCCTTAGTTCTAATGGTAATTTAGAACTTGCTTCTTTTGAAGCGGGTGGTGTAACAGCATATGTAGAACCAATATGTCCATCATAAGGACCAAAGGGACCATACCCAATAGTATCTGATCCATGAACAATTGTAACAATCCTACCTGTAAATTCCCCGTTATTAGCTCGTTCCTGTAACTCTGGAGGAAGTAAGTGTTTCGCACTCGGTGCATTCCATGTCAAACACCTTATACTCTCATCAAACGCTGCAACATACTCAGATAAAGCACCGCCTAAAGAATGACCTGTAACATATAATTCTAGATCTTTTTCCTTATAATCTTCTTTGACTTGTTTCATTACTTTTTCAGCCTGTTCAAATTGACTGTGATATTCCCATTGTCCGTTCTCTTCGTTCCAATATCGTCTTGGATCTTCCCCTCTTTCTCCTGCCTTTGGGGCTGGTGCTGGATCATGAACACCGTCTCTCCTAATAAAAAACTTACCATCTGTTAACGCATCCTTCATCCCTTCTCCAGGTTTCAAAGAATCCTTTTCAAAAATTTCACCTCCTTCTGTACCACGGAAAGATACCATTACTTGTGTTTTTCCATCTACTACCCGTTCAAACACTACAGCATCCATTCCTGTTTGTTTATCATGAAAAGTTTTTCCTCTATCCCATAATTGCATAGTTTTTCCTTCAGGGTCTTTAACACTAAAAACTCCTTCTAAGTCTTTATCACTCTTATAAGCAGCTCTGGCCATTTGATAATAACTCGAATCTAAAACTTCATCATTTTTGCTCAAAACATTTCCCCTCCCAGAAGATTTAATATATTCTAAATATAGGATACCATTAATGGAGGGAATTGAATTGAAAAAAATCTTTTCCAGTTTGAGTATTATTTTTATATTAATCATTTTAGGAGGGTGTAACATGAATGATGATAAGAAACAAGAAGAACAAAAAATAGTAAAAAAAGCCGAAGAAGTAACTATTAAATATTTCAAAGAAAAAGAGAATTTAGAAGTAGTCATTACAGGACATAAATTTGCCCCAAGTGATTTTCAAACCGTTTTTATAAACGGTCATATAAAAGATGATGAGAGTAAAACCTTTTCTGCAGATGTAGAATATAGTGGAGAAAAATATCATATAAGTTCCATGTCTCATTCTAAAAATTTAGAGCTTAAAAACTAACACTGTAGGCACTCATAACAGTATAGCCATCAACTTAAGAAAATGAATTAAATAACGAAATTAGGACACCTTTTCATGCAGTACTGTATGAAAGGGTGTTTTAATTTATGGCTATAAACAGTGACACACCAGTCGAGGAATTTGCGTATTAAACATGTATGATTCAACGAAAATTTCAGGCACAGAATCTTGTATCATTCTGTGTATTTGTAGGATAAACAATCAGTTCTGAGTCTTCAGTTAATCTTTGCACAAAATTAAATGAAGCCACCGGTACTTGCATTTCAGCCGAGGCACTCAATAAACATTGGCACGAGAAAACCGCATGCTTTTAATTTGTCACTCAACAAAATTAGAAAATAATTACAATAAACCAATTGTATTTTTCCTCCGAAAAATTGCACATTTTTAAAATTGACATAACACTTCATACACCTTATACTGTTAACGACAGTATACTGTCATTAACAGTATATATTCTAATTCATTCTAGGAGGTATATCCATGAAACATACAGGAAGACATACGGGCGCATTTCTTTTGTTATTTCTAGCTGAAGGAGATAACTATGGCGGGCAATTATTGCAAAAGTGCGAGGAAGAACTTCCCGTCAATCCAATCGATAGCGCCATTTTATATCGTACGCTAAAGAAATTAGAAAACGAATGTGCAATTGAATCTTACGTAAGCACAGATCATCAAGACAAACCGAGAAAGATGTACAAAATCACGCCTGCTGGAAAGGAACAACTGGCAGATTTTCAAATGGATATTGAAGAAAAAATGAAGAACTTATCCTTCTTCTTAGACAAATATAAAGACTTAAAGGAATCCGATCATGATTAACGGCGTGATCCTTTACACTTTAGCCATTATCCTTACGGGGCTTTCTTTTATGAAAGATCGTACGAAAACGAAAGATGCTCTAATGAAGTCGTGGAAAATGTTTCGCAACCTTCTCCCTGCGATGCTCTCCATCCTGCTTTTCGTCGGCTTATCGCTTTCTATATTAACGCCGTCTTTCATCTCTTCTATTATTGGGGAGCAATCTGGATTCATCGGTATTATTTATTCAGCAATACTTGGCTCCGTTGCACTTATTCCAAGCTTCGTCGTATTCCCACTTGGTAATACGTTGGTACAACACGGTGCAGGCCTTCCTCAAGTTGCGGCACTTATGTCTACACTCATGTCAGTAGGAATTACAACCTTGCCCATGGAACAAAAGATATTCGGACGAAGCTTTGCTTACGCACGTAATGCATCTGCATTACTCATGTCACTCCTATTCTCCTATATTATTTGGGTGGTGATGGTATGAAAGAACTAAAAAGATATCGCTTCTTTTTCATTTTATTACTGGGACTCTTTGTATTGACTTTTATAAATCAATCTTTAGGATGGACTGCATTACAGCTAACAAGGAATAGCATTTTAGATATGTTGTTTCTCCTCCCTCCTGTCCTAATATTTGTAGGATTACTTGATCAATGGGTGAAAAAAGAAACGCTCATGAAATATATGGGCGAAAAATCAGGCATCTATGGTATCTTGTTTTCTCTATTATTAGGAGGCATTGCAGCTGGTCCCCTCTACGTCGCCTTTCCAATCGCAGCACTACTCTTAAAAAAAGGTGCCAGCATTCGGTACATCGTATTTTTCTTAGGCGTTTGGACAACTGCGAAATTGCCAATTCTCGTGTATGAATTTTCTTCATTTGGAGTTACTTTTACACTCATTCATATTTGCTTCGGTCTAGTATTCTTCTATATTATGGGGCTTATTTTTGAGAGATTTTATGATCAAGAGCAGTTGCTTCGGTATGATGTTACGGAGGAAATGTAGGATTAACAAACATTGCATAACAGACGCTGAAAATCGAACTGTCATTGAAGCATCTTTAATTTCTACTAGCTAAAAAGAGGTGTCACCTTATAACTATGTGACACCTCTTTTTTATTTTAGAAACATTACCATAATCTTAATTCGATACAGTATAATAAATGTATAATAAAAAATTCCATATTTTGTATTTACTATTTTTTGGAGGTGATTATCTTGAGTAAAAACGTGAATTTACTTCTTCAAATAGTAATTGGAATTATCATTATGATCGCACCTATTCTCATTACAGGGACTATGTATGATGTCACTAAAACGATGGGTGACTTATTAGTTGCAGAATTTATTATAAGAACACTTTCCCTCATTATTGGACTTTTAGTTATTAGTAAGGCTTTGCATCGTTATTCTCAATAGTTCTTCTTACTAAAAAACAGACAATACATACACCACATTTCCCTCAGCTGTTTGAACTATTATTACGAAAGAAATATAAAAAGACATCTTTAATCGTAAAGATGTCTTTTTATATAGACCTTAATTTTCGTTCTGTAAAATCCCCTTTACTTCTACTCCCTTTTTCTCTTCTTTTAAGAACAACGATACAATAAAAGCAATGATGATAAAGATTAATCCAAGTGCAAATGCACCTTGGAACCCTGACGTTAAACCGTTTAACTTCTCTACTGGGTCCATTGGATTTGCGGAGCTTTCCATATACTGAGTTGTTCCTGAAGACATTTTTGAAATAAAGATAGCCGTACCAATTGCGCCAGCTACTTGCTGTAACGTATTAAACAACGCTGTTCCGTGCGGATATAGATCTGGTGTTAATTGATTTAAGCCGTATGTTTGTGCTGTCATGACAAACATGAGTCCAACCATTAATACGCTATGCATAACAATAATTTGTACCATTGATGTATCAGGAGTAATGCTTTTAAATAAGAACATTGCAATCCCCACTAAAATAATACCAGGAACGATAATAACTTTCGGACTAAATTTATCAAATAGTTTACCTGCGATTGGTCCCATTATGGCGCTAATAATACTTCCTGGAAGCATGATAATTCCTGATTTAAAAGCTGTAACGAGTAAAACTGTTTGCAGGAACATCGGTAATAAAGTCATCGTTGAAAATAACGACATCATCACAATGACAATTAATCCAACTGATAATGTAAACATCGGAACTTTAAATGCGCGTAATTCTAAAATTGGATTATCGATTTTTAATTGTCGCACGATAAAAATACATAATGAGATAAGCCCAACAATTAAAGCACCATACACTTTTGGATCAGACCACCCTAAATCACCTGATGCACTAAAGCTATACACAAGCCCGCCAAATCCTAACGTTGATAAAAGGATAGATGGATAATCTACTTTTGGCCTTGTTAACTCTGAAACATTTTGAATGTATTTCATCCCAATCATAATTGAAATGATCACGATAGGAATAACAATGTAGAATAACCAGCGCCAATTGAGTGAATCGACGATTACTCCAGATAATGTAGGACCAATTGCCGGAGCAGACATCATCACAAGTGCGATTAATCCCATTGTGGCACCACGTTTTTCAGGCGGACAGATGATTAAAATCGTATTCATTAATAACGGTGAAATTAAGCCCGTCGCTACAGCTTGGACGATACGGCCGACTAATAAAACGGAAAATGTCGGTGCGAATCCCGCAATTAATGTACCAACTAAAAATGTTACCATTGCGATCAAAAACATTTGTCTCGTTGTGAGCCATTGCTGAAGTAACGCTGTAATTGGGACTAAAACCCCAACTACCAACATGTAAGCTGTAGAAAGCCATTGAATCGTTGAAGCTGTTACGCCAAATTCTTTCATTAATACCGTTAACGCATTACCAAGTAACGTTTCGTTTAATAATGCAACCATTGCCCCTAAAAGTAATGCAATTAAAATGGGGGTATGTTTCATATTAGAAGTATCAACTTTGCCACTTGCAGGGCTCTTAGTTGTCATATTCATTTACAGATTCTCCTCCTGTTTCTTAATTAAAAAGCTTTATATAAACCCAAACACATGTAATATAATATACATATGTAGATTAAAAAGGGAGAATCAATTTTCCGCCATTGTATACTTAATCTACAAAAAAGGAGAATTGTAGATGAACGATAGTGAAAAACAGCTTGATTTACGTATTAGACGTACACATAAATTACTATGGGATTCCTTATTTGAATTAATGACGCAATCAAAACAGAAATATAGTACTATCACGATCAATCAAATATGTGACCGTGCGATGGTACACAGAACAACCTTTTATAAACACTTTGAAGATAAAGATGCTTTATTAGCATTTGGATTTAAACGATATGGCAAGATGATTGCTGAAATACCGGTTTCAGATCGATTAAGTAAACCATTTCAAGTAATGGAACAATTCCTACATCATGAAGAAATCGGTAAAATATTAGAGACGCAAATGTCTGATGAACAATTTATTAGCCGGACACAGTATTTAAGTCACGAAACGAGAAAACAAGAAATAGAAGCGCTAAATCAACTATGTAAAAATCATACGATGTCAAATGATTTAATCATTGAATTTTATTCAGGGGCAATCACCTCATTAAGCGCATGGTGGTTTAAAAATGAAAGAAAAGTTTCTGCTGCTGAAATGGATAGGTATCTCCACCAACTTATTAATCGGGATATTTTTCAGTTTGAAAAAGAGTAGGACTACAGATAGGAACATGATATGTTTTCAGTAGAATACGATATAAATGTGGCAGCGAATAAATGGCATATAATAAAAAGAAGAGATGCGCTAACATCTCTTCCCTAACTGTGCTACCGTATAGGGTGGTGGTCATTATATGTTATTTGTTTTTACGAACCCCATCCTTCTGCTTCCTACGGCGCGGAGTGGGTTTTTAGTTGTCCTTATCTAGAAGTTGCTTCCGCAAAAAATACGTTGAAAATTTCTAGCACTACGGACTCATGGCCAAGCATATTTTGCAAAGCAATACACTACACCTACAGGCCTTATTTTTTCATTAGAACCTGTCTTTTCTGCAGGCTTTGCTTTTGTTTTCACAGGTGAAACACTTAACGGGAAAGGGTATTTAGACGCTACGCTTATACTGTTGAGTATGTTAATTGCTGAGGTGGATTTTAAGAGTTTGTTGAGGCCTAGTTAAAAGAAGAATATAGAGTAAACATTTCACTATGATCAATAAACATACCCTAGAAAATATGAGTCTGTATTATTTTCATTCTCTTCACGTAAATTTTCTTATTTAATGAGACTTTTTTAGATGCTATCTTCGAATAAGATAGCATCTAAAAAATGTTAAAAGGAATTTCCCCCTAGTGTCTTCTTATATTTTATATAATCTGCATATTTGACCTTTTCTACGTTCTTTGATTACTTACTGAATATAGTCATACAAATTTTTTGCTAACAATAAACAAGTTACTGTAATGAAAAGGGCGCGAACATACCCGCTGCCTTTTTTTATAGCAAATTTGGATCCGACGATTCCTCCAGCAATTTGAGCAATCCCCATTATGAAGCCATACGCATAGTTTACTTGCCCTACATACATAAACATGAACAATGCACCAACGTTACTTCCTAAATTAAGAAACTTCGCAGTACCTGCTGCTTTTAAAAAATCATACCCAATAAATAAAAGAGAAAACATTAAAAATGAACCTGTACCAGGACCTAGAAATCCATCATAAAAACCAATAGCAAAAATAAAAAAGGTAAAAATAATGACGTGTCGACCAGACAATTTTTTATGAGTGGAAATACTTCCCCAATCCTTCTTGAATATCGTATAAATAGCGA
>Ga0209463_1000938_pt1 | contig 19261 bp, 16 predicted proteins | sample AgamicMgSfrz_FD_187169 | JGI IMG/M metagenome (GOLD analysis project Ga0209463, IMG submission 187169) | Agave microbial communities from Guanajuato, Mexico - Mg.Sf.rz (SPAdes) (version 2) | ecosystem: Host-associated > Plants > Phyllosphere > Phylloplane/Leaf | place: Guanajuato, Mexico... | reverse complement strand
ATCAAAAGTGAGTAACTCGGTGATTGGAGCGAAGGAGCCGGTTACACTGGTGAAGCATGTCGAGATGGACGGTATTCAGCGAGCAGTAGCAGCTGCAAAAGCAAGTGATTCATCTGTTGTCGTTGTTGGCAATAGTCCCTATATTAACGGCAAGGAAGAAATCGATCGGCCAGGTCTCACCCTCCCGTCTGAGCAGATCCGTCTGGTCAAAGAGGTTTGCAAGGTAAATCCGAATACCGTTGTTGTGATTGTAGGAAGTTATCCATTTGCATTGCAGGAGTTAAAGGACATCGCTCCAGCCATCGTATCCTTGACCCATGCAGGGCAAGAGCTTGGACATGCAGTTGCAGATGTGCTGCTTGGCGCGTATGCTCCGGCAGGTAGACTGAATATGACCTGGTACGAGGATGAATCTCAGCTTCCCGATATGATGGATTACGATATTATCAATAACGGTACGACATATATGTACCATGAGGGTCCGGTTTTATATCCATTTGGTCATGGTTTGACTTATTCCCCGTTCGAATATGATGCAATTAGCGCTCAGCGGATATTAGGAGCATCCGGAGCGGATGTGTTGAAAGTTGAAGTGCAAGTCCGAAATGCAGGAGAAGTTGCAAGTGATGAAGTGGTACAAATCTATGGGCACCCGCAGACATCCCGAGTGAAGCGGCCTTTGAAGCAATTAATTGGCTTTAAGCGTATACATCTTGCATCTGGCGAAGTGGAGACGGTATCTTTTGAAATCCCTGTGCAAAAGCTTGCCTTCTGGGATGTCACACGTGATCGGTACTGCGTGGAGACAGCGACCTGGTCCATTATGGCTGGACGCTCTTCGGAGGATATTCGTCAGACAACCGATATGGAGATTGAGGGAGAGATTATACCAGCCCGCCGATTGGACTTGCCAACATTTGCAGAGAATTTTGATGAGTATGCAGGTGTGCTCCTGGATGAGTGCCTGGAAGGGCGATCGGCAGTTCGGGCGGTTGCTCCTGGAGAACCACTGTATAAGGAAGATCAGCCCTCCTGGATTGGTTTCCTGAATAACGGAACACAAGGAGCTCATGCATTTGAGGCACGGGTAGCTGCTTTTGGAAAAGGTGGTGAACTGCAGATTCGTTCAGGAGCTCCAGATGGACCGGTTCTTGGCACATGTTCTGTGCCCATGAATGTATCTGACTCTGCACTGGGCCAAGGTCGTTCTGACATCCACTGGACAACGGTGCAATGCCCACTCCAACCTGAGCAGGAGCTTGATCGTTTATATATTGTGTTCCAAGGTGGCGCAGCCGTTCAGCAGTTCCAATTAAAATGTTAGCCCTTGCAGCGAAATGAAAACGTTTATATTTCACTACGATCATTAATATGCATAGACCGTTCCGGACTCCAAAATCCAGAACGGTTTTTTACATGCATGCAACTGAACTTTTTTACATATCCCGTATAAACAATTGGCGAACAAACCACACTAACAATGTTGTTTTCCGATCTCGTAAAGGTGGTTAAGGCATGAAAGATAAAAAGTGGGACCTCGTCGCACTTGCTTCCATCCCGGTGATTATGACTTTGGGTAACTCCATGCTAATTCCGATCCTTCCCCAGATTGAGCGTGAACTGAAAGTTTCTTCTTTCAAGGTCAGCATGCTTATCACGGTATACGCAGTAGTTGCCATACTGTTGATTCCGATTGCAGGGTATCTGTCGGATCGGTTCGGACGTAAAGCGGTCATTATCCCCAGCCTTATTATTGCTGCAGCAGGGGGTGCCGTAGCAGGCGTAGCTGCATTACTGCTGGACGGAAGCATAGCGTATTGGACAATACTTGGTGGAAGGCTTCTGCAAGGAATAGGCGCAGCTGGGGCCTTTCCCATCGTCATTCCACTTGTTGGCGACATGTTTGACGACGAGAAGCAGGTCAGCAAGAGTTTGGGTATTATCGAAACATCCAATACGTTCGGTAAAGTTATAAGCCCCATTTTGGGTGCTGCACTCGCTGTATGGCTTTGGTACCTGCCGTTTATGGCGATACCGGTGCTCTGTTTGCTTTCACTGGTACTCGTTATTTTTCTGGTGAAGACGCCGAAGAAAAAAGAAAAGCCACCGACCTTCACCGAGTTTGTCTCATCCGTTCGCACAGTGCTTAAAGAAAAAGGCCGCTGGCTATATGCACTCTTTGCCATCGGTGGGATTTGCATGTTTGTTATATTTGGCGTGCTGTTTTATTTGTCGGAAACGCTGGAGTCGGAGTACAAGCTCAAAGGCGTACTTAAGGGTCTTGTGCTTGCAATACCGCTGGCGGCCCTGTGCTTGTCGTCATTCCTCGCAGGCAAATGGATAGGCAAGAGCAAGGTTCGCATGAAATGGGTAGGATTTACGGGACTGGTGATTCTGACCGGCGCTCTGGTCATTATGGGACTCTGGGATAACATTTACCTGGTGGTGGGATTATTCACGCTCGGAAGTGTAGGGATTGGGGCCACGCTCCCATGTCTTGATGCACTGATTACTGAAGGCGTTGACAAAGCGCAGCGCGGTACAATTACAGCCTTGTTCAGCAGTATGCGTTTTATTGGCGTTTCTTTGGGGCCACCGGTGGTATCCCTACTCATTGGGACTTCGCATTTTATTCTCTTTGTTGTAATCGCAGCTTCTGGAGCCGTAGGTGGTCTGCTTACGTTATTTGCGGTTAAGCCGGAAAAAGGGAAACAACCCAACTCAGGGGAAGCCCATGATAAGTTGGAGCAGAAAGCGGAGACGAATCATGTACCTCGGCGAGTACCCGTGAGACGAAAGAAAAGTCCTTTTTAATAATCTGCAAATTTAACAAAAACGCGTTTGCTGGTGAGAACATCATTCTCAACTGGCAAACGCGTTTTTTAATAATGCGGAAATCTTTTATTTTTAAACCGATGTGTCTGAATTCTTCTCCTTGGAGTCTGATTCCGTGGCCGATATATGCGTATGGGCAAGCAGCGGATGAACGGAAACGGCGAAAGTTCCACTTCGTTTACCTTGAATAAGGTAGATCAGCAAGAACACAATCATGAATATGACAGAATACCGGTACATATCCGTGTAGCTTGTCATGGAGGCGATAGCACCAAGCAGCAGAGCTCCCATAGCAATCCCCAAATCAAGTGTATTCAAGAACATACCGTTCGCCATCCCGCGCTGGGTTGGAGCTACAATCTGAATCATCCAGGTCTGCAGTGAAGATTGCATGGAACCATATCCAATACCGTATATAAATGCTGCTACAAACAAAATCGGCATGGACGTTGCAAAAGAGAGGATAATTAGTCCAACAGCAACAAAAATCGCTCCAGGAATAAGCAGAGCTTTGGGACCCTTGCTATCATATAATCTGCCTGCAAATGGTCTTACAAGCAGTACAGCTAACGCGTTAAACAAGAAAAATAGCGCAGGGTTGGCCAGATTGGCCTCTTTACCATATAACACGATGAATCCGACGAGTCCACCATAGGTAATGGATAACAGACAATTCAGCATACTGGGCAAGATCAATTTGCGATTAAAAGGGGTTTTCTCCCTAGTTCCGGAAACGTTCGCTACGGGCCCGGTTGAAGTTTGAGCGGAACCGGCATGCGAACGTGCTGCTTTCTTACGTGTTAACGAATAACTGAGCGGATAGATGACGACGATTACGCCGGCTGTGCACAGCATAAGTGTTACGAATCCCGAACCCTGCAGCAACGTGACCCCGATAATGGGACCCATGGACATGGCTAGGCTGGTGGATAATCCGAAATAGCCCATTCCTTCTCCCATTCGTTTAACGGGGATAATGTCAGAGGCCATGGTTGGGAACGCGGTACTGCTCAATCCGAAACCGACACCAAAAATCATGCGCAGCAGCAACAGTACAGCTATGCCGGCAGCAAAATAATACCCGAGTGTTGCCAGAAGGGCTACAGACAGGCCAATGTAGATCATGGCATTGCGGAGACCTTTCTCGAGTGCTTTGGCTGAGTACAAGCGTGCTGCAATTGCACTAAGTGCAAACAGACAGGTGAATAGGCTGACTTCAAAAGCATTGGCGTGGAAACGCTCCTGTACATAGGAAGGAAGAGGAGAAACAATCATATGCAGCTGTAGGAAAAGCAGGAAGTTACAAAGCATGAGCAAAATAAAATCGGTGGTCCAAAGTTTAACTTGTGTAGATCGGTCTTTCATATTAATACATTCCCCCTTGATGTTCAGTTCATTACAAGTTGCGATTAATGAGGGAAAGAGTATGTTTAAATGCTTCCATCTGGTCTTCGGGTATACCTTCAGCAAGTTCTTTATTCATTTCTCTTTCAATGGGAACCAGAATATCGATCAACGTTTTACCTTCCGCAGTCAAGTAGAGGAGATAAGCTCTTCGATCCTGTTCACTGGTCCGGCGTTCAACCCATCCTTTTTTTTCGAGTAGATCAATAATGCGTGCAGTGGTAGGTTGATCCTTCAGGACGCGACTCGCAACTTCTTTCTGGTTCACGCCCTCTCCCTTATCGATATTGAACAGAACAGAGAATTGCTCGGTTGTTATATCGTAAGGTTTGAAGCGGGTCGCAAGTAAAGCGGCTGCTTTGCGATATGTGAAGCCCAGCATAAATCCGACCGATTGCTCCAGCGAATATTCCATACGAACGTAATTCCTCACTTTCCTGTATGAATCATCTTCAAACTAGTTACTTGTTATAACAACTATATGTTATGCAATCAATTTTGTCAAAGATAATTGGAGATAATCCGCTTCCAAATTGGATTGTGCGAAGTTAGAAAATACTGATAGAATGGAAGTGAACTGCATAGGTGGAAAGTTAAGGATGTCATCTTAGAATACCGAAGGCCATTCTGCTTCATTCGATGTGGAGCTAACAAGGAGAGCTGAGTATGCTGAAAAACATTCCTGCAATAATTTCTCCAGAACTGCTTAAGATTATGTCCGAGATGGGTCATGGGGACGAATTGGTTCTCGCTGATGGCAATTTCCCCGCAGCCAGCCATGCTAGGCATCTCATCCGTTGTGACGCGCTGGGAACCGTAGAGTTATTGGAAGCCATTTTGAGTTTGTATCCACTCGATACGTATGCAGAACGGCCTGCAGCCGTCATGCAGGTTGTTGAGGGAGATCAGGTCGTTCCGATTATCTGGGAGGATTACCGCAGGCTGATCTTGGAGCATGAAGGCATCACAGACGCCTTCGATCATGAGGAACGATTTTCGTTCTATGAGAGGGCTTCCCGCGCCTATGCCATTGTAGCTACCGGTGAACGTGCCCAATATGCCAATCTGATCCTGAAAAAAGGGGTAATTTTCCCAGATACAAGCCCTAATCCGCAAAACCAACGTGTGGAATTAAAGTGATTTCCAGTGAAGTGTTTAGTCATGGCGACGGAGCTAGTTACGCTCCAGTTCGCCTTTTTGTTTATCCAATTGTGCTGCTTGAAGCAAGGGGAATGTGTGCGTATGTAGCTGCTATGGTCAAACCGGCGAATTATATTGCAAACTTTGATGCAGATGATGAATGGGTAGATGGTTGTAAATGCCTTAAACTAAATATGAACATATGAAGGAATCAACCGTTTAAAGGGGGATGGAACAAATGGTGTACCGGGTTAGACGGGCAGAGTTAGATGATGCCCAGCGGATAGGCGAACTATTCAACCAATACAGAATGTTTTACAACCAGGTTTCTGATACGGAGGGAGCCATGAAATACATTCAGGAGCGTTTGAAAAAGAATGAATCTGTTATATGGATTGCAGAAACCGAATCGGAATTGGAGTCGGGTCAAGGGAATTTAGGTGGATTTGTTCAGTTATATCCAAGCTTCAGTTCAGTGTCCATGGGTTCCATATGGGTCCTGAATGATCTCTACGTACATACGGACTACCGACGGAAAGGCATAGCACGCAAACTGCTGCAGGCGGCACAAACCTTCGCCAGTGAAACAGGGGCCATTCGAGTTACCTTATCTACAGCGATTAGCAATAAACAGGCACAGGCGTTATATGAATCTGAGGGATATGCGAAAGATGATCACTTCCTGTATTATGAACGTAATGTGTGAATAATCTTGCATAGGTAAATTCGAAACCGAGATAGACAAGGGAGGGATTGACGCAAAATGATGCAGTGGATCGCCATGATCACGATGTTGATCGATCATATAGGGGCCGTCTTTTATCCGCAGGTAGAGGAGCTGAGAATCATTGGCCGGATTGCTTTTCCCATATATGCATTCGCTGTGTATATCGGGTACAAGCATACACGCAATGTACAAAAATATATCTGGCGTCTTTTTTGGATCGCAGTGATCTCCCAAATCCCTTTCATGGCAGCATTTAATCACTTGTCCTTAAACGTCGTGTGGACCCTGTGGTCGTCACTGCTGGTTTTGCTGGCACTGGACAAACTTCCCAACCGGTTACTGGGTATCCCCATTGTTATTGGCGCAGGGATTGTCATGGAGATGACGGCCATGGATTACGGCATGTATGGATTGCTTCTTGTAATGTTATTCCGATACTTTCAGGGACCTGTACTTGTGCTGGGGCATGTTTTGTTAACGGCTCTCTATATCCAGCTCTATAGCAGTTCGGTGCAGATGTACAGTGTAGTGGCTACATTAGGCATTGCGATTGCGCAGTACTACGGAGCGGGTTTTCGTTTAAAAGGGCCAAGGTGGATCTGGCGTTACTTTTACCCGGCTCATCTTGCCGTTATTGCGATTATTCGCTGGACATAACAATAAACAAGCCACCTTGCTGTCAGAAATGACGGCTAGGTGGCTTGTGTTATTCATAGGTAAATTGATTACTCCACAATATGCGATGTGGAAGATTCAAGCTGCGGCTGATTAGCAGCAGGGAAATATCCAATGTTAACTGCATATTGCAACATGCTGGAGATGAATTGATCATCTGCTTTTGCACAGTGAATTCCGGCTGGCTCCACATACGCTGTTGTTACCGGGCATGCATATACATATGCAGAATCCTTCGCACCGTCACCTTCCAATTGGGCAATGGCGAGCTGCAGGGCCTCCGGATCCTTGCTAATGGATGAGTCGAATAACCAGCTGGTATATTCGTCAAAAGGCAGCGTTTCGACTGCATATCCGGCACGATTGACGGAAGCAATCAAGGAATCGTAACTGATCGACTCGGGATTACAAATGTGGAATACCCGTCCAGCCGTGTCATCACGCAGAGCCAAATGAACGATGGCCTGGCTTGCATAATCGATGGGTGTAAAATCGACCATCCAATCGGCAGCAGGAGCCTTACCGAGAAGGAGCATCGCCTTGATCATGCGGTAGAAGGCATTGCTGTCGATGTTGGACTGGAAGCGTCCCGTTTCCGAATGACATGTCAGGTTACCCGCACGGTAGATACTTACAGGCACACCTTCCTCTGCCGCGATCATCAGCACTTTCTCTGCTTCAAGTTTACTGTCAGAGTACAGATTCTCTACATGCAGATCTGCCGGGAAACGATCATACTGAAGGGATGATTCCCATTGTCCACTGAGTGCCAGATCTTCCGGTATGCCCATAGTGGAGACATGATGGAAGGAAGCTCCTGGTTTGCTGCGAATCAGATTTAGCAGGGCAACCGTACCTTCTACATTGGTTTTGGCAAACTGTTCAGCATCTCCAAAGTGTCGTACGTCTGCCGCACAGTGGATTACACGGTCAATCCGGGCTTGCACACTGCTGGTCTGCTCTGCAGTTAAACCCAGGTTAGGCTGCTCCAGATCTCCCTCGATAATCTCTACTCGTGAACCGAGAAGCGCACTGATCTCAGGACCGAAATAACCGTCCATAACCTTGCTCAAACGCTGCATGGCTGTATTGCCGTCAGATGGACGACGAACAAGTGTATGAATTGTCGCATCCGAATGAAGAAGGAGCTGCTGCAGCACATGTGAGCCAAGATAACCTGTAGCACCTGTTAGCAGAACATGTTCCGGCTTGCGAATCTCGGGGTACCCCAGTTGAGATGCCAATTCGACCGGATGCTCAGCCAGTTGGGTGATCACGCCGGTTTGCTCAGCGGATGGTGCAGTCTGCTCGGTAATCTGCGCAAGTGACTGTACCCGAATTGCCAGGGAACGAATGGTTTTCTCTGCAAAGAAGTCGGCAATCTTCAGCTGTGGATAGTGCGGCTTCAGAATAACCAGGACATGGATTACTCGCAAGGAGTCGCCACCGATCGTGAAGAAGCTGTCTTCGATTCCAAAGTCGCTGTGTCCGAGAATCTCTTTCCAGGCATTGAATATGATGGCCTCGGTCTCTGTCTCAGGCATCACACGATCCGGGCGATTTTCATGTCTCTCTTCGTTTGGTAGAGATACCATAGCTTTCCGGTGGATTTTGCCGGTTGGTGCAATGGGCATTTCATCAAGCTGACAGATCCATTTCGGTACAAAATAGGATGGGAGCTTGTCTGCCAATTGGGCTTTGATATCGTCAACGGACAGCGTACTGCCATCTTTGGAAGTGAAATATCCCACAAGCATGTTCTGACCGTCGGATTCTTTCTTCGGAATGACTGCGACATCCTGAATTCCTTCAAGGCGGGCAAAATGATCCTCGATCTCACCGATTTCAATCCGATGACCGCGGATCTTCAGCTGCGAATCACTACGTCCGACGTATTCCAGCAAACCGGTGTCAAGCAGCTTGGCAATATCTCCAGATTTGTAGATTTTCTCATCGATCGCAAAAGGGTTATTAATAAAGGCTTGCTCTGTACGTTCGGGTTGATTCAAGTACCCTTTCGCCAGCGCTGGAGTGGCAATATATACTTCACCAGGCACGCCTACAGGACAGAGCTGCTGCTCTTCATTAACGATATACACTTTGTAGTTATGAATCGGTTTACCAATTGGAATATTAACGACATGATCGGGGACTTGTTCACTGATCCGGTATGTCGTTGTCGCCACGGTACATTCGGTCGGCCCGTACACATTGACGATATCAATCTGGTTACCAAATTTGCGCTGGAAGGCGCGAACCTGTTCTCCGTAGAGGGCTTCGCCTGCAACGGTGATAATTCTAACTTTGGCCAGCTTGTGGAACCCTTCGTCTGACAGATAGGATGCAAGCTGATTAAAGAAGATCGTAGGCAGGATCGTAATGATCGTTGTGCCCGTGCGCTCGATTGCTGTGGCGAACTCCTCTACAGACACACGTTCCTCGGCAGATAACAGATACAATTCGGCTCCATAGAACAGTGCACCGATCGTATCCCACACGGAAGCATCGAAGCTGTATGTAGCAAACTGAGTCAATACGTCGCCGGCTTGAATGTCACAATCGCGCTGCACAACACTTCCAAGGTTGACAACCCCGCGATGGGCCACGAGTGCTCCTTTGGGTTTGCCTGTGGATCCGGAGGTGTAGATGATGTAAGCGAGATCGTCCGGCTGAATATCAAGATTAGGATTACTTGCTGCAAAACCAGCGAGGCGTCCGTCTACAGCCAGAATCTGCCGTACGGTTGGAATGCCAGAGAATAACCGTGAAGCTTCAGTGAAAGAGGATTCCTTGGTTAGGACAAAAGAAGAAGCGGTATCCTCCACGATATAACTGTTTCGTTCCTGCGGATGCTCGGGATCGACCGGAACATAAACACCGCCAGCTTTCAGAATGCCGAGCAAGGAAATAATCGTTTCCAGACTACGTTCCATGAAGATGCTGACAAATTCACCCTTTTGTAATCCGTTCGATAGCAGTACACGTGCGACTTGGTTGGCACGTTCGTTCAATTCTCTGTAGCTATACCTGCCAAATGGGGAAGTGATCGCAGGTGAATCAGGATACTCGGCTGCCGTAGCTTCGAACCAGCCATGGATGGTCTGATGCTCAGGTTCAGTCACACAGGTATCATTCATCTCACGGTACAGCGTCCGATCAGAGGCGGATAAAATATCCACGGAGCCAATGGTCATGTCTTCATCACGAAGCATGGAGAAAAGCAGGGTTTGGTAGTACTCTGCATATCTCATCACGGTAGCTTCTTTCAGGAGGGATGCATCAAAGAACAAATCCAGAGTGAATACATTCTGCTCTTCACGGATATTCCAATTGAGCACCTGCGGAGCCTGAGGAAGCTGAACACTGTTAAACATAAACAAGGTTTCCGGGTAAGCGCCCGGCGACACAGAATCTCCTTTTTCTTGCAAAAGGGTAATTTGACGAATTAGCTCACGGAAGCTCATCTTGCCATGTACCTGCAGCAGCAGAACAGATGCAGACCGATCCGGATCAAGGGTGCCAACGCCTAATTCCTGTTCTCCTGATAAACGGAACAACAAGGCAGCATATGCGGACAAAAGCGCGTTATAAATAGACGTAGAGCCATATTTCTGCGTGAGTTCACGGCTCTCTATTGGCTGCAGCTGTATATGAGCTGATTCATACGAAAATGATTGTTGACGGCGCCCAAAATCCAGTGGAATCTGGAGAACTGGCAACTCAGATTCCACTGTCTGGGAAGATGAAGAGTGATGATCGATCACGTCTATTTTCCTCCTTATTTATAACGTTTGTTTTATCAATTGTTTAGGACTTGCTTACATTAAAGTGAGAGATCAATTCCTGTAATTCTTCGGACATGCTGTTCAAACGGGTTGAGGAATCAACAAGGGTGATCAGGGAAGCCTTTTGTTCGTCTACGGAAGCGGCAATTCGCTCACTGCTGTCTGCTGTTTTGCTAACGCTGGCAGACAGATCATCCGCAGTTGCAGTCATTTCCTCTGTACTTGCAGAGATTTCTTCTGTAGCACTGGAAACTTCCTGAATTTGATTCGATACTTTCTTCGCAGCTTCCAGAATATCTTCAAACAACTTTCCTGTCTGATCAGCAACGTCAAGTCCGGTATCGACTTCTGCCGTACCTTTTTCCATTGCGCGGACAGCTTGTTTGATCTCGGTTTGAATCTCGTCAATCAATACTGCAATCTGGCTTGTGGATTGTTCGGATTGTTCCGCAAGCTTACGAACTTCACCAGCAACAACGGCAAATCCTCGGCCTTCTTCACCAACACGGGCTGCTTCAATGGATGCATTCAGTGCAAGCAGGTTGGTTTGGCTGGAGATGCCAGAGATGATGTTCAGGATATCTCCAATTTCTTGTGAACGGCTCTCGAGAACCTGGATTGCGGAAGCTGTGTTCTTCACGGATTCGGTAATCAGCGTCATTTGCTGAGACACCTGGCGAACAACCGTGTTACCCTGCTGGGAACGACGCTCCATCTCATAAGCTTCATCAGCCACATTAGCGGAACTGCTGGCAATGGTTTGAATCACAGTCGCCATCTCGGCCATAGCCCGGGCACTATCAATACTTGCCTGTTCCTGCCCACGGATGTTGGAGGTGATTTGGGTTACATTACTGTTAATGGAATCTGCGTTCTCGCTGTTTTTCTCAGATACCTCGTACAACTCTTTGGCAGATTGGTTAACCTCTTGAGAAGTGACTTGCACTTTAACGATCGTGTCATTTATTTTGCGAACCATTGTGTTGAACTTCTCATTTACAAGTCCAAGGTCATCTTTTCCTGTCGGTATGCTGACATTCAAATTACCCCGGCTAACGTCATCGATGCCTTTGATCAGGTGACGAATTGGGGATAGGGTGTTTTTAACTACCAGATATTGGATAATCAGGAACAACAGCAGGAATGCAACCAGAATGATGATACCGTTTTTAAGCAGTGATTTCAGTCCGGCAGGTACTGCTGATGCATCTGCATCGACTGCAAAGTAAGAGAAGATTTTGCCGTTGCTGTCCTTGATCGGATAAGCGATGGTTGTCCACGTACCAAAATCGTCTGAATAGAAAGTCGTGAAGGTTGGACGGTCCGTATTAAGCATTTCTTTCAATGCATTGGCTACAACAACAGGCTGCTCATACATGTCGCCAATATTAACATTGTCGCTCTGGAATGCTTCTCTCAGGTTGGTTGGCATGGCTACGAGTGAAGTTTCTCTTTTCGTGTCTCCGCCTAGTTCTACACCAAAGATATAAGCTTGGGCGATATTCGGGTAGTACTCTTGCATTTCGTCGAAATAAGCACGCAACTGGGTTTGTACTTTTCCGTCATAGCTGCCTTCCGCAATAGCTGCCTCTACGTCGGCTGCGTTGATTCCCTCAGCCCACTTCTTCGTAATTTGTTCTACTTGTCCATGCAGCTGGTCTACGAGAACCGTCTTCTGGAAGTAATAGCTGCTCGCAATCAGTGCAACCCCGATAATAATGATGTTCGTGAATGAAAGTAATAAGTTTTTCGAGAAAAAGGACATGCTTTTCCAACTAAATGATTTCACTAAATTCCACTCCTGATCTTCTTGTAATTAACAAACCTTTTATTTGCTTGCATGAATGCAGCCAATTAAGTCATTTGTTGATCCCCCTTCAGAGCTTATGTATGCGACCATGGTCTTGGGTTCGCAGTCGTAATGCAGAGACTTTTGTACCTCATAATCCATAGGTGTCTAATTATTAAAACACATCTATACTTAATATGTCGTATGAAATGTCGTTAAATTGAATAGTTTTGTTAAAACTTTTTTAATAATTTACATATTTGCGGACATGACACTTATTACATAGGTATTTAGAACTGTTTATTTGGAGAATTTTCCAGTTTCTAGTCTCCATCTGTATTTTATAACAGGATGATACAAAAAACACCTTTAAACCTTAAAATGACGCCATACTTGAAAGTAAGTGTATTATTGAGAGATTTTCGTTTGTCTTGTAAGGGGAGGGTAATAGGCTAGATCTCTAATACCATTTTAACTAACGATAAACTTACATAGCAGGAAATGGCGAAATCCGGGATTTGTCGTTAGATCAAATTTCCTGCTGCATGGCAGAAGGCATGGATATACATCGGAAGCGGTTTTATCTATAATAAAGACAGTGTGCATTTTTCAAATCATAAGCAGGCGGGGGTTTATTTTAGATGAATCTGAAAAAAATTGCAGCAGAGCGGGCGGCAGAATACATTCAGGATGGAATGAAGGTTGGACTCGGTACAGGTTCAACGGCATATTTCGCGATATGCAGATTGGGAGAGCGTGTGCGTGACGGGCTGCAAATCCAGGCAGTGGCTACTTCGGAAGCTTCGGACAAGCTGGCTCGCGAGTGGGGAATTCCGATTATCCCATTCGACGAGATTGGAAGGCTGGATATTACGATTGATGGCGCAGATGAGGTTGATCCTGATTTCAATCTGATTAAGGGCGGCGGCGGTGCTCTTTTGCGTGAAAAAATCGTGGCAGCGAATAGTGATAAACTCATCATTGTTGCAGATGGCAGCAAAGCGGTTCAGCAATTGGGGCAGTTTCCACTGCCGGTAGAAGTGGTTCCTTTTGCATCGGAATGGACCTTCCAGGCCCTGGAGAACCTGGGTTGCCGACCAGAATGGCGCATGAATGGGGATGAACGCTACCTTACGGACAATGGAAACCTGATTGCGGACTGCAGAATGGAATCCATAACCAACGTGGCTGAACTCAACGTACAACTAAACATGCTGCCAGGTGTAGTCGATAACGGTTTGTTTGTGGACATGGCTGATACGGTGATTCTGGCCAAAGATGACGGTAGTATTGATGAGCGCCATCGTTCCTGAGATTAATCATTGGGTTGAAGGATATATGCGCAAGTGGCGCATTATTTGTAATAACATGTTTTTGGGAACTGCTGCGTGAGGAGTGAAACCGTTGTTTCGCTCGAAGCGCAGTCTTAATTTGCAAACAATTGACGGAGGATTAAGGAAATGCCGAATACGGAGGACAATCGGGAACTATCATTGCAATTATTCGTGGTTCTCGCCCGAGCTTACAATTCCGTTACATCAAGGTCCAATCGTGACATCCAGAGTCATGGACTGAATACGACAGAATTCGGGGTACTTGATTTGTTATATCATAAAGGCCCGCAGGCCTTGCAAAAAATCGGAGAGAAAGTTCTAATGTCCAGCGGGAACATTACCTATGTAGTGGATAAGCTGCAAAACAAGGATTTGCTGTTTAGACGTGCATCCAAGGAAGACCGCCGTGTCATCTATGCGGAACTGACGGAAAAGGGAAGGAATTTATTTACCCAAATATTCCCTGGACATCATCAGGTTATCATTGATGCGATGGAAGGTTTAGAGCCATCGGAGAAAGCTGATGCCATTCGCTTATTGAAGAAACTAGGACTTGCCGCTGAAGGGAAAACCGACTTGCGTCCATAACGCAGGCCGGTTGTTTTTTTGTTTGAAAATAGGTGTATACACTGGCTAGATGGCTTGCAGTATTGCTCGTAATATAGGAGAATTGTTCAATATGAAGCTTCAATTGAAACGTTTCTTGTTGGAGTTCATGAATAATAAAAGCATTTCCCGATCAATAGCTGGCTTAGATCGAATTGACTCAAATCGTGGATATTCCATGATGGTTGAGACGATTGCACAGCAAGAGGAGGGATAACGTAATGACCCATCAGGAAGCAGGGGAACACTTGCTGAAAGCAGCAGGTGGGCTAGCTGATAAAATAACGGAAAAGCAGTATATGCTGCAGCCGGATTTGATTGAACGTTTTGGTGAAAATGGCAGAATGCGTACCCAACAGGATTCGCAATATAGTTTGAATTACCTGGCAGAGAGTGTTCTGGTTAAGAGTCCTAATCTTTTTACTCATTATATATCCTGGCTAAAAACGCTATTGGCAGGTTACAACGTTTCGGCGGACGATCTGGCCATTAATTTGAATTTAATCAAAGAGACGTTGGAAGAAGAATTTGACGATCCATCCAAGTCACTTGTTCTAGATTATTTGGAAATGGGAATCTATCAAACTCAGCATCTGGAGGTAACGCAAGGATTCGTTAACGAATCTTTTCCATACGGCCAAGCTGCGAAGTCCTATTTGCAGGCTCTTCTGGATAGCAGACGTCAAGAAGCATTCAGCATCATTGAAGCCGAGCTGGAAGGCGGAGCAAGCATTCGTGATATTTACCGTTATATATTTCAACCAACCCAGTACGAGATTGGCCGTTTGTGGCAGCTTAGCCAGATTAGTGTCGCACAGGAGCACTTCTGTACGGCTGCCACACAGGCCATCATCTCACGACTTTATCCCCGCTGGTTAATTCATGAGCCGCAGCAGAAAAAGCTGGTGGCAGCATGTGTAGGCAGTGAACAGCATGAGATTGGTTTGCGTATGCTTACTGACGTGTTTGAGATGGAAGGTTGGGATACGTATTATTTGGGGGCAAATGTCCCCAATGGCAGCCTGCTTGAGGCGATCGAGCGCCATCAGGGAGATGTGGTCGCTATTTCAGTGACCATGACATTTCATCTTCATCTTGCCAAAGAACTTATCCAAATGATTCGTAATCACCCGGCAACCTCGCATGTGAAAATCATGGTAGGAGGTTATCCATTCAACATTGATCCGGACTTGTGGAGGACCGTTGGGGCAGATGGTTATGCTCCCGGAGCTGATGAGGCTATTGCCGTTGCAGAAAGTCTGCTGGCTCAGCAATCTGCCAACTGCAACGTTGGTATGATTCGCGAATAGAGAGGAATGACGCAATGTCTAATGAAACTGGAGAGATCGAAAAGCTGCGCAAAACGATTGAGCATCTATCTGATCAGATTATTCGCAGCAAGGAACAGGAAGAGCGAATTCTTGGCGAATTCTCCGAAATGAACAATGAACTGGTGACACTTCAGCGTCTGCTTGCTAAAAATAACGCAAGTCTGGAGGCTGCTCGAAAAGAAGCGGTATCCGCAGGTGAATCCAAGAGTTCGTTTATAGCCGTAATCAGTCATGATTTTCGTACACCCTTGAATGGAATATTGGGCATGGCGGAACTGCTGCAACATTCTTCCTTGTCCGAAGAACAGCAAAATTCGGTTCAAGTGATTCAAGAGGCAGCGAGACTTCTGCTGAAGCTGATTCAGGACCTTCTGGACTTTTCCAAACTGGAAGCAGGTCAGATGCGTCTTGAAATGGGAGATGTAGAACTCGAGCCTACGCTTAAATATATTGTTCGTTTGCTGGAGCCCAAGGTGATCCAAAATGGGAACCAGCTGTCTGTGGATTGTGATTCGCGAATCTTCGCGGTTCTTGAAGGTGACTCCACACGAATTACGCAGGTTTTAATGAACCTGATTCAAAATGCCAACAAATTTACTAAAGACGGGTCAATAAGCATCCGAGTAGTCCTTGTTAAGGAAGATGAGGCCTCCCAATGGATCCGATTTGAGGTAGAGGATACGGGAATCGGTATTGCCGAAGAAGATCAGAAAACCTTGTTCCAACCTTACGTTCAGACGGAAAAAGGACGCTCCAAGGAGTATGAGGGAACAGGATTGGGGTTGTCCATATGCCAATCTCTCGTCATGTTGATGGGCGGACAAATTGGAGTCAATAGCCAAGAGGGACAGGGCTCGACGTTCTGGTTTGAAATCCCATTGGGCCGCAAGTCAGAACCTGTTACATCCACAGTTCCGCTGACAGAAGGCCCCTCGCATGAGTGGGGCTCGCTACTCCAGGAACCTTATTCGCGGCCAATCCTGTTGGCAGATGATAATCTGATTAATCGTCAAGTTGTTCTGATGCAGCTTAAGAAACTGGGGTTAACCGAGGTTGATTCTGTTTCCAACGGAGAAGAGGCTGTTGCTGCCTTTCTAAGCAAAAGATACGGAATCATTCTGATGGATAACATGATGCCAGTTATGGATGGGCTTGAAGCGACACGTAAAATAAGGGCCATGGAGCAGGACGAAATGCGTCATGCCATTCCGATTATTGCGATGACTGGCAATGTCCTGGATGGAGAGAAAGAAAAATGCCTTGAAGCAGGCATGAATGATTTCATTGGCAAGCCGTTTACGTTGGAATCCTTAAAAAATGTAATACAGAAATGGCAGCATCCCTCGGAACCTCGAGAAGTGCTGAATATGAGCATCGTAAAAGAGATTGGCGAACTGAACAGTGATGACGAACAGACGATACTTGAAATGCTGCTGGACATGTACCGTAACGAAACACCTGGTAAAATTGAAGTGCTTCGGAGGCACGTTGTCTCTGGGGATCATATTGCAGCTGCAGAATGTGCCCATGATCTGAAATCCGGCAGTTTGAGTCTCGGAATAGAATATTGTTCAACGCTTTTTGCCAGAATTGAAGAGCTTGCCAAAACAGGCCAGGTGAGGAAGGCTGAGCCATTGCTCGATGCATTGATGCCAGCATATCAGGAAGCCTGTGAAGCTTTGGAGAAAGTGATCATTTAGAGGGTTTGCTGTCTTAACGAAATAGGTTAGGGCAGCAAGCCTGTTTTTTCGCCTGAAAACGGGTGTACATAAGAACATGTAATCTTAACTGTGTTAGAAGTAAAAGATGGTGAGAAGGAGAGAGAAGCATTCATGTTACTATACGGGATTACGGCATTCATTCTAATCATTCTTATTTCGACTTGGGTCGGAGGGCTATACTTTTTCAAAACGGCTATTCGCCGAGCACCAAAGCCATTTCTGATCGACAATCCCAATCTAATGCCTGAACCGGCTAATGAGTTGATAAGCAGTGCATCAGACCTGGAATGGTTGGATATGCAGAATGGGGAAACGGTAAGCATCATATCTCACGATGGGTTGAAATTGCAGGGAACATGGATTCCTTCAACCGATAAATCACGTCAGACGGTAATTCTGGCGCATGGGTATTCGGGGAGAGGCAGAGAAATGGCTGGTTTTGCAAGGTTCTATGTCGAGAAAAGAGGCTGCAACGTGCTCATGCCTGATGATCGCGCTCATGGTCAAAGTGAAGGGGACGTCATCGGCTTCGGCTGGCTGGATCGGAAGGATTACGTTGATTGGATCCATTGGGTCATCAGCAAGACGGGGGGAAAAACAGACATTGTGCTGCATGGGATCTCCATGGGCGGAGCAACGGTTCTTATGACAGGTGGTGAGCCCCTGCCGGATCAGGTAAAAGCCATCGTGTCGGACTGCTCCTATACATCGGTGAAGGATGAACTTACGTTTCAGCTCAAACAATTGTACAAATTGCCGGCTTTTCCTTTTATCCCTGTGACAAGTCTGATCTCCAGATGGAAGGCAGGATACTCCTTCGAGGAAGCATCTGCTCTCAAACAACTCGCCAAGGTTCAGGTTCCCGTTTTATTTATTCACGGAGAGGCAGATACCTTTGTCCCTACGGAAATGGTGTATCGGCTCTATGAAGCTTGTCCTACGGAGAAAGAACTGCTGACCATTCCCCGTGCAGGTCACGGTACAGCTTTTCAGGTGGATCGGTCCCGTTATGTCGAGGTCCTTGAAGCCTTCCTGAACAAGGTAACGATGCAGCGAGCGAATTAGATATGAGAGATGCTGGGTAGTTATAGGTAGGTGCTTATAACAAGGAGGTGCAGCATGCCGCGTTCACGAAGAGTGTGCTCTTACTGTCAAAAGGAGATGGGTGAAGACGAGTTCAAATGCAAAGCCTGTGGCAATCTGGTTACGATGAAGACCGTTCCTGCGGAGACAACACAGATGGAAGAATACGAAGAGGCACTATTGGATCGCTACTCTATAGCTCTGCTTATTCTGATCGCAATTATTCTTCCCCCGATAGCGATTGCCATTGGCGGGGTAATGTTATTTAATGACGATTCTTACAAAAGGGACACCGGAAAAATGCTTGTCACAGGTGCCCTGCTCGTGTTAGTCATCTGGGCCATCATTCTAATTTCGGTCTCAGGAACGCTGACAATCCAATTCTAATTATTACGGAGGTGCCATTTATGGGAAATGAACAATTCGAGGCCGCGCGCAAGGCGGAGGCAGGTTACCATTCCAACTTTTATCAGAATAATGAGCTATTCGCAGCCGGAACATGGATGGCCAGACCGATGCCCATGGTGATGGAGATGCTGGAACGTTTGCTTGCTCACAAATCGGAACTGCGAGTGCTTGATCTGGGATGTGGTGTAGGGCGACATACCATTCCCATTGCACAGCGTCTGCAACAAACGGACAGCGAGGTTATTGGTGTGGATCTGCTGGACGAAGCAGTAGAAGGCCTTCGGAAATATGCGAAGAAATATCAGGTGGATCATATGGTGAAAGCAGAGAAGGCAGACGTGGAGCATTATGATATCAGGCCGAATACTTTTGATTTCATTGCAGCGTGTTCCTGCCTGGAGCATGTATCCGATGAAAAGGCTT
>Ga0209463_1000935_pt1 | contig 19316 bp, 13 predicted proteins | sample AgamicMgSfrz_FD_187169 | JGI IMG/M metagenome (GOLD analysis project Ga0209463, IMG submission 187169) | Agave microbial communities from Guanajuato, Mexico - Mg.Sf.rz (SPAdes) (version 2) | ecosystem: Host-associated > Plants > Phyllosphere > Phylloplane/Leaf | place: Guanajuato, Mexico... | reverse complement strand
ACGCTGGCGTAAATGCTTTCACGACTGGAAAAGCGTGGCATTATCCGTCGCGAGCATGCCACTGACGATAAACGCCGCCGCTTTGTCTTTTTAACCTCAGACGGAAAAGCGCTGTTACAACAGGCGATCCCTTTAGCCTGTCAGGTCGATCAGGCCTTTCTGAATCGTCTGGAGCAAGGCGAGCAGGGGGAATTTGTTCGGTTACTGGGAAAAATGGCGCTGGCAGGAAAAAGGGATTAACCCGCAGCCGTTTATATCCAGCCTGTTTGTCGGGTATCAGCGGCTGCTCAGTACACGTAAGTTCGATAAGGCATGCTCATCGCAATAACTACAATCCGTAAAAGAGGCGGCGCTGTTTATTAAGGAATATTGATTAGCAAAACGAATATGCTGTTTCTTTCTTCGCCGTTTTTGCTGCCAAAGCGTCTTTGGCAGATCCGTAATTGTACTACGCCGTTCCCGCCAGCCAGTATTTTTAACATTAAGTGGCAATTCTTTTTCCGTTCCTACAGACAACCTTATTATTTACGCTAATTTATTAATTTCCAGCGAGCTTTACTTCAGAAGCAGGCGATCAAATCCGCAATTTTAGACAGATAATCACCAATAAAACTTAACAGATAAGTTTTAGTGTAATTTTATTACGGCACTGGTGAAGTTAAAATTGTGTTGATTTGATGTAATGTTTTTTGAATTAAATTTCAATTTTTGTAAATTGTTACGAGGGAAACATGGTTAACAAAATTAGCGGGATAGTTATCGCCCTGACTGGCATAGCTATGCTCTATATGGGCGGCAGGCTGTTAATGCTTGGGGGAAGCCCGTTTTATGCCGTGATGGCGATTGGTTTGTTGATCATTGCCGTCACGCTGATACGGAATAAAAAAATCGCGCTAACGGCCTGTGCCGTTTTGCTGTGGATTACGCTGTTCTGGATCATTTATGAAGTTGGCTTTGATAAATGGCAGTGGATCCCACGCGGCGACGTTCTCGGCCTGATTGGCGTCTGGCTGGCGATGCCGTGGGTAGTGCGTCCGCTGACCGGACGTAAGTTTCATCCTTTCCTTGGCTCTACGCTGATTATCATCGTGGCGGTGGTGATCGGCCTGATGTTTTACGATCCGCTACCGCAGGATGGCAACATTACTAATGCCCGTCAGCCTGCAACAACGTCAGCCGCGCATAATGACTGGGTTGCCTATGGCGGCACTGATAACGGCCTGCGTTTCTCAACGCTGAATCAGATTAATAAACAAAACGTGAATAACCTGGAAGTGGCCTGGACCTATCACACCGGCGATCTGCGTCAAAGCGACGACGCCAGTGAATATACTTTTGAAGCCACGCCGCTGAAGGTCAATAACACGCTTTACTTCTGTACGCCGCATAATGAAATCCATGCGCTGGTGCCGGAAACCGGCAAGCTGAAATGGAAATATGTGCCGGTAAAAGATCCTTCTTATCTGCAACAGCATCAAACCTGCCGTGGCGTCAGCTATTACGAAGCCCTCACGCAGCCGCAGGATAACGCGCCGGCCATTTGCCGTAAGCGTATTTTCAATGCCACGACCGATGCCAAACTGGTTGCGCTGGATGCCGATACCGGTAAACGCTGCGCCGATTTCGGCAATGACGGCATTGTCGATCTGCGCGCTAACATGGGCGAAATCCGTCCGCACGCGCTGATGCAGACTGCGGCACCGCTGGTGGCGGGCAAGCTGGTGATTGTCGGCGGGTCGGTGATGGATAACGGCTTCGACAAAGGCAACCCGTCCGGCGTGATTCGCGCCTATGACGTGCAGAGCGGCCGCCTGGTCTGGAATTTCGATCCAGCCAACCCGGAACAAACTCAACCGATTGCCGCTAACCAAAACTATCCTTACGACACGCCGGTTGCCTGGGGCACGCTGAGCGCCGATCTGCAAAACGGTCTGGTCTACGTGCCGTTCGGCAACGCCTCGCCGGATGAGTTAGGTATTGAACGTGATGCCAACAGCAATACGGAAAAATTCCGCGATGCGCTGGTGGCGCTGGATCTGACGACCGGCGCTTTTAAATGGCGTTTCCAGAGTTCCAGCCACGACCTGTGGGATCGTGATAATCCGTCACAGCCTTCGCTGCTGGATATCGATTATCAGGGCCAGAAACAGCCGGTGGTGATTTTACCGACCAAAACCGGCAATCTGTTTGTGCTGAATCGTCTGACCGGCCAGCCGGTTTATCCGATCAAGCAAGTTCCGGTTTCTACCGATGGCGTCGCCGGTGAAAAATTTGCCGCCACCCAGCCGGTATCCAACCTGAACTTCCTGCCGGAACCGCTGAGTGAGAAATCAATGTGGGGCATTACGCCGTTCGATCAGATGGCGTGCCGCATCGATTTTAAATCGCTGCGCTATGACGGCAACCCCTGGACACCGTCTACCGAGCAGGGCTCGATTGTGTTCCCTGGCAATATCGGCGTCTTTAACTGGGGCTCGGTGGCTGTCGATCCTGAGCGTCAGATCCTGATCGCTTCGCCGGTGCGCCTGGCCTATAAATACACGCTGATCAAGCGTACGCCGGAAACGGCGACCAAACGTATGTTTACCCAGGATGGTCAGCCTTACTGGAACGAAAACTTCCACGGCGATTACGCGATTCATATTCAGCAGCTGGCCTCCAGTCTGGGTATCCCCTGTATTGCGCCGCCGTGGGGACGTATGGTTGGCGTCGATCTGAAAACCGGTAAAACCGAGTGGCTGCGCCGTACAGGCACCACCAAAAACCTGAGTACCAGTTTCCTGCCGGGCCGCTTCCCGATCGGTTTCCCGATGGGCATGGTAGCGCACGGTGGTCCGCTGGTTACCGCTGGCGATCTGGTGTTCCACGGCGCAACGGCGGATAACTTCTTCCGCGCCTATGATGTCAGCACCGGCAAACTGCTGTGGCAGACCGAGCTGAGTGCCGGCGCACAGGCGACGCCTTCAACCTGGCAGGGCAACGACGGCAAACAGTATGTGGTGATTGCCGCGGGCGGCCACGGTTCACTGGGTACCAAACAGGGCGACAGCGTGGTTGCGTTCCGCCTGAAATAACGTTTGTCATTTGAAACAAAGCGCCCAACAGGGCGCTTTGTTTGCTGCGCTGCGAGAAAGGCCGCGTTTCCGCATCGATAACCGTAAGGCTGGTCAGCAATCCGATATCATTCGGTCTGGCAAAGTGAATTGCATCGAGATAACGGAGAAAAGGATGTCCGAGCAGCGAGCGAAGCGCGGCAGGGGTGCCACGCCAACGCCCCATGACCTGGCGTTTAAACAGTTTCTTACGCATCCTGAAACCGCCCGGGATTTTATGGCGCTACATCTGCCGACGGAACTGCTGGCTGTCTGCGATCTGAATACGTTACAACTGGCGTCGGGCAGTTTTATAGAAGAAAATCTGCGTCCCTATTTCAGCGACGTGCTTTACGTTCTGAAAACCCTTTCCGGTGATGGATATGTTCATGTGCTGATTGAACATCAGTCCACGCCCGATAAGCATATGGCTTTCCGGCTGATGCGCTACGCAGTGGCGGCGATGCAGCGTCATCTGGATGACGGCCATAAAAAATTGCCGCTGGTGATCCCGGTGCTGTTCTATGCCGGTAAACGCAGCCCTTATCCGTACTCAACCAACTGGCTGCAGGAATTTGACGCGCCGGGGCTGGCTGAAAAGCTCTACAGCAACGATTTTCCGTTGGTTGACGTGACGGTCATCGCTGATGATGACATCATGAATCACCGCCGCATGGCAGCGCTGACGCTGTTGCAAAAACATATCCATCAGCGTGATATGGCAGACCTGTTTGACAAACTGGCGACCCTGCTGGTACAAGAACAGATCGCAGGGCAACAGCTAATTTCATTGATAAACTATCTCGTGCAGGCAGGCGAAACTTCAGATGCCGAGGCCTTTGTACGCGAACTGGCACAGCGGGTGCCGCAACATGAGGACGAACTGATGACCATTGCGCAGCAGCTTGAGCAGAAAGGGATCGAGAAGGGCATCGAAAAAGGTATCCAACTTGGTCGCCAGGAAGGGCGTTCAGAAGGTGAACGGGCTGCCACACTGAAAATTGCCCGCACGATGTTACTGAACGGTATCGATCACCAGATCATCATTAAAATGACCGGTCTTACCGCAGACGAACTGGCTCAGATCCGCCACTGATTTCTCTATCCGGCTTTTTCCTTCAGGCGAGTGTGGCGTTTTGATAGCGACGCCACAATCGACCGCCGCTGCATATCCAGCTTTGTTATTGCCGCCGCCTTATTGCTGATCTTCTTCTTTGCTTTCCAGAAAACGGCCTCGCTCAGCCTGGCATTTATCAGCTGCGCTGGCCTGTTTGCGCTTTCAGCACCGTTGCAAATTCTGCTGCTGCAAAACGCAAAGGGCGGTGAAATGCTGGGCGCGGCGGGCGGACAAATTGCTTTCAATCCTGGCAGCGCCGTTGGCGCCTGGCGCGGCGGGATGATGCTTTCCGCCCAGCTGGCGTTTAATTATGTCGCGCTGCCCGCCGCTCTGCTGTCGCTGTCGGCCATGCTGGCGTTAATTTTCTATAGCCGCCTGAAATCCCGGCCCGCTTTTCATTCTGAAGCGGGCGCGACGAGTTGAAAATGTGACCTCCTTCACCGCTTAAACATAAGCGGCAGCGCCGCACATATTTGAGTTGCGGTAAATCTGTTAGCAAGCGTTCTGCTTGACAAGACGCGTGCAGATTTTTCCCGTTTTTCAATATGTTTTCTCACGCAAATATAAGCGTTGCCGGATTTATTCCCCTCCCATTTTTTCCAAAAAAAGCAACAATAATAACCACTTATTAACGAGTGTTATTCTTTAAATTATTGATATAACTGATTTTATTTTATTTCCATATATAACTGTTACAAAAATGATAATTTCCGGTAGCTTGTTGATCACTCTAAATAACCCGACTACGCTTACGGAAATTTGTCGCTTTGCTTCGGTCCGCTTTCATCGCTTTATGACAGGGAACATGAATATGGCTACACATGAAAAGCATGCTTCACTTCGTGGCTGGGATGCCGAAAACCCACGCTATTGGGAAAAAACCGGTAAGAAAATCGCCCAGCGTAATTTATGGATTTCGGTATTTGCTTTGCTGCTGGCGTTCTGCGTCTGGATGCTGTTTAGCGCAGTCGCGGTGAACCTGAATAAGGTCGGCTTTCACTTTACTACCGATCAGCTGTTTTTACTGACGGCGTTGCCTTCGCTTTCCGGCGCCATTTTACGCGTGCCGTATTCGTTTGCCGTGCCGCTGTTTGGCGGTCGTCAGTGGACAGTGATCAGCACCGCGATTCTGATTATTCCCTGCGTCTGGCTGGGTTTTGCCGTACAAAATACCGCCACGCCCTATAGCATCTTTATTATCATCTCTCTGTTGTGCGGCTTTGCCGGTGCGAACTTCGCCTCCAGCATGGGCAATATCAGCTTCTTTTTTCCGAAAGCGCGGCAGGGCAGCGCGCTCGGCATCAACGGCGGTCTGGGCAATTTAGGCGTCAGCGTCATGCAGCTCCTGACGCCAATCGTCGTCACGCTGCCAATTTTCGCGTTTCTTGGCGTTCATGGAGTCGAACAGGCGGATGGCGGCAATTTATGGCTGGCCAACGCTGCCTGGCTGTGGGTGCCGCTGTTGATTATTGCGGTACTGGCCGCCTGGTTTGGCATGGATACGCTGGCCGGCACGCAGGCCTCGCTGCGCGAGCAGCTAACGGTACTGAAGCGCGGCCATATGTGGCTGCTGAGCCTGCTTTATCTGGCGACCTTCGGCTCTTTTATCGGTTTCTCCGCCGGTTTTGCAATGCTGGCGAAAACCCAGTTTCCCAATGTCGATATTCTTAAGCTGGCCTTCTTCGGCCCGTTCCTGGGCGCGCTGGCGCGATCGTTCGGCGGCATCATTTCCGACAAGCTCGGCGGGATTCGCGTCACGCTGGTGAATTTCATTCTGATGGCGCTCTTTACGCTGCTGCTGTTCTCCACCTTGCCGGGCCATGGCACCGGCAGTTTCACCGCTTTTTTCGCCGTCTTTATGGGCCTGTTTCTGACGGCGGGCCTGGGCAGCGGCTCCACTTTCCAGATGATCGCGGTGATTTTCCGCACCATCACGCGCAAACGCGTGCTGGCCTCCGGCGGCACCGAAGCGCAGGCGCAGCATATCGCCGTAACGGAAACCGCGTCAGCGCTGGGTTTTATCTCGGCCATCGGCGCGATTGGCGGTTTCTTTATTCCTAAAGCCTTCGGCACATCGCTGGCAATGACCGGTTCGCCGGTCGGGGCGATGAAAATCTTTCTGGTGTTCTACGTAGTCTGCATTTTGGTGACCTGGCTGGTTTACGGGCGCCGCTTTTCTAAAAACTAATCACAGCATTGTTCCCGATTCGGCCTGGCTTTCAGGCCATGCAATTTGAGCCATGTAACCGCAGGGATACTCTCTGCCAGGAGTGGGTAATGAGCAAACTAGTGGACAAGTTTCGCTATTTCCGCCAGAAAAGCGACACCTTCTCGGACGGACACGGGCAGTTGATGAACAGCAACCGCGACTGGGAGGACAGCTACCGCCAGCGCTGGCAGTTCGACAAGATTGTGCGCTCCACGCACGGCGTAAACTGTACCGGTTCCTGTAGCTGGAAAATTTATGTGAAGAACGGGCTGGTCACCTGGGAAACGCAGCAAACCGACTATCCGCGTACCCGACCTGACTTACCTAACCATGAGCCGCGCGGCTGCCCACGGGGCGCCAGTTACTCCTGGTATATCTACAGCGCCAACCGCTTAAAATATCCGCTGGTGCGCCGTCGTCTGGTGGAGCTCTGGCGCGAGGCGCTGGCGCAACATACCGATCCGGTGCTGGCCTGGAATTCCATCGTTACCGACCCGGAAAAAAGCCGCAGCTATAAACAGGCGCGCGGCCACGGTGGTTTTATCCGCTCCGACTGGCGCGAGCTGAATACGCTAATCGCCGCCGCCAATATCTGGACCATTAAGCACTGCGGACCGGATCGCGTGGCGGGCTTTTCGCCGATTCCGGCGATGTCGATGATCTCTTACGCCGCCGGAACGCGCTATCTTTCGCTGATCGGCGCCACCAGCCTGAGTTTTTATGACTGGTATTGCGATCTGCCGCCCGCGTCGCCGATGACCTGGGGCGAGCAGACCGACGTGCCGGAGTCCGCCGACTGGTATAACTCCAGCTACATTATCGCCTGGGGTTCAAACGTGCCGCAGACGCGCACGCCCGACGCCCACTTTTTTACCGAAGTCCGCTATAAAGGCACCAAAACCATCGCCATCAGTCCTGACTATTCGGAAGTGGCGAAACTGTGCGACCAGTGGCTGTCGCCGAAACAGGGCACCGACAGCGCGCTGGCGATGGCGATGGGCCATGTGATTCTGAAAGAGTTTCATCTCGATAACCCCAGCGAATACTTCCTTAACTATGCGCGCCGCTACACCGATATGCCGATGCTGGTGCTGCTGGAACCGGATGAGAGCGGCTATTACACCTCAGGCCGCCTGCTGCGCGCCGCCGATCTTACCGATGCGCTGGGTGAAGCCAATAATCCCGACTGGAAAACCGTCGCCTTCAGCGAAGCCGGCGATCTGGTGGCGCCGAACGGCTCCATCGGTTTCCGCTGGGGAGAAAAGGGCAAGTGGAACCTGGAGCCACAGGCGGCAGGCCAGGAAGTCACGTTACGCCTCAGCCTGCTTGACGATCGCGACGAGGTGGTGCCGGTCGCTTTTCCTTACTATGGCGGCAATGAAAGCCCCAACTTCCGCCATGTGAAGCAGCAGTCAATCCTGCTGCATCAGCTGCCGGTGAAACATATTACGCTGGCGGACGGCAGCCAGGGCCGGGTGGTCACCGTTTACGATCTGCTGCTGGCCAATTACGGCATGGATCGCGGACTGGATGACGCCAACTGTCCCCAGAGTTACGACGAGATTAAAGCCTATACGCCCGCCTGGGCGGAACAGATCAGCGGCGTGCCGCGTAAAAATCTGGAGCATATCGCGCGCGAGTTCGCCTCGACCGCCCATAAAACGCGTGGACGCTCGATGATTATCGTGGGAGCCGGTCTGAACCACTGGTATCACATGGATATGAACTATCGCGGGCTGATCAATATGCTGGTGTTCTGCGGCTGCGTCGGGCAAACCGGCGGCGGCTGGGCGCACTACGTGGGTCAGGAAAAGCTGCGGCCGCAAACCGGCTGGATGCCGCTGGCGTTCGCGCTGGACTGGACGCGTCCGCCGCGCCAGATGAACAGCACCTCTTATTTCTATGCGCACGCCAGCCAGTGGCGCTTTGAGAAACTGAGCATCGGTGAGCTGCTGTCGCCCATCGCCCAGAAGCAAAAATTTACCGGCCAGCTAATCGATTTCAACGTGCGCGCCGAGCGCATGGGCTGGCTGCCGTCGGCGCCGCAGCTGAACATCAACCCGCTGCGCATCGCCGGGCTGGCGAAACAGGCGGGACAGTCGCCGGTGGACTATACCGTGGACGCGCTGAAAAACGGCAAGCTGCGTTTCGCCTGCGAACAGCCGGACGACGGCAACAACCATCCACGTAACCTGTTTATCTGGCGCTCTAATCTGCTGGGATCGTCCGGCAAAGGGCATGAATATCTGCTGAAATACCTGCTCGGCACCGACAGCGGCATTCAGGGCGAGGAGTGCGTGGGCAAGGGCGATGCCATCCCCGAAGAAGTGGAATGGCAAACCAGGGCGCTGGAGGGCAAGCTGGATCTGCTGGTCACGCTCGATTTCCGCATGTCCACCACCTGTCTCTATTCAGACGTGGTGCTGCCGACCGCCTCCTGGTATGAAAAAGATGATATGAACACCACCGATATGCACCCGTTCATTCATCCGCTTTCTGCCGCCGTCGATCCGGTATGGGAGTCGCGCACCGACTGGGAAATCTATAAAGACATCGCCAAAACCTTCTCCACGCTGTGCGTTGGTCATCTCGGCCAGGAAACCGACGTGGTGCTGCAGCCGATTCAGCATGATTCGCCGGCAGAACTGGCGCAGCCCTACGATATCAAAGAGTGGCACAAGGGCGAGTGCGATCTGATCCCCGGCAAAACCGCGCCCAATATCATCACCATCGAGCGCGACTATCCGGCCACCTGGGATCGCTTTACTTCGGTCGGCCCGCTGCTGGAGAAAATCGGCAACGGCGGCAAAGGGATTAACTGGCACACCGCCAATGAAGTGGAGCTGCTGCGCCAGCTGAACTACGTGAAGCCGGACGGCCCGGCGAAAGGCCAGCCGATGATTAACAGCGCCATTGACGCGGCGGAGATGATCCTGACGCTGGCACCGGAAACTAACGGCCAGGTAGCGATCAAAGCCTGGCAGGCGCTGGAGGAGATTACCGGCCGCGAACACGCGCATCTGGCGCGTCGCAAAGAAGAGGAGAAAATCCGCTTCCGTGATATTCAGGCGCAGCCGCGCAAAATCATCTCCAGCCCCACCTGGTCCGGGCTGGAAGATGAGCATGTCTCCTATAACGCCAGCTACACCAACGTGCATGAGCTGATCCCGTGGCGCACTATTTCCGGCCGTCAGCAGCTCTATCAGGATCACCCGTGGATGCGCGCCTTTGGCGAAAGCCTGGTTTCCTATCGTCCGCCGATCGATACGCGCAGCGTCACGCAGCTGAAGCATATTCCGTCGAACGGCTATCCCGAGAAGGCGCTGAACTTCCTGACGCCGCACCAGAAATGGGGCATTCACTCCACCTATAGCGAAAACCTGCTGATGCTGACCATGTCGCGCGGCGGGCCGATTATCTGGATGAGCGAGGAGGACGCGCGCGAGCTGGATATTAAAGATAACGACTGGGTGGAGGTGTTTAACGCCAACGGCGCGCTGACCTGCCGTTCGGTGGTCAGCCAGCGCGTTAAGACGGGTTCGGTCATGATGTATCACGCGCAGGAACGTATCACCAATATTCCCGGCTCGGAGGTGACCGGCATGCGCGGCGGCTTCCATAACTCCGTCACGCGTATCTGCCCCAAACCGACCCATATGATTGGCGGCTACGCCCACCTGGCCTACAGCTTTAACTACTACGGCACCGTCGGCTCTAACCGTGACGAGTTCATTATGATCCGCAAAATGAAAAACATTAACTGGCTGGATGGCGAAGGCCAGGACCAGGTGCAGGGGGAAGCGAAATGAAGATTCGTTCACAGGTCGGCATGGTGATGAACCTCGACAAATGTATTGGCTGTCATACCTGCTCCATCACCTGCAAAAATGTCTGGACCGGACGCGAAGGGATGGAATATGCCTGGTTTAATAACGTGGAAACCAAGCCGGGCATCGGCTATCCGAAAGCCTGGGAAGATCAGGATAAATGGAAGGGCGGCTGGATCCGTAAAATCAACGGCAAGCTGGAGCCGCGTCTGGGCGGCAAGGCGGGCGTGATGGCGAAAATTTTCGCCAACCCGGAAGTGCCGGGCATCGATGATTATTATGAGCCATTCAGCTTTGACTATCAGCATCTGCATAACGCGCCGGAGGGCAAACATCAGCCCATCGCCCGGCCACGTTCGCTGGTGAGCGGCAAACGCATGAAAAAGGTGGAATGGGGCCCGAACTGGGAAGAGATCCTCGGCGGCGAGTTCAGTTTGCGCTCGCAGGACAGCAACTTCGTGGCGATGCAGAAGGAGATGTACGGCCAGTTTGAAAACACCTTCATGATGTACCTGCCGCGTTTGTGTGAACACTGCCTGAACCCCAGCTGCGTGGCCACCTGTCCCAGCGGCGCCATCTACAAGCGCGAAGAGGACGGCATCGTACTCATCGACCAGGATCGCTGTCGCGGCTGGCGTCTTTGTATCAGCGGCTGCCCGTACAAAAAAATCTACTTTAACTGGAAAAGCGGCAAATCGGAGAAGTGCATTTTCTGCTATCCACGTATCGAATCGGGCATGCCGACCGTCTGCTCCGAAACCTGCGTTGGCCGCATCCGCTATCTCGGCGTGGTGCTGTATGACGCCGATCGTATTGCCGAGGCCGCCAGCACCGAACATGAAACCGATCTTTATGAGCGCCAGCTCGATGTATTCCTCGATCCCAACGACCCGGAAGTGATTGCCGAGGCGCTGGCGCAGGGCATTCCTGAGAACGTACTGGAGGCGGCGCAAAAATCGCCGGTCTGGAAACTGGCGATGGACTGGAAGCTGGCGCTGCCGCTGCATCCTGAATACCGCACGCTGCCGATGGTCTGGTATGTGCCGCCGCTGTCGCCGATTCAGTCGGTGGCCGATGCGGGCGCGCTGCCGATGGATGGTGCGCTGCCTGCGGTGGAAACTTTGCGTATTCCGGTGCAGTACCTGGCGAACCTGCTTAGCGCAGGCGATACCGCGCCGGTGCTGCGCGCGCTGAAACGCATGATGGCGATGCGCCACTACAAACGCGCGCAGACGGTGGACGGCGTGACCGATACCAGCGGGATCGAACAGGTCGGCCTGAGCGTGGCGCAGGTTGAGGAGATGTATCGCTATCTGGCGATTGCCAACTATGAAGATCGCTTTGTCATCCCCACCAGCCATCGTGAACTGGCGGCTGACGCCTTCCCGGAACGTAACGGCTGCGGCTTTACCTTCGGCGACGGTTGCCACGGCAGTGACAGTAAATTCAACCTGTTCAACAGCCGCCGCATCGACGCCATCAATATCACCCACAAAGCGGAGGGCGAGTAATGTTGCTGAAAGCGATCGCGCTGCTGCTGGAGTACCCGGATAAGGCGCTGTGGGAGGAAAGGGAGGAACTGCGTGCGCTGGTGGCGCAGGAGGCGCCGCCGCTGCAGCCCTTCGCTGACGCCTGGCTCAGCGGCGGGCTGCTGGATCGGCAGTCGGAATGGTGCGAAACCTTCGATCGCGGCTGCGCCACCTCGCTGCTGCTGTTTGAGCATGTTCATGGTGAATCACGCGATCGCGGGCAGGCGATGGTCGATCTGCTGGCACAGTATGAGCAGGCGGGCCTGCTGCTCGACTGCCGCGAACTGCCGGATTATTTGCCGCTTTACCTGGAGTACCTTAACCAGCTGCCGGAGACGGCAGCGCGTCAGGGGTTACAGGATGTCGCCCCGATCCTGGCGCTGATTGGCGGTCGGCTGAAGCAGCGCGAAAGCGTGTTCAGCGAGCTGTTCGATCTGCTGCTCGCCTGGGCGGGCAGTCCGTTGCGCAGCAGCAGCGTTGCGGGCCAGGTGAGTAAGGAGCCGCGCGATGACACCCGGCAGGCGCTGGATGCCGTATGGGAAGAAGCACAGATTAAATTTATCGACGATCGGGCGCAGGAATGCGGCTCCTCGCAGGAAAAAGCGCATCAGCAACGCTTCCAGCAGCAGCCCATACCGCAATATCTGGACTTGTCAGCCGGAGGGCCGAAATAATGCACTATCTGAACATCTTCTTTTTTGAGATCTATCCCTACCTGTGCGGAACGGTATTTATTATCGGCAGCTGGCTGCGTTATGACTACGGCCAGTACACCTGGCGCGCCGGTTCCAGCCAGATGCTCGACAAAGGCAATTTCCGTCTGGCCTCCAATCTGTTTCACATCGGCATTATCGGGATTTTCTTTGGGCATCTGTTCGGGCTGCTGACGCCGCACTGGGTTTATGAACCCTTTTTGGCGATCGCCACCAAGCAGAAACTGGCGATGATCGCCGGTGGCGTGTTTGGTTTGATGGCGCTGGTCGGCGGCCTGATGCTGCTGAAGCGACGCATGTTTAACCCGCGCGTGCGCGCGACCTCAACCCGGGCCGACATCGTGATTCTGGGGATTTTGATGATCCAGCTGATTCTGGGCCTGACCTCAATTCTCTTCTCGTTACGGCATATGGACGGCGTGGGGATGATGAAACTGGTGGGCTGGGCGCAGTCGGTGGTGACGTTCCAGGGCAATGCTTCAACCTGGCTGGACGGCGTGGAGTGGATTTATCGCGTTCATCTGGTACTGGGAATGACGATTTTCCTGGTTTTTCCCTTTACGCGACTGGTTCACGTCTGGAGCGCGCCGTTTGAATACTTTACGCGCCGTTACCAGCTGGTTCGCGCCCGTCGTTAAATAAAAAAATCCGGCACCGTGGCAATGGATCGGTGCCGGATGACGAAAAGGCGTCTACAGCAAAGGGTTACACAGGAACTCGTAATTAAAGTTAGTAAAGATTACCTGAAACGCAATATCCATGTAGTTTATATGGTTAATATTTAATCAGCGGACGTGTGTTTTGCTGACAGGTTAACTTAGATAACCTGCTGTTTAATAAACATATAAATCCGTAACCTTTTTGTATTTCCTGTTGGTTAAATTCACATTTCCTGTTTTGCTATCACTTTTCCCGCTTACGTTTCCTTTACCCGTCTTTTTGGCGCGGCCGCCATGAAAATGGTATTTACTTCCCGTTTAACTCTGCAAACCGCATCTGAAAGGAAACAAAACATGAGCCAGTGGGGCAAACGAAGCCTTATTCTGTGTCTGGCGGCAGGCTGTTGGCTGCTGGCCGCGTTGTCGGCGAAAGCGGCGCAAAGCCTGCCGGTGGTGACGCCGGTTGCCGCCTGCGAACAGCTCAACCAACAGGATTTCAGTGCCAGCGTTGGCGCGCAGGTCACTATCACCTCCGCCGCGACAATCCACAGCGAAAAGGGCACCTTTTGTAAGGTTAGCGCCACCATTGCCCCGAAAATCGGCGTCGAAGTAGCGTTGCCCGCAGAGAAGTGGGCACAGCGTTTTTTACAGGTGGGCTGCGGCGGCCTGTGCGGCAACATTAATCTCAGCCTTTCTAATGCCAGCGGCTGCGTTCCTGCCATGAACGGTGAATTTGCCGTCGCGGCTACCGATATGGGACACCGCAGCAGCATGATGGACGCCAGCTGGGCGGAAGATCCGCAACAGCGCATCGATTTTGCCTGGCGCGCGAATCATCTGACAGCGGTGCTGACTAAAGCGCTGATCAAGGCCTACTACGGTCAGCCGCAGAAATACGCCTACTTTATGGGTTGCTCCGACGGCGGCCGCGAGGCGCTGATGGAGGCACAGCGTTATCCGCAGGATTTCGATGGTATTTCAGCTGGCGCGCCTGCGGGCTTCTTCCAGTTTCAGAACTCCTTTTATCATGGCTGGAATGTGGCGGCGAACCAGCGCCCGGACGGCAGCGCCATTCTGTTGAAAGATCGCCTGCCGATCCTGCATCGTGCGGTAATCAAAAACTGCCCGACGCTGTCAGGCGTGGACGATGCCATTCTGCAAAACCCGTACGCCTGTACGTTTTCCGCCAGCTGGGTAAAAACCTGCGCCGAACATCAAACGGAGAGATCGGACTGCCTGACGCGCGAAGAGCTTAAGGTTGCGGAAAATCTCTACCGCGGCGCGCATGACAGCGACGGCAACCAGTTTGTTCCTGCCGGTTTGCCGCTGGGATCGGAGCTGCGCTGGCCGGTGCCGGATAGCGCTACGGGCCACTCGATGTCTGAAAGTATGGTGCTGCCCGCGCTCCAGTCGGTGCTGCTGCCCGGCGGCAAACAAAACATTCACTCGATGAACGATTTTCCGCTTAATCGCCGCAGCTTTGACGCCGTGGCTCAGCTGGCGCCGTTGTATAACGCCGCGAATACCAATCTGAGCGGGTATCTGAAACGCGGCGGCAAGCTGATTATCTGGCACGGTCTGGCGGATGATTCCATTAGTCCGGCGTTTTCCATCGCTTACTATCGTGGCGTACAGAAAACGCTGGGCGAGGCCGCCGTCGATAAGTTTCTGCGTCTTTTCCTGCTGCCCGGCGTGGCGCACTGCGGCAACGGCGAAGGCTACGATCAGATCGATCTGCTGACGCCGTTAATGGCCTGGACCGAGCAGGGCCGCGCGCCGGAAAAAATTATTACCGGCAAGCGCGCGCAGGCGGAAAAGTCAGTGATGATGCCTCCGGCGCCGGGCGCGTCGGCTGAGAAGCAGTTCCACGGCATACAGAAACCCAGCCAGCCGTTTGCCACGCCCGCCGTCGCGCTGAAAGCGGCCCGTCCGGTCTTCCCGTATCCTTATATCGCCCGCTATAGTGGTAAAGGATCGGTGGATGACGCCAGTAATTATCAACCGGTCAAATCGGCGGCCTTTGATAATCTGACCATCGGCCAACCGGCCAGCGACTTTATCGGCCCCGATAATCAAAAAATGTACCAGGTGCACGACGGAAAACTCGTGCAATAGCAATGTCAGACAGCCGCGCCAGGGAAGGCGTGTTCGGGCCTGCAACAGGTGCGGCACAGAGTGGCAAGCCGTTGAAAACGCGCTCCACTACACTTCACCCGAATTTTTATCGCAAAGGAAAAAGCATGAATCCGGTTATTGAAACACTGATTAATCACCGCAGCGACCGCAGCTATCTTGATAAAGCGATCCCTGACGCCGTTCTGGATAACATTATCCTTTCCGCTTACCGTGCGCCGACCTCTGTACACTCGCAGCAGGTTTCGGTGATTGTGACGCGTGATAAGGCGACAAAGGCAAAAATTGCCGAGCTGGCGGGCGGCCAGCCGTGGATCGCGCAGGCGCCGGTGTTCATCACCTTTGTGCTGGATATGCACAAAACGCGCGAGGCGATGGCGCTGATCGATCAACAGCAAATTGCCCATGAAAGTATTGAAAGTATCGTTTCCGGCAGCACCGATGTTGGCATTGCGCTGGCTTCGGCCATGGCCGCCGCGCATGCACAGGGCCTGGGCGTGGTGCCGATCGGCGGCATGAGAAGAAGTCCGGCAGCGTTTATCGAGCTGTTTGAGCTGCCGCCGCTGACTTTCCCGCTGGTGGGGCTGGCGCTGGGCTATGTCGATCAGCCAGCCGACATGAAGCCGCGTCTGCCGATCTCAACCTTCCGTCATGAAGAGAAATATCAGCAGGCGGGCCTGCAAGAAAGCATCGCGGCATTCAACGTGGAGCTGGAGCAGCACTGGAAAACCATTAACCGCGACGGCGGCGAGGACTGGAGCCATACCGTCGGCAACTACTATAAAAATATCTATTTTCCTGACGTCTTGCCTGCGCTGCTGAAGCAGGGGTTCGGCAAAGATAAATAAGCGCTTTCATCACGCACGGCGGCGGCGTTCCGGTACGTCATTAGCCGATAGCATGAGATAGCCTGAAGAATCCGTGAAGTTTAGCGAACGCGGAAGGCGCGCTTACGCCAGTTTGCTTAACCCGCGACCGGGACCAAAAGCCCGTCGCGGGTTAGTTTCAGGTGAGTTGATTGGGTGAGACAGGATTATCCCACTTCAGGCAACCAGCCCAGCGCCAGCAGCATCTGAATCACGATCACGCCGATGCCGCACAGAAAAACCACCAGCAGTAAAGGCTTGCCGCCCGCCACTTTATATTGCGCCGCGCCGTGCTGCTGACGGCTACGCCAGACCAGCATTGAGGGAATAATCAGCGCCAGCACCGCCAGCGCGACGCCCGCGTAACCCAGCGCCAGCACAAAACCTTGCGGATAGAACAGGGCAAACATCAGCGGCGGCAGGAAGGTCATCAGACCGCTCTGCATCCGGCCTGTAACGTTAGCGTTACGCTTGCAAAGATCCGCCAGGTAATCAAACAGCCCCAGCGATACGCCGAGGAAAGAGGTCGCCAGCGCCAGATCGGCAAACAGATGGACTGCCAGCTCAACGTGCGGAGAGGCGACCACTTCACGAATCGCCTGCAGCAGTCCGTTCAGACCGGCATGATTGGCGAGCAGAGCGAGAAAGGTGCTTTGCTCAATCGCGCCCAGCGTCGCCAGCTGCCAGAAGATATAGGCCACCAGCGGAATGGCGCTGCCGGTAATAAACACCCGGCGCAGCTTGCGCAGATCGCCATGCAGATAATTGACGATGCTGGGCACGCTGCCGTGAAAGCCGAACGAGGTAAAGATCACCGGAATCGCGGAGAGCATCAGCCCTTTTTCCAGCGGCAGCGTCAGCAGATTGGTGTGATGAATATGCGGCATCATCAGCGCCAGCATCACTACCAGCAAAATGATTTTGGCGCTGAACAGTATGCGGTTAAACATATCGACCATATGCGTACCAATGCAGACCACGCTGCCGGCAATCAGCGTAAACAGCAGCACGCCGCTGCTGGCGGAAATATGCGTTGAGAACCACTGGCTCAGGCTGGCGGCCAGCAGTTCGCCCGCGCCGCTGATATAGGCAGCGGTAAGGGCATACATCAAAAACAGCATACTGAAGCCGGTTAACCACTGGCCCGGCCGCCCAAGATACCGGCGGGTAAGCGTGCCCAGTCCGGTATCTGCCGGCGCGTGCTGATAGACTTCAACCAACAACAGCGCGGTATAGCACATCAACGCCCACAGCCCGACCAGCAATAACAGGGTAAAACCCGGCCCAATTCCTGCCGCAGCCAACGGCATCGCCAACATACCGGCGCCAATGGTGGTGCCGGCAACGATAAATACACTGCCAAAAGTGCGGTTTTTCACGCTTTCCCCTGAATTTACGGTTCCGCTGATAAAGATGCGCGCAGGGTAAGGGAAAGTTTACAGCGCGTCAAATCTGGCTTACATGTTGTTTGCGTGCGTGTTAACAATACTGCTTCAGCAAAGAATGATATTCCGCCTGCAAACGATAGCGATAAACCGGCCTTCCGGTTGCGCCGTAATGAATAGTGGTAAACAGGATGTTTATTTCAGCCAGCCAGATCAGGTATTTGCGGCAGGAGACGCGCGATATATTCACTTCGGCGGCCAGCTCGTCGGTAGAAAATTCGCTATCGGGATGCGCCTCAATCCACTGACATAATGTGCGCAGGGTTTGCGGCGTTAATCCTTTGGGCAACCGTTTCTGTTCACCGGCATCGGCTGAACGGCCATGAATCAATCGATCCAGCTCCGCCTGCTGATAATATTGCTGGTTATCCATTTGCGACCGTTTTTGCCGCCAGTGGGTTAAGGCTTCTTCAAAGCGGGAAAACTGGAAAGGTTTGATCAGATAATCGACCACGCCATAGTTAAGCGAGGTTTTGATGGTGGCCGCATCTGCCGCAGAAGAGATGACGATGACGTCAACGGCATAAGCCGAGTGGCGCAGTTCAGCGAGTAGATCGAGCCCGTTTTCCTGCTGCATATAAATATCCAGCAGGATGAGATCGACCGGCGGCTCCTGCTGTAAACGCTCTTTTGCCTGCTGGAGCGTTGAGGCCGTACCGCAACAGGTTAGCCCTGATATCTGGTTTATATAGCAGCGGTTAAGCTCAGCGACCATCGCATCATCGTCAACCACCAATACATTCATCATGCGCTGTTTCCTTTGCCCCACGGGAGCTGTACAAAAAACTGGGTATATACGCCCGTTTCTGATTCGACGTTAATATTTCCGCCAAGACTTTCTGTTTGCTGCCTGACCAGAAACAGTCCCATCCCGCGCTCATCGCCTTTTGAAGAAAAGCCTTTCCTGAAAATATCCGCTTCCAGCGTGGCAGGAATGCCCGGGCCATCATCGCTCACTTCGCAGGAGAGCCATCCGTTCTGGTAATGCAGTAAAAGGTGAATTTCGCCTTCCGGCTGTTGATCCAACGCCTCCAGCGCATTTTCAATTAAATTACCGAGAATAATAACCAGCGCTGCAACCTGTTGTTCACTGCCGTTATCGGGCAGGTAGCTGGCGTCGCTGAGAATTAAACGATGCCCTTTATCAGAGGCCCGGTTGATTTTACTTAATAAAAATCCGGCAATAACCGGCGGCTTGATGCGTTGCAGGAGAGAACCAATTTCCGTCTGGTAATTATTGGCGGTTTTTAAAATGTAAGCTTCCATCTGGGCATAGTTTTTCATATGCAGCAGGCCAAGAATAACGTGCAGTTTATTCATGAATTCATGGGAGCGTTCACGTAACGCATCGACGTAACTGACCATGCCGTCAAGCCGCTTCATCAGCTGGCTGATTTCTGTTTTATCGCGGAAGGTACAGACCGCGCCGATAATCTGCTGGCGGCTGCGCACCGGCACCGTATTACCGATCATAATGCGGCCGCGCACGTTGAGTTCTTCATCGTAGCGGGCTTTGCCTTCATGCAGCGCTTCGCGCAGGGAACGCAGCAACAGCGCATTTTCAGGCATGGGCTCGCCGCTGACAGGGGCTTTGATCGCCGTTTCCAGCAGCAGCTGTTGGGCAGCCTGGTTGATCAGCGTGACGCGCGCGTCGGCATCAACCGCGATAACGCCTTCTTTAACCGAATCGAGGATGGCCTGCCGCTGTTCAAACAGGCTGGAAATT
>Ga0209463_1000934_pt1 | contig 19333 bp, 14 predicted proteins | sample AgamicMgSfrz_FD_187169 | JGI IMG/M metagenome (GOLD analysis project Ga0209463, IMG submission 187169) | Agave microbial communities from Guanajuato, Mexico - Mg.Sf.rz (SPAdes) (version 2) | ecosystem: Host-associated > Plants > Phyllosphere > Phylloplane/Leaf | place: Guanajuato, Mexico... | reverse complement strand
GGAGAGGGTTGCTCTCCGGTTTTTTAACTGTTGTTATTTAGATAATGGATGGCTTGTTTAATTCGGGTTAAGCCATCTGTGAGCTTTGGCCGTGGGCAGCCTAAATTCATCCTTAAATAGCCTCTGCCGTCAGCGCCATATGTTTCTCCTGCCATGATGGCTACCTTGCCTTCGTGGATAAGAGCTTGCTGAATTTGTTCTGGTGAATACGGCAGCTTTTTTGTATTTATCCATGCTAAGTAAGTTGCTTCTGGTATTTGTAGAGTCATGCCTAACTGGTTCATTTCCAGGAATTCCTTTGTAAGAGTCAAATTTTCTTTAATATAGTCATTCATGTCGTCTACCCAACTGCCGCATGATTGATAGGCCTCTATTGTTGCCGTTAAACCTAGTATGCTTGTGGAGGAAAGACCATCTTTGTTTTTTAATGTTAGTAAAAATTCGTCCTTTATTGTTTCTCCAGGAATAATGGCATAAGAGCCGATTAATCCTGGAGTATTGAATGTTTTACTAGCAGAGGTACAAATGCATACGTTTTGTAAGTTCATTGCTTTGCTGATAATAGGAATATGCTTATTTGGCTGCATAACGATGTCCATATGAATTTCATCACTAATAATATAAACGTGATATTTTTGGCAAAGACTAACTAGTTGTTCAAGCTCTGTTGCTGTCCAAACCCTGCCTGTCGGATTATGAGGACTGCATAGTAACAGCACTTTTGCTTTTGGGTGGGCAAGCCTTTTTTCTAAGTCAGCAAAGTCAATCACGTATTTTCCGTCAGCCTCAAGTAATGGATTTCTTGATATTTGTCTGTTATTATCCGTAATCATTTTAAAGAAGGCATCATAAGCCGGAGTCTGTATCACGATATGATCTTCTTTATCTGTTAACATCTCGATTATTTTTGCAATCGTATAAATAACACTTGGGCTATAAACAATCCAATCCTCATCTAGCTCTGTGGAAAAACGCTCTCTGTACCATTTTTGAATAGATGCTTTGAATTCCTTGTGATTCCATCTTGTATAGCCGAAAATGCCGTGCTCCAAACGCTTAGTTAAAGCATTCATTACCTCTGGCGGTGTTTGGAAGTCTGTATCTGAAATAGAAAACGGTAAGAGCTTTGCTTCTCCAAATCTGTCTTCAATATAGTCCCACTGTGTGCAGTATGTGCCAGTTCTATCTGTGATACGATCAAAAGAATATGTCATAAACGGTTCCTACTCCATTTCTATTTCCAGCTGGTTCTTTAAAGAAGCTACTTGTGTGCCAATAATGACCTGTACATTATGATTATCCAGCTTCACGACACCAAGTGCTCCGCAGGCCTTTAATTCCTGCTCATCAATTTTGCTCATATCCTGAACAACAAGACGCAGTCTGGTGATACAATTGTCCAATGTTTCGAGATTTTCTTTGCCGCCTAAAGCAGTTAAAATTCTTTTTGCATCATATTTACCTTTTTTCTTATGAGTTAATTCTTCCTTCGATGTTGCAGTTGTTTCATCTTCACGGCCAGGTGTCTTCAGATTGAACTTAATAATGGCATAACGGAAGATGAAGTAGTAAAGGGCGAACCAAACAGCTCCTACAACGAGAACGAGATACCATTTTGTGTATGTTCCCTGCAAGACACCGAAAATAATGAAGTCGAGAATGCCGCCATCTGTGTTTCCAATTACTACTCCGAGCAAATGCATTGTCATAAATCCTAAACCTGTTAAGATGACATGGATGCCGTAAAGGGCAGGTGCCAGGAACAGAAACAAAAATTCAATTGGCTCTGTAATACCAGTCACAAATGTGGCGATGACACCTGAGATTAACAACCCTTTAATCTTACTTCGTTTTTCAGGAAGTGCTGTATGATAAATAGCCAGTGCCACGGCTGGTAAGCCAAACATGAAAGTAGGCATTTTCCCTTGTGATAAAAAGGCGGTAGCGGAAGGACTGATTGGCGAACCGCTTTGCAGCTGGGCATAGAAAATATTCAGGGCTCCTGCAATAGTCTGTCCGTCAACAACCTGAACGCCACCAGCTTCCGTAAAACGAATCATTGCTACAAGTATATGGTGCAGTCCAAATGGCAGCAATAAACGTTCACCAGCTCCGAATATAAATGGTCCAAATGCACCGGATTTCTGAATAAGTTGACCAATGCCAGTGATAGCAATTGCGAAAATCGGCCAAATGATTGGAATTAAAATGCCGACAACAGCTAATGAAAGGGAAGTGATAATCGGCACAAATCTTGCTCCGCCAAAAAAGGCGAATGCATCTGGAAGCTGAATATTATAAAAGCGGCTGTGCAGCAAATGGACAATCACGCCGACGATGATACCGCCGAGTACCCCCATTTCAATCGTTTGTATTCCCATTACCATGCCTTGACCTGCTTCGCGCAATGCTTCAGCTGCAGCAAGGCTTTCTGTTTCTGATAAATAAAAGTTAATGGATAAATGCATAATGACATATCCTACAAACCCAGAAAAGGCCGCGACTCCTTTTTCGTAACGCGCAAGTCCCAGCGGAATCGCAATGGCAAACAAAACAGGCAGATAAGTAAAAGCAAAGCCTCCAATTGTAGACATGAACCGGAATATCGTTTGCAGGAAGCGGTTATCAAGAAAAGGCAGAGCTTCAATTGTGGATGGACTCGTAAAGGAGCTGCCGATTCCTAACATAAGTCCCATAAATGCAAGCAGGGCTACTGGAAGCATGAATGTCTTTCCGAGTCCTTGGAAAAATTCCCAAAAACGTGATTTAGCGTTTTTCATCATCACTTACTCCTTCCAAATACATATATTTGTGTTAAGAGTAACTGCCTTAGAAAAGAAGAACAATCAGTTTCGAATAATTTGTAAGGGTATACATTTTTTGTATAGCTATTTTTACATTAATAAAAGGCTTCTAGGACTGTGCCTTCGAAGCCTGCTAACTTTTTTTCCTTGATTCTATGGCTGTAAGGATGATGAAATCTAACAAAATACTTAAAGGAAATCTTGAACTCATATCAAGGTCACCGAGATAACAGTTTTGTATTTGCGCATGAAATGTTATGTTGACTAAATCCTTCAGCCGGCTGCTTGTTCTGCCGACGATAGCAATGGTTTTTACGTTTCGTTCCTTTAAAATTGCAGCGAACTCTAGTATATGAGCTGTTTCTCCGCTATAGGAAACTAGTATTGCCAAATCCTTATTGGAAAGCCTCTTCGCAACACATCTTAGCTCGTCCCAATCTTCTCTAGCATTACAAATAGTTCCTGAAAATGTCAGCTTTCTAGCAGCGTCTATGCAAGTAGGCAGAGATGCTCCTACGCCAAAGAATTCAATGAAGTTACTTTCGTGTATAAAGTTAGCAGCCTTTTGTATTTGCGCTTCATTAATATGCTCTAGTGTCCATTCCATTTCCTGCTGAACCCGTTCCATATGGGAGGACAGAAAGCTTAAACTGGGCTTTGCAGCTTCAAATAATTCCTGTTCGGAATCTTTATTTAACGTATATTTTAAATCCTGAAAACCGCTGAATCCAATGCGTTTGCATGTTCTGCTAATTGTTGCTGTTGAAATAAATAAGTTTTTTGCCAGCGCATTTAAGCTGGAAGTGGCGATTTGCTCTGGGTTTGCAATGATATAGTCTAGTACTTGTTTTTCTAACTGGCTAAGCTCGCCTTTGTATTGGGCGAGACGTTTTAAGAGGATTTTCAAACTGTTCAGCTCCAGCACTTTATTAGGAGGACAAACCATCCTGAAGTATACGCTTTCCCTTTTATTATAAGGCCAATTACTGAAAAAAAGTACTTAAGCTTATGGCAGGAAATAAGCCAGAACCTAGTAGGGTCCCGGCTTATATAGATAATACAGATTATCTCGCAGCTGCTGGCTGCACTTCATCTGGGATAGGACAGACATAGCCACTGTCGCCAACAGCCTGCTTAAGCTCATCTGCTGCTTTAAGAAGAAGCTCTGGCTCCTCCAGTACTTTTGCAGCAGTAAGGAATAGAATTTTTGCAACTTGTAAAGTTCCTTTATGTGCAATGCTAGATTTTCCTTGTGCCACTAGCTGCCAAGTATGAAATGGGGTACCAAGAGCACATGTTGTGACATTACATTGTGCTGTTGGTGTTACCCAGCTGACATCTGCTACATCTGTTGAGCCTGACATGAGAGAGACTGTCTCATCATATGCAAGAACATCCTCAAACAGAGGGGTATTTCTATCTGCAATGCCGATTAAAGGAATATATGCTTCGTTTAGCTCCTCTGTGCTAAAAGTTGTTTGGATCTCCTTGGCGAATTGCTTTTCTTCTCCTGTAAACTTTGTTGGGCCTACCTCGAGCATCGCCTCTTGCATGGCTAAATTGAGCGTATTGCTCGGAATATAGTTAGAGCAAGCTTTATCTATAACAATCTCCAGCTCTGTCCCTGTCATTAAGGCGGCACCTCTTGCTATATCCTTTACTCTTTCGAATAATTCCATTACGGTATCTGTTTGTGGAGCACGTATTAAATAAAGCACTTCTGCAAAGCCTTGTACGACATTTGGAGAAAGTCCGCCTGAATTGGTGATGGCATAATGGATTCGCGCCTGATCAATAATATGCTCTCTTAAATAATTGGAGCCGATATTCATCAGTTCAACTGCGTCAAGGGCGCTTCTGCCTAAGTGAGGGGAACCGGCAGCATGTGAGCTCTTTCCTTTAAAACGGAAATATACTTGGATATTAGCAAGCGAGCTCGTGTTCATTACAGAGGTAATACCGCTTGGATGCCAAGTTAATGCACAATCTACATCGTCAAACGCTCCTGCTCGAACCATAAATGTTTTTCCTGATCCACCTTCTTCTCCTGGGCAGCCATAAAATCGGATGGTGCATGGGATATTATTTTCTACAACAAAATTTTTAAGTCCCACGGCAGCAGCGAGGGCTCCTGTACCAAGGAGATTATGCCCGCATCCATGTCCATTTCCGTTTTGAACGAGAGGGTTCTGGATGGCTGTTCCTGCTTCCTGGCTTAAACCGGATAAGGCATCAAATTCGCCGAGGAAAGCGATAATCGGTTTCCCAGAACCGTATTCTGCAATAAACGCAGTCTCCATTCCACTGATATTTTCATTAATCGTAAAGCCTTCTTCCTGTATAGCTGTTCTTAAGTAAGCGGCAGATGCGTATTCCTCAAATCTTGTCTCTGGATGATCCCAAATATAATCACTTATTGTGCTCCATTTTGCTTTTGTTTCCTCTAAATAATCGGTAATCCAATACAAGTTACTCATGCAAACTTCCTCCTTTTAATAAAAAATTAAAAAAATTTTGACATTTACTTGCAGTTATAGCTTACATCCATTAAAATAACGTTAGATTTCCTAACATATGTAAGAGAGATTAATGGCGTGTTTTATCTATATACATATATATGGATAAAAAAATCCATTACAAGCATAACCTGTATTTTTCAAGCTGCCTGCAATGGATGAATTATTTATGTGAAATTAGCTGTTTTGAATAATACGAAGAATATCATGGGCGTTGTCTCCTGCAACTGCTGCGAAGTTCTCCCATATCTCATCACGAAGAAGGTCGATCTCGACAATTTTTTTTGCTAATTCGATTGCTTCTTTGTTGATCATTGCATATAGCTCCTTTCGGTGTAAAATTATCCATTCTCCTCAGATTAAACAAAAGAAAAAATATTTATCGACTATATATAAGTATTTTAAAAGATTTTTTCTAAAAAAACATCTATATTGTCAGGTATTCTTACCCATTTTTTGAATTTTGCGTTAGATTATATGACAAGAATCAATTTTGTTTTGTGTAATCGTATTATAATTACATTAATGGTAGAAATCATTACTTCATGAGGTGAGATGATAATATGGATCATGAGCCATCCTACAAAAAAAGGAAAGTAATCACGATTGGTGTTGTTAGTGAACTGACTGGTTTGACAGAAAGGCAAATTCGTTATTATGAACAAAGAAAGCTTATTTTTCCTGAAAGGCCTGAAAGAGGGAATCGTAAATATTCCTTTTCAGATGTGGAACGGTTAATTGAGATTGCCAACAAGCGGGAAGAAGGAGTAAGGACCCACGAAATTCGCCAGGAAATAATTAAGAAAACCCGCGAAGAGGAAGAGCGCAAAATAAAAAAACAAATGTTACGCGGTCAAATCAACGCCAGGTTTGGTATCCAAAAAGATTGAGTAAGCCTAGCAACTTCCTATAATAAGCCTCGGGTAAGCAAAAGTCCTTTTTAATTAAAGGGCTTTTTATATGTTCACATACAGGAAATCTTAAGCGATAACTAGATTCTTCTATTGATTATAGGTGTTATTCTCATATAAACTTGTAGATGGTAAAAGATAACTTCAAAGAATGTTCAATTAATGGAGAGTTGGCATGGACTATATATCCAAGGAAAAAACGTATGAAATTATAGAGGTTTGTTTGCTTGCTGGGCGGATTATGTTAAAAAACGGTGCGGAAACATACAGAGTGGAAGACACGATGACGCGCATTGCAAAAGCGTATGGAGTGGAGGATTCGGACAGCTTTGTTACACCTACTGGTATCATCTTTTCTTTAGAGGGTCAGGAACCGACAAAAACAAAGCTGATTCGGATTATTGAACGGACAACGAACCTTGAAAAGGTAATGAAGGTTAACGATATTTCTAGAAAAATCAGTGTCGGGAATATCCCTTTACAAGAGGCATATCATCTTTTAAAAGATGTAGATAAGGAGAGCAAAACGTATTCAGATTTGGCGCAAGTTATTGCTGCTGCTATTGCAAGCGGGTGCTTTCTCATCATGTTTCAAGGTATATGGCAGGATTTTTTTGCGGCTGTTATTGCAGGTGGTGCAGGCTTTTTATGCTCTGTGTATTTTCACCGCGTTGTCCAAATTAAATTCTTTGCGGAATTTTTAGCAGCAGTGCTCATCGGTCTTATTGCCTTTGGCTCCGTTCATATCGGTTTTGGCGCACAAACAGATAAAATTATTATTGGCTCGGTCATGCCGCTAGTGCCAGGGTTGCTAATTACAAATGCTGTCAGGGATTTAATGGCAGGCCACTTAGTTTCCGGCATCTCAAAAGGGGCAGAGGCATTTTTAACAGCTTTTGCAATTGGGTCAGGAATTGCGGTAGTATTCGTAGTATTTTAAGGAGAATAGATATGTGGGAATTAATAGAACAAGCAATTACAAGCTTCATTGCATCCTTTGCCTTCGCAATGATTTTCCACACACCGCCAAAACTGCTAGTGAAATGCGGATTTATCGGAATGCTCGGCTGGGTAGCCTATTGGGGCTCTGTCTCTTTGCACATCGATGAGGTTCCAGCAACAATCATTGGTGCTTTTTTAGTGGCAGTACTCAGTCAAGTGTTCGCAAGGCGGTATAAGACACCTGTCATCATTTTTTCAGTCGCAGGAATTATTCCACTCGTACCAGGCGGGATGGCGTATGATGCAATGAGAAAATTTGTGGAAAACGACTATTACTACGCTGTCAGCCTTGCTGCCAAGGCCTTTTTAATATCGGGATCCATTGCAATAGGATTAATGTTCTCTGAAGTAATCAATCAGTTAATGTATAAACGAAAAACTAGAAAAAGCAATGGAAGCATCTAAGGAGTGCTTCCATTGCTTTTTTAGTTATGTAACAGGTTGTTCCTATAAAGTAACAAGTTCCATTCGGTGTGACTAAGTACTAAATACGGAAGATGTATTTACTATGTATTGCAAGCGTTGTAACGTATAGATGTAAAGCAAAAGGGAGCGGTGCTATTTCCCTTCATCCCTGTCAATTAAGGAGGATTGCATATAGTCAAAGGTTTCTTTTCCTAACCGTTCAATCAGAAACATGACTGGTATTTGAGTCGTTAAATTGACATTTCCTAAATATTCCGTCGTTATATAATAGGCGAGGTTATAATCAGACATTTTGGCCAGCGAGCTGTCAGAGTGATTCGTCAAGCTTACGATGATGCTTCCGTCCTGCTTAAGGCGGTCAAGCTTTTCCATTGTTGACTTAGATTCGCCTGACACAGACAGCACGATCGTGACACTGTCAGTTATATAGTGGCTATAAATTGGGAAATATGGGTCTTTAATATGAAGAGAAAATTTCTTAAGCCCAGAGAAGAACCTTGCGCCATATTCTGCAATTACACCTGAAGTGCCTGCACCAATAAAAATGACGATTTTCGCTTTTGCCACTACTTCGGCAATTTCTCGGATTTTAGTTTCATAGTTTGCTGATAATGTTCTTTCTACAAAGTCGGAGACCGTCGTATATGTATTGTTTAAACGGTAGGTTTCTTCTTCTGCAAGATAATTTTTCAGATGAACCTTGAATTCTGTGAAGCCATCGAAGCCTAGTTTTTTGCAGAAACGAAGTATGGTTGTTGTGGAGACATGAGTTTCATTTGCGAGTTCCCGTATTCTCATATAGGTTACTTCACGGGAATTTTTCATGATGTAATTGTAAAGCTCGTATTCTAGATCAGAAAAGGTTTGAATCTGCTCATTTGTAAACATATTAACACATCCATTAAAAAGATTTACTCCAACTTAGATAATCTTATTATAACAAATTTAGAAATTGAAAAGGGTTGCACACCCAAAAATAAGAAAAAGGGGCGTTCGTAGATGAGCAATGGAATTAAGATTGTAACGATTGGCGGAGGATCTAGCTACACACCAGAACTTGTGGAAGGATTTATTAAAAGATATGACTCTCTGCCAATACGTGAGCTTTGGCTTGTAGATATTCCAGAAGGACAAGAGAAGCTGGAGATTGTCGGTAACTTAGCAAAGCGTATGGTGAAAAAAGCAGGCTTGCCAATTGAAGTTCATTTAACACTTGACCGCAGAGAGGCGTTAAAGGATGCAGACTTCGTAACAACTCAATTCCGAGTTGGTTTGTTGGCTGCAAGAGCGAAGGATGAAAGAATTCCTTTAAAATATAATGTAATCGGACAAGAGACAAATGGGCCTGGCGGTCTTTTCAAAGGCTTGCGCACAATCCCTGTTATTCTTGATATTGTTAAAGATATGGAAGAGCTTTGTCCAAATGCTTGGCTCATCAACTTTACAAACCCTGCAGGAATGGTGACAGAAGCAGTGCTTCGCCACAGCAACTGGAGAAAAATTGTTGGCTTGTGCAATGTTCCGATTTCAATCCAAATGAGTGTAGCTAAGCTGTTGGAAGTTGAACCTGAACGTGTACATGTTGATTTTGCAGGACTGAACCACATGGTATATGGACTTCATGTATATCTTGACGGTAAAGATGTTACAAAAGAAGTGCTTGATGAAATGACATCCGGCAAGCATGCAAGTGCGACTATGCGTAATATTGCTGCAATTGACTGGGATCCAGACTTTATTAAGGCACTTGGGGCTATTCCATGCGGATACCACCGTTACTACTACAAGCAGGCACAAATGCTTGAGCACGAGCACGAGGAAGCAGCAGAACAAGGTACACGTGCAGAGGTTGTGCAAAAGCTGGAAAAAGAGCTGTTTGAACTTTACAAGGATGAAAACCTTGCTATTAAACCGCCACAGCTTGAAAAGCGCGGTGGAGCATACTACAGTGATGCAGCCTGCAGTCTAATTGACTCTATGTACAATGACAAGCGTGACATCCAGCCTGTTAACACAATCAATAACGGAGCAATTGCCAGCATTCCAGATGAATCAGCAGTTGAAATCAGCAGTGTCATCACAAAGGACGGCCCTAAACCGATTTCTATCGGCGATCTTCCTGTACCTGTCAGAGGATTGGTACAACAAATCAAGTCCTTTGAAAGAGTAGCAGCAGAAGCAGCTGTAACAGGCGATTATGATAAAGCATTGCTTGCTTTAACAATCAACCCGCTATTGCCTTCTGATAAAGTTGCGAAAGAAATTCTGAATGAAATGCTTGAAGCACATAAAGAGCATTTACCGCAGTTCTTTAAAGAAGATAAAGTACTATCTTAATAAATTGATAGCCAAAAAAGAGGAGTGTCCCAGAAGACACTCCTTTTTTTTATCGAGAAAAACAAAAAGGAACTATTTTACTATAAGCTTGTGCTAGGAAAAGAGAAGGTATGTCCTATTGACTATGTAGCGTATAGGAAAATAAATGCATTTATGGGTGTTTGTTGTCTTTATCCTTTATTTGGATATTGAATTATGGTAATTATTATATAGATGTTTGTTTTTTATTAGCTACATAGTAATAAAGAATGATAGCTAAAATTATTTTTAAAGGAGAGAGGAAAAATGGCAGGAATCATTCGAGTAACTCCTGAAGAGCTTATTAGCATGTCAAATCGTTACGCAAGCGAGGGAAGTCAAGTTGGTGAACAAGTCACTCGTTTGGATCAAATGATCCAAGAATTAGAAAGCATGTGGGAAGGTCAATCAAGCCAAGCGTTCAGTGAGCAATATCAATCACTTCGCCCTTCATTCCTTAAAATGCAGCAATTGCTAGAGGATATATCCTCACAATTGAATAGCACAGCAAAAGCACTAGAAGATGCTGATGCACAAATTGCCAATCAAATTCGCGGCTAAGTGACTGAACTTAATATCGTTAGAGCTTAGAGCTTCTTCATGAGGTATTCATGATGGGTAACGAAATAATGGCGGATGTATCTTTGTAAAAAGCCGTGTGTATATTAATAAACAAACTAAACCCTTGGAGGAGCGCTTGTATTCAAAGCGCTCCTTTATATTTTGAGGTGGAAAAATATGTATATAGAAGTAACGGTCGATTTACATAAGTATGATAAGGAAACAATCGACTTGCGCTTATCAGACTTCTACACAATAAAAAAATTGGTTGACGTATCATGGCAGGTTTCACATATAGACAGCGTCCCGAGATCAGGGTATTGGGTGCGTGTAAAGAATAAACAAAAGGTATTCCCGGGAAATAGGCGGTTGGCAGATGCGGGAATAACGTCTGGAGATATTATTGAAATTTTATGAGGATGGTATAGAAAATGCCGCAAAATGAACGTACATACTTAGAAAATAAATTAGATGCGTTGATAAAAAAAGATCAAAATCGCATTTCATTCGTCTTTCAAATCGAAAAGATAAAGATGGATGAAGAAGGTGAAGTCTTTATATTAAAGGATTTGGATAAACAGCTCCATAAGGAAATAAATGTATTAGAGGATGCTCTTTCAATAAGCATAGATATTCCAAGTACCTATCAATATGGTACATCTGTTCAAAAACTGCCGAAAAGAGACAGGCTAAAAGTAATATATCAATTGATTCATAAAGTAAAGGATCACCGCGTTTCAAGGCTGCATCTTTTTATTAGCCCAGAAAACATTGTCGTGGACCAAGGGATGACCCCGTATTTCCTTCATTATGGAGTTAAAGAGAGCCTGCCTCCATATGAAAAAAAGGAAGAGCAGCTTTGGTATGAGCTTAAAGCGCTTGCTGCTTCGTGGGTAGATATCTCCCATTCGTTTGAGGACTATCTCCAATATGAAAAGACATTGGAATTGAGTGAAGACAGCAAAAAGGTGTTGGATGCTCCGTCATACGCCTCCCTGTTACAGATTATAGAGGAGTTTATTAGGAAGGATAAGGAATCTTCCTCTCACTATATAGAAGTGACAAAAAAGAAATGGAAATGGTTTCGAAACAGCCTGATTGCTGTGAGTATTCTGCTTGTGCCAGCCATTATTTATTCCTTTTATTCTATCTTTTTTCTGCAGCCAAAGCAGGCCAGAATCATCACGGCACAAGAACAATACCTTTCTAGTTCCTACAGTGATGTAATCAGTACGCTCCAGCCTTATGAAATTGACCAATTGCCAAAGGTTGCAAAGTTTGAACTGGCTATGTCTTACATCTCCAATGAAAACCTGACAGATGAGCAAAAGAAATTTGTCCGTAATACAGTCACACTGCAATCTGATTCTAAGTACTTGGATTATTGGATACAAATTGGAAGAGGACAAGGAGAGGAGGCGCTTAAGACTGCTAGATTCCTCGAGGAGACAGATCTCATTGTTTTTGCCCTCATAAATTATCGGGAAAATATATCTGCTGATGAATCAATGGACAGTGAAGAACGCCAGCAAAAGATGGATGAAATCGACCGAGAGATTAAAGAATATCAGCAAGAGGAAGATAGCGAATCATAATCGTTTATTTACTGGCAGTGATTAAAAAGGGGATTACAAGATGTACACATTATTTGTATTTCACGATGATACATACGAAAAAGCCTATTTAGATAAGAATGAGTCAATAACAATGGGCACAGCACTAGAAATGGGTATCACAATGGCTATACCAGGCTGGGAAGGCCAATTGACAGTAGCTGTTGATAAAAATGGAGTTGCGACATATCAACATGAAAAGAAATGGGTCGAAATTCAAGAAAAGGAAAAGCACAATGTTAAGGCAGGGTCTGCAATTATTGAACTGGTTTTAATAAAAGAAATTCCTAACACAACGTTTTATATAGGAAAAAGGAAAGAAATCTACTTTGCAGCACAACAAGCAGAGCGTGAGAATGATTCGGAATTTTGGTTGCAAGAGGACCAAGATGAGCTGTCAGCTGGCTTTTTAATTGATGTTCATGAAGGATGCACAGTAAAGAAAGGAGAGTCCCGAGTATTTCTTAATGGCCATTTACTGGATTCAGACAGTGAATTGGCGCTTGGAGACATTCTCCTCTGGAATGGGATAGAAATTACACTTTTAGATGAAGATCTTCTATCCATTGCAACTGTAAAAGAATATGGAACAACACTGGAAGAAATTAAGCCTCATCAATCAGAAATGAAAAAACGCTATCCACTGTACAGACGAACACCGAGAATGGTGTATGAACTTCCAAAGGAAAAGGTTCAACTAACCTTTCCAGGACAGGAGGCACAGCATACAAAAAGACCTTTATGGTTAATAATCCTTCCGCCCTTAATGATGCTTATCGTTATGGGAATTGTTGCGATTTTTATACCAAGAGGAATATTTATTGTCGTTTCTCTTGTTATGTTTGCGACAACCTTATTCACTTCAATCTTTCAGTATTTTAAGGATAAAGCAAACCGCAAAGAATGGGAGCTCAGAAGGCGCCGCATTTATACAAACTATTTAAATGAGAAGCGAGAAGAGCTTCACCTGCTTGCAGAAAAGCAACGTGAAGTACTTGATTTTCATTTTCCAGAGTTTGAGCGGATGAAATATATGGTCGCCGAAGTTTCGGACAGGATTTGGGAACGGACATTAACAAGCCAGGATTTTTTACAATTCCGTATCGGTACAGGAAAGGTGCCAGCAAGCTACAAAATCGACGTGAGCTCACAAGATATGTCTAACAGAGAAATGGATGAACTAATGGAGGCGTCAAAGCAGCTTGAGAAGACCTATCAGGAGCTTGAGCCTCTGCCTGTCACTGTCGATCTTTCAAAAGGTGCGATTGGTTTAATAGGGAAAGAAGCAGTCTTAAAAAATGAGCTTCACCAGCTAGTTGGTCAACTTGCATTCTTCCACAGCTATCATGACGTCCGCTTTATCTTTATCTTTGATGAGAGGGAGTACAGCACATGGGAGTGGATGAAACGCCTGCCCCATTTTCAGCTTCCGAATTCACATGCAAAGGGCATGATTTATAACGAAAGCACGAGAGATCAGCTTCTTAGCTCGATTTATGAAATGATTCGGGAGAGAGATTTGGAGGAGGATAAGGAAAAGCTACTGTTCTCACCGCACTATATTTTCATCATTGCCAACCAGCAGCTCATTTCTGAGCATGTCATCCTAGAGTACCTGGAGGGTGAGCACAGGCATCTCGGTATATCTGTCATTTTTGCATCAGAAGCGAAGGAAAGCTTTTCCGATAATATTCATACACTTGTCCGATATATAAATGCCTCTCAAGGGGATATTTTAATGCAGGACAAAAAGGCTGTTGAAATTCCTTTCAAGCTTGATGTCCATAAGTATGAGAACAATGAATATTTCGCCAGAATGCTAAGGACTCTGAATCATCAGGTTGGAGTTACCAACTCGATTCCAGAAAGCGTATCTTTTATGGAAATGCTCCAACAAAAGGATGTTAAGGATATACCTATCCAAGAAAACTGGGAGAACAATCAGTCAGCTAAATCTCTTGCTGTTCCAATTGGCCTGAAAGGGAAAACAGATGTAGTTCGGTTAAATTTACATGAAAAAGCCCACGGGCCTCACGGGTTATTGGCAGGGACAACAGGGTCAGGGAAAAGTGAATTTTTGCAGACGTATATATTATCCCTTGCTGTCCACTTTCATCCGCATGAGGTTGCCTTCCTGCTCATCGACTATAAAGGCGGAGGAATGGCCCAGCCGTTCAAAAATATGCCCCATCTGCTTGGGACTATTACGAATATTGAAGGAAGTAAAAACTTCAGCCAGCGTGCATTGGCTTCCATTAAGAGTGAGCTTAAGCGGCGCCAGCGTCTTTTTGACAAATACGAGGTGAATCATATTAATGATTACACACGCCTTTATAAACAGAATAAGAGTACAGAACCATTACCGCATCTGTTCCTGATTTCAGATGAATTTGCTGAATTGAAAAGTGAACAGCCTGACTTCATTCAAGAGTTAGTCAGTGCTGCGAGAATCGGGAGAAGCCTTGGTGTCCATCTAATCTTGGCGACGCAAAAGCCAGGCGGCATAATTGATGCTCAAATCTGGAGTAATGCCCGCTTCCGTATTGCGTTGAAGGTTCAGAATGCAGAGGACAGCAGAGAAATTCTCAAAAATGCAGATGCTTCCGGCTTAACGGTTACAGGAAGAGGGTATTTGCAAGTTGGCAATAATGAGGTGTACGAACTATTTCAATCTGCTTGGAGCGGGGCGGCCTATAAAGATGAAGCATCTCTTAATGAGGATGAAGTTGCTCTTGTTACTGATCTTGGACTTGTGCCTTTATCAGAGCTTTCCTTACAAGAAACAATGGGGAAAGAGTCCATTACAGAAATGGAAGCAATTGTGGAGGAAATTGAAGCAGTCCAGCATAAGCTAGGACTTCAAAAAATTGCAAGTCCTTGGCTTCCGCCATTATCTCCGCGTATATATAAGCCAGATATAGCAAATGAAAGAGAAGATAACAAGGTCTTGCTCGCAATGGTCGATGAGCCAGAAAAACAAAGCCAGTCTCCGTATACGTATGAATGGGTGGAGGATGGCAATATTGGAATTTTTGGCTCATCAGGTTATGGTAAAACCCAAACAATGATTACATTGCTAATGGGCATTGCTGCAGAGGCAAGCCCAGAGCAAGCACATTTCTATTTACTTGATTTCGGGAATGGAGGCTTAATGCCATTAAGGCAGCTTCCGCATACAGCAGACTATTTCCTTATGGATGAACAGCGTAAGACAAATAAATTTGTCGCCATTATTAAGAGTGAAATGGCAAAACGAAAGAGACTGTTCCAGCAAATGGAGGTAAGCTCAATCAAGATGTATAACACTCTTGCTGAGGATATCTTGCCATTATGGTTTATTGTCATTGATAACTATGATGTAGTAAAAGATGAAATGCATGATTTTGAAGCACAGATGAACCAGTTTGCAAGGGATGGCCAATCACTCGGCATTTATATGATTTTCAGTGCAACGAGAGTCAATTCCATTAGACAAACGCTAATGAACAATCTCAGAACAAAAATTGTCCATTACTTAATGGATAACACGGAGGCATACTCAATTCTTGGCAGGGTACCATTTGAGCCAGAGCCTATCCCAGGGAGAGCAATCATCAAAAAAGATGCTGCCTTTTTCTCGCAAATATTGCTGCCGAATATTGGACTTGATGAGTACGAGCAATTGCGGTTGCTGAAAGAAGAAATTGATGCGCTAAAACAGAAGTATAACGAATTTGAAAAGCCGAAAGCTGTGCCAATGCTGCCTTCTGAATTGAATAATAAGCAATTCTATCTGTATGTGAAGGAGCAAAGGCAAGGCTTGATTCCGATTGGCTTGGAAGAGGAGAGCGTTGAGCCTGTCAGCATCAACTTTGCCAAAATGAACCACTGTTTAATTCTCGGCCAGGCCCAAAAGGGAAAAACAAACGCTATGCAGCATATCTTAAGTGAGGCTGCACGCCAGCAAACGGAAAAGTTAGCAATCTTTGATTCTATTGATAGAAGTCTTTCTCATGTTGTTGATAGGGACACAGTCAGCTTTATTGATAATAAGGATAGTATTTCTGCTTGGCTTGAAAATGTGGAGAGCGTGTTAAAACAGAGAGAATCAGACTACGAGGAGGCTGTACGCAGCGGCAGAATGCCAGAAATTCAGCCGTTCATCTATATGTTTATTGATGGATACAGCAGGTTCTTGCAGCAAGTTGATAACCGCATCCAAGAAAACATCGTCCGCCTTATGAAAAATTACAGTCATCTTGGCTTCCATATTGTTGTTTCTGGAACAAATAATGAGCTGACAAAAGGCTATGATCCGCTGACGCTGGAGCTGAAGCAGGTTCGTCAGGCACTTGTTCTTATGAAGAAGTCAGAGCAGACACTGTTCACACTTACCTATGAAAGACAGGAACAGGAAGTTCAGCCAGGGTTTGGATACTATGTGGAAAATGGCAAAGAAAAGAGAATCCAAATTCCGTTGATGTTAGTGGAAAGGAAGGTGAGCCTATAGTGAAGGGCTTTCCTATATGGAAGATAATTATTGCGCTAGTCCTTATAATCGGTGCTCCATTGCTTTTTTTTAAGGCAATTGGGGAAAATCCGTTAAAGGAGAAGGAAAATGCAACAAAGTCAATTGCCATCGTAAATGAAGATGTTGGCTTAGAAGGGGAAGAAGAGGAAATTCATTTAGGTGAAAGTGCTGCGAGCATTCTAGCGAAGGATTCTTCTTATAATTGGAGTGTTGTCGGCAGAAGTGCCGGAGAAAGCGGGCTGCGCAGCAATAAATATGATGCGGTCATTTATATTCCATCTGACTTTTCTAAAAAGGTGATGGATTATGAGAGTGCTAATCCAAGCAAGGTAACCTTCGACTATAAATTACAAACACAACTAAATGCTGTTAATACAGAGAAGGTGAAGCTGGAGGTAGAAAAAGCAACAAAGCGGACAAATCAACGGCTTTCCTCTCTATATTGGAGTTATGTTGCAACAGACATGAATTCAGTGAAAAAGGAATTCGACCAGATTTTGCAAAAGGAGGTCGATTTCCAAGGGACAATGCTTGCCTTCTATAAGCCGAGCTCAAAGGATTTGGCAGATCAAATCAAAGAACAGCAAGCGATGCTCGAGAATATTAAGAGCTCCTTTGGCCAAGTTGCTGACCAAGGAACAGATCAGGAGGCTTCGGCTGACTCCTTTTCAGAAGACTTAACTGGTTTTGTTGAAAATGTACAAGCATATGAACAATACCAGCAGGAGCAGCAAAAGCTCCTTGCAAGCATTCAAGAGGATGCCGTAGCAAATATAAGCACAGCAACGGAGAACCAGAAATCACCTTATCTGCAAACACAAAGCTTGTTAAATGAAAATGAACAAACAGTATTGCAGCAAATGACAGACTTAAACAGCCAACTGCAGACAAATGAAAGTCTGCTTCTGCAAACAAAGCAGGAGCGGGTTGATACTGCCGAAAACCAGCTGCTGTCTTACAACCAGTATCAAAGCAATCTCTTAGACTACTATCAGCAACTAGTTGATACAAAGTCCCTTAACTCCTTGCAAGGTAATCTTATAGCTGCTAAGCAAGGCTTGTCAGAAGGAGATGAAGTACTGCTGCCAGAAGATCCACCGGAGAATCCGGAAGTGCCTGCTGAAATGTCTGAGGAAGAGGGCGTGGATAATCCAGAAACAGGAGAAGAAGGTTCAGATAGTGAGAAACCGGTTGGTGGTGAAGGCAACGAAGTGATTGCGGCTGTAAGTGAACAAGCTGGAGCTAGCGAATCCCAGCAATCTGGCGAGGGTCAGGAACAGCAGTCTGGAAACTCTAATGCAGAGGCTAATGAGCACAAGGAATTAGAGGGAATACAAGCTGCTTTACAAGACCTTGAAGGCAAGCTCACAGGCATGGCCGGAAGCACTACTAGTGAAGAAATAGCCCAAGCAGTTGAACAGCTGAAGGCTATTAATGAACGTGTATTTAAAGTGAACGAAAGCTTGAAAGCAAGTGGAGATAACGAGCAAGGTTATGTTAAAGGACTGCTTGCTCAAATTGCAGATTTAACGAGCCAGCTCGACAATAATACAACAAGCCTGTCAGAGTTGGAAACGAAAAATGAAGACTTGAATAAACAGCTTGATGAGCTGACGAAACAAAAAGAAAGATTAATAGATTATGCAGAGGATTTAACAGAAGTCAATAATGAGCTAAGGGAGCAGCTGTCCCAATATGCTAATAACATGACAGCAATATTGGATGTAATTGAAGAAAAGGAACAGTCTATTATAGCTTCAAACGCCCTTTCAGCAGACCGAAAACAGGAGCTGGAGAATTGGTTTGATAAGGATATTGCAACAGGTAAGGTAGTAGATCTTCTTTACTATTATGCATACCTAAATGAGTATGAAGGTACATTATCGAGTATGCTTGGCCAAAATCCAGCAAAAGAGGAAGTTATGGCAAATGACAAGTTTCTTCAGCAAATCCAAGCCATTTTCCAAGTGAGTGATGCGGAAAATAACTATTGGAATCAAATCGAAGAGGAAACGCCGACAATGCGCGACGGATTATCTGCTTTAAATGACAGATTCACAGTGTTTATGGCAGATTACAAAAAATCAGTTGAGGATAACCAGGGCAAGCTCTTAGATAGCTTTACTTCAATGGAAGCTGATGCGAATCAATTGCTCGAACAAATCCAGCAGCCAACGCAAAATGAAGCTGGTAACTTAAGTGCTGAGGCAAGCGGCACTGGTGTCGCCACGAGTTATAAGGTTATTCAAGAGCAAATGAATTCCTTCCATAATGGTCTGCAGGATGCAAGCGAGAGCCAAGAGACAATTATTGAATACACAAATGGCCTCCATCAAGAAGTATCTGCTGTTCAAACAGATGCAGATGTGTTGAACAATAAATGGTCAACAAATGTTAAATCTACAGAGCTAATAAGAGATGACGTCTTTTCAGTGCTGGGCAATGCCTTTGTTGATGACCAATCCAATGGCGTTGTTTATGACTTCCTTTCAAGTCCGCTGCAGCTTACTGCAGGAACTTCTGAGAAGGTTGAAACAAATACGGTTCCGCCAGTGGTTGTGTTGTTTATCGTTTTATTAAGCAGCTTGTTGATCGGCTATACAACCTATTATTTCAGCAGCCTGCCATATTGGGT
>Ga0209463_1000933_pt1 | contig 19336 bp, 23 predicted proteins | sample AgamicMgSfrz_FD_187169 | JGI IMG/M metagenome (GOLD analysis project Ga0209463, IMG submission 187169) | Agave microbial communities from Guanajuato, Mexico - Mg.Sf.rz (SPAdes) (version 2) | ecosystem: Host-associated > Plants > Phyllosphere > Phylloplane/Leaf | place: Guanajuato, Mexico... | reverse complement strand
TTCATTTTTTCTGGTCACCTTTTTCATACCACTGAATAATATGCCCTTGAGTTTAACTAAGGGGGAATTTGGGTATGGAAAATGTTAGAGGTTATGAAGAATCTTCATCAAGTCAGCATCATCATAAAATGAGTCATCACCATCATAAGTTTCAGCAAAAATGTACGAAGCATTTATTTCAATTTGTCCAAATAGAGACAAAGGATGATGAGGTTCATCAAGGTATTCTTCACAGTTTTGATGATGAGAATGTTTATTTGTTAGTACCAAGCCAAGGTGGCAATGATAATAGTCGCTTATTTGTTCCTTTTGGAGGCTTTGGGCTGTTCGGATTTCCTGTTTTCGGAATAAGAAGGTTTGGTCCTTTTTATCCAATTTGGTGGTAAGGAAGCTTTTACAAATAGCATAGATTGGATATGCACACAAATACATGTATGAGAATAGCTTGAGCATTAAATGAAATAGGAGCTTCTTAAAGTAGTCAAAAAAATCCCTGTATTTATTTGTAGGGATTTTTCTGACCTTTTTGCACGTCGAAATACATAAATAATCTGCATGGATGAAAACAACTGATATTGAAAAATATACAACTTCGCTTAAAAGTGTAGTTAAACGGGTTCTCAAATAAGCAAGTGCTATTGCTCTTCATGGAATGCAAATAAAATCAGGACCAATAAACTAATTATAGAATACTATAAACATAATCAACTTGATTTGGACTGATTTATGATGAATGGTCATTGGAAAGAAATTATTGGTTCCCTTTTCTCTACAATTGGGACAATACAGGCTGCTATTGGCAGTACACCTCAATTTCATTTAGATAAAGATCAAAGCTATCAGCTTAGACTTGTAGGCAATGTATTGCAAGCGTCTGGGAGTGCGTTGTCAGCCGATGGTCAAGGAACAGTATCGCTGGAAAAGTTAGGGGATGAAATTCAAGCTGTAGGCAACTCAACTGTCATAACTGGGTTAGTACTCTATGGCACATCAAATACAGATACAGAGCAGCGACTTATTATAACGGGAAACTGGTTGCAGGCATTAGGCAGCTTTGTCGGTCTGGCAGATGAATTTTTTGACAGTACGGAGGATGGAAGGGCAGAAAATATTACTGGCAATCTATTGCAGGGTATTGGTAACTCTATGCAGGCGATAAGTGGGAATCGAGTGTTGCATGGCAATCATCAGAACGATGGACAAATTGGCGTTATCGGAAGCTGGATACAAGCTACAGGCTCTTGTATTTCGCTTATAGGGCAAATTCAGGAGGAGCTGGAAGAAATTCGTCTTAATATTAATGAGTGATTTTGTTATGAAAAACAAAACTCCAGCAGTTTTGTTTTTTTTTGGTAAGAAAATACAAGATAATTACAAAAGAAAGTATGCATACATAGAATAACTATGTATAATGATTAAATAAAACATTATATGGAAAAGGAGTTATAATTTGTTTTATTCTCTTTTTGGTCTTATTCTACAATTAATATATTTACTGTCTATAACCGTTTTTAATTTTGTAAGAATACAGGTTATGGAGCAATTCTCGTTATATCCCATTGCTTTTTTTGAGTTATTTATTGGTGCAGCAAGTTTTATATGCGGATTAATTGGCTTGGTAAAGAAAGCTCATAGGATCCTTTCGTTTTTTGTAATGGCATTGGGGATATTGATTACTTTCCTATATGTTTTTATTTATCTGTTACCAGAAGCAGGCATGCCACCACCAATTCCACTGTTTTATTCGGAATAAAAGGGACTGAAATTAGTCAAGCTATCCCGCATTTCTGTCATAATTCGCAACCCTTCGGTTAGAAAATTACTCTTGATTAAAGGAGAGGTAGGCATGTTTGATTATGGTTTGCTTAATATCGGTAGCATCGTTTTAGGATTAATCGCTTTGGCCATTCCTACATATTGTCTGATAAATAAAAAGCATGAAAATAGTATAGTGCTTAGCAGTATTAGCTATGCAGCTTGCGCGATTTCTCTTTGTTTTCAAATTTTCTATAACTACAATTTAGTAAAAAGGGAGGACTGGTCTGCACTTTTAGATACGATTGGTGCAGTGGCAGGAGCTTCAGCAGTACTTGTTATCGGGACAATATTATTGAACGTAACGATGATTCTTGTTCATACTAAGCTACAAAATAGGTCGTAGTGCATATTTAGGAGGATGGCTGTAATATGAAGTGTTTTTTAAAATTAAATGCAGTTGCCTGTGTTTATGCATTATTAATACTGATTCCTTTTGAGTTAATGGCAAACGTATATAGAATCAGCAGACTGACAAACTGGGATATACAAAAAGTTAATTTATATGCAGAAGCAATATTAATGCTTGATATTATTGGCGGAACGATTTTGCTGTTTTTCCTAACAAGGAAGTGGTTTAAAGGGAGAAACGTATAATATTGGACAACTATTCTTTGGATACCTTATCTTTTGTTGTTTATTTATTTAATTGCCTCGTTGTTTCCTATAACATATGGTGATGATGTTCCAAATCCTGCGACTGGTTTATTATAATAGGCGGCTTGATTATGTATCCTTTTTATATTCTCGTCCTTAATTTTGTAGAAACCTTAAGTGATGTTCAACCAACTCAAAATAGGTAAATTACTGCTGAATGATATATGGCCTTAGATTGGCGCTTTTTTTTGTCATTTGGGTCAATTTCATCTGGATATAGCTTTTACGTAAATGAAAAGACGTGTTATTGTTACTATACAGAGGAGGTGAAAAGAGGTGTGGTTAGTTTAATAGCTTTTGGCTATTTAAATTGATTTGTGACTTCACATTTTATTTAGTTTAGGATAATACCTTTTAAATAGATAAATTAGATCCAAGCACAACAAGCTGAATATACATAATAGCTTAAACCACGTCCTTTTATCAGTATGGAATTTATGAAAAAATACTCTGATTTAGTATTTTTTATAGTAGCTGTTTTTTACTTATGTATGAGGGTTTTTACAGATTTCTCAATCGGTGGCGGCTTGCAGTTAGGTGCAGATATTATTGTGCTTATTGGTGCCGTAATGTTTATTGTTTCTATGGTGCATATGTTCATTAGCCGCAGAAAAAACAAAAGTACATAAGGGAAGAGTTCTTGCGAAGCATTCAAAATTGTTGGATGCTTTTTTGTTTGTCAGAAAATATTGGAAGGATCTTAATCGTTTTTTTTCTGTCATTAAGGGAACGAATATAATGAGGTGATTGGATATGGAAGACAATAAAAAATCTAAGGGATTAACTAATGCTCGTACAAACATGGACAACCCTGAACAGTATCCGACAGAAAACGAAAGCCTTTTTGACATGTTTGAAAGTGAACAAACCGTTGATGCAATACCAATGGAGGATGTAAAAGAGGAATGGCGCGAAGAAAAAGCTAAACATGATACGAAAAGCACCTCTTCGAGTGAAAAAAAATATAAAACTGGTATGTGATATATCAGAAATTAATATCTTTTATGCATTTTAGATTGAATAGACAGAAAAAGTTCAATATTTTGTTCAAAAATAACGTGAAAAGCTCCCTCCATATAAAACAGATAGTTTTTATCTGTTCTTCCATGAAGGGAGCATATTGCTGTATTTGACATATTTATACATGTAAATAGTTTTCAATGCTTTTATTCCCGTTCTTTAATGGAGAAATCTACTGTAATCGGACCATCATGGAGATCAGAGTCTTTTTCTCTTCTGATTAGTTGACCCTTGTCATTGAGAAGCTCAGTAATCTGTTCGGTAAGGAGACCTTGTTGGTCGTTCTTACCATGATTGCCACTGATTTGGCTGTTGTCACTTGCTGTTACAGATACGCCAGCCTTCCCGTGCTGATTGGCTAAATTATTGTTGTTGTCATTAGTATTGTATAAGTTAATGTAGATGTTGAATTCGATGGTAACTCCTTCTTTTTCAAACTTGTAAGAAGCTTTGTTTACTTCATTATGTTTATCATGATTTTGGTGGTTTTGTGAGTGTTCCTCATAATTTTTGTCATGTTTATTGGATTTAATTAAAGTATCTTCATTTTTTTTGGAATGTTTTACGTGGTTTTTGGAATGAATGTCATGTTTTTTTGAATGTGGCATTTTGTTCACCTGCCTTGCGTTGATAAAATTAGGGACAAAGAGACGACCTTCGAGAAGTACTTAGGTCGCCAAGTTAACTAGCGAAATTCAGATTAACTAACGTTTATTCAGCTGATTCCGTATCTTCATCCGTTTCACTGGAGCCAGCATTAATAACGCCATCTTTGATTTTATTTTTCCCGAAATTTTTAGCGATTTGTCCCATTTGGTTAGCGTTTTGTCCATATTTTTTAGCAATTTGTCCACCTTGGCTGACGTTTGTTCCATGCTTTCCGCTGACCTGACTCCCGCCTTCAGCAGTTACTGTAACTCCTGCCACCCCACCGTTATTAGCAAGATTATTGCTGTTTTTATTCAAGTTTTTGTTTCTGTCCTTCACTTTATCATCTGCACCGTTCGTAGAACCAAATGTGGAATTTATTTCATCAGTCATGCCTATTCACCTCCATTCCTTTTACATAGTAATATATGTGAAAAATGAACAAGGAGTTATGTACTTGTCCAACTGTTCAGCATTTATTTTTGACAGAAGAATGGAAAGGGCTTCAGATGTAAAGCTGAAGGAAAACATATTTCACAATTGTACATTAAGAAACATTTCCTGAAATTAGGCAAGAAAAATAAATGACCATGTTATGACCAACAAGGTCAAAATTAGTGATGTTTATTGAGTAATCCAACCTTAGTTAATTAGGAAGGATTACTCTTTTTTTCTGGTATTCCTCTATACATTAAGAATTTCATCCTTTATCTCAGCAGCCTTTGTTATCTCACAGTTCGTTGGCATTATTGTTGAAGTACTCCACCGAAAAGGGAGGAAACCCAATAATATAATATAATTAGTGTGAAAAGTGTTGCTGGAGGAATGACTACTGCTGTTATTTTGATATAATCCCACCAGCTTATGATGACCTTGCCTTTTCTCACGATATGCATCCACATTAAGGTGGCTAGTGTTCCCATTGGCAGCAATAAAGCTCCCATATCACTGCCGATAACGTTCGCTAAGTAAGCAACCTTTAATTCCAGCACACTAAGATTCATATGTGTCAACGTAAGGGTACCAACCATAAGGGCAGGGTGGTTATTGAAAATGTTGGATAGAACTGTGAGTAATGCGCCCATAACAATACTCGCATGAAGGAGACTTCCTGAAATAACTGGCTCCATAAAACCAATCAGCCATTCTGTCAAGCCGATATTATTGAGTCCATAGATGATTGTGTACATACTAAAGGCGAAAATAATGATATACCAGGGCGTTTTCTTCAACATATCAGCAGGGGATATTTTTAAATATATCCATCTCCAGGCTAAAAGAATGAGGGACCCTATAACTGCCATAACAGAAATCGGGATTTGCAGGTAGGATGCAAGAAACAAGCTGCATCGAACCGCAAGTACAAATAACAGAATATTTCTCATGAATTTGGAACGAGCTTTTTCTGATTCATGGTGAATTACTGATTTTAGTGGGTGATACGAAGACCTAGTTAAACCGGAAACCATGATGGGAACTTTTTTCGGTAAGACTTTCTTGAAACGTAGAAAAAGCAGGAAAGTAAGCAGTAATAATCCGATGCTTGAAGGAACAAACATCATCGCTGTATGGAGCCATAAGTCCATATGAACGATTTTTAAAGCAATTAAATTGACGATATTACTGACACCAATTGGAGCACTAGAGGCAGTTGCTATTAAGGCTCCTGATAGTAAATATGGAATTTTTTGATGGTTTTTTAAGCGCATATTGTTTAATAGCATGAGAAGGATAGGCGTGGTAATAAGTATGCTTCCATCATTATTAAAGAAGAGTGTCATTAGGAAGCATAATAAATTGACATACCAGAATAATCGAATACCTGATCCTTTAGCCATAGCTGCCAATTTTTCTGCAACCCAGTTAAAAAATCCAAAGCTTTCTAAAACAATCGCCATTACAATGGTTGCCATGATAGTAATTGCAGCACCACTGATGGTGTTTAATATGATTCCTAAATCAGCGAATGAAACACTTCCGCAAAGCACAATAATAACTGCTCCACCAGTTGCAGGTATTGCTTCATTCAATCCTTTAGGTCTCCAAAGTATTAATCCCAGGGTAACCAAAAAAGTAATAATGGTTATCCAAACGGTAAAGTCGGTCATAATATTACTCCTTTCAAGTGACAATTAAGGTTATATTGTAAAAACGGCATTTGCTCCGTTTATAAGAAGTTCCACTAATGTCCCTCCGTTTCATCTGTCCCATATGTCATGTTGTACTATATTTATATGTATCTAGAGTAAGACAGGCATTAGGTTTGTACCCTTTTTTCTATAAATCCACTAGAGTCTAAATGAATTTTACTAGGCATTTAGATTTACATGAACTTGATTGGAAAGGTGAATTTAACAGTGCAGCAGTATTTATGCTTCTTATTAGTTGACAGATTATTATATTTGGAATCTAGCGGGTATAATCGTTAGCTTATCTGTCACTTCTATAATCCAATTTAAGGGATACGTAAACATGCAGAATTTTCGTCGTCAGTAAAGGGAGGGGATAGGCAACTACCAGATTGGCAGAGACAGAAGGTGGGGAAAAAGAATCGTTTGTCACAAGTGATTTTATGAAGTGTAATGAACATGCTGTAATAAATGAATCTTGACAACTGTCATGTTACGAAAAAGGCTTGTCAGGATTTAGCATTGTTTAAAAAAATATTTTCCGGAAATTTCACAAAATGGAGAAATAGGAAAAACATTCTTTTGCAAAAAAACTAAAAAAGCTAACCTAGTTACAAGGACCAATATTACTATCTCTCAGATTATATTACCTTTTTACTTTAAAGCTGGAATGAAATTTTCTCCTAAACTAAATATCTCAATTTAATCTCCTTATATTCTGCAAGACTCATGCCACCTTCTCCTCCGTTCCTATTATTTAGTTTGTAAAAGATACCTTATCAAATATTTTTTCTCTACAAATGGCTAAGGTATAGGTAAAAAGGCCAGCATGATAGAATACTGGCTAAAAATATTCTTCTTCTTATATGGGGAATGTGAATGTATTATAAAGAGATGGTTTAAGAATAATAATAAAATGTCGACATCCTTAACTAAACTTCGTATATATGTGAGAATTTCTAAAGGAGTTCTTTTTTCATAAGGAAAAAGAAAAAAGACTCAGCAAATTTTTGCCGAGCCTTGCCCTGTTATCAAGGCTTTAAAATAACCTTAATCACTTCATCCTCATGGTCGTTAAACATTTTATATGCATTGCTTGCGTCATCAAGTGATACGCGGTGTGTGATGATTTCGGTTGGATCGATTTCTCCGTTTGTAATTTTGTCAAACAACATTGGCATATAGTGGATGACAGGGGCTTGGCCTGCTTTTACGGTAATGTTTCTTTCGAAAATTTGTCCTAGTGGGAACATATTGTATTTGGAGCCGTAAATGCCTGTTAATTGGATTGTGCCGAATTTGCGGACAGCGTTAAGGCCGATTTGGATGGCGCTTAAGGTTCCGCCTTGGATTTTTAGCTTTTGTCCGATTGCTTCCATCGTTGATTTTTTTCCATCCATTCCAACACAGTCAATAACAACATCTGCGCCGCCCCCAGTAATTTCTTTAATGTAATACCCAGCATCCTCATGCTCGTCAAAATTGATTGTTTCCACTTTGTTCATCTTTTTCGCATGATTTAATCTGTATGGAACATTATCAACGGCGATAACACGTTTAGCGCCTTTCATCCAAGCGAATTTCTGTGTCATTAAGCCAACTGGTCCACTTCCTAATACGACGACTGTATCGTCTTTTTTTACGCCAGAATTTTCTATACTCCAATATGCAGTCGGAAGAACGTCAGACATAAACAGTAGTGCTTCATCCTCTAATTCACAGCTTTCTGGAATGACAAATGGCATAAAGTTTCCATATGGAACGCGAAGTAATTCTGCCTGTCCACCTTGATAGTCACCATATCGCTCTGTAAATCCGAAGTATGCGCCTGTATCTGCAAGCTGTTTATTTGGATTGGAATTATCACATTGGCTTTCCATTTCATGTTCACAGTAATAGCAATGGCCACAAGAAATGTTAAAAGGAAGGACAACACGGTCGCCTTTTTTCACCTTCGTTACTTCAGACCCAACCTCTTCAATAATACCCATCGGCTCATGTCCTATTACATAGTCCTTTTCAGCTGGTACGGCACCTTGATAAATGTGTAAATCAGAACCGCATATCGCTGTTGATGTAATTCTGACAATAATGTCATCTTTTTTATGTAGCTTAGGATCTGCCACCTCTTTTACTTGTACATCTTTTGCTCCTTGATAAGTGACTGCTTTCATGATTGTAAAGCCTCCTCTTCATTTGGATAGGATACTTTATTCTTACCCAAACTTATCACTGGCAAACTATTTCACTATAGAAAACAGGCACAGATCCATTCTTTATTGTTTAAATTCATTCAACCGTTCATACGTTTCTAGCAGAAAATCATAGAATAATTCTTCTGTCGGCAGCAGCTTCCGTTGGGTTGGATATATGACACCAACTGTTCTCGTTAAGTTCGTATCAACAATAGGCACAATGACAGTCGAACGGGGGGTGTTATCAACGAGAGTCATTTCTGGCATTAATGCTACACCTAATCCTGCAGACACAAGACCTTTAAGTGCGTCGATATCTTTGCCTTCGAAAGCAATCCGTGGTGTAAATTGTGCTTCTTTGCAAGCTTGTATAACTTGTTCACGAAAAACAAAGCCCTCTGGGAGGACACAAAAAGGCTCATCCTTTAAATCACGCAGTCGTATGGACGGTTTTTGAGCTAAGTGATGATGATTAGGAACCAAAGCGACAATATTTTCAGTAAAAAGCGTTGCACCTTTAATTTTCGTTTCCTTTTCCTGATTGGGCATTGGGGCAATCATCGCCAAATTGAAGCTTCCGTTTATTACTCCGTCAATTAAATCATAATAAAGAGCATTGCTCATTTGAAATTTGGCTTCCGGATATCTTGTGCGAAAAGCATAGATAATCGATGGTAACGTATGTGCTGCCATACTAATGGGAAAAGCAATCCTTACCGTGCCTTTTTCAGGGTCTAAATATTCCTTCACTTCTCGTTTTGCATCCTCCATCATGTTCCACACTTGCTTCATTCGTTCAAAAAAGATTCTTCCGAGTGGTGTCAGCTTAACACTGCGGCCTTCTCGTATAAAAAGCTCAACGCCTAATTCACTTTCTAAGTTAAAAATTTGTCTGCTGACAGAGGACTGAGCAACATGTAATATATCTGCTGCCTCAGTGACATGCTCTCGTTTTGCCACTTCGAGAAAGTACTGAATTTGTCGCATTTCCATGTTTACCATTCTCCTAATGCGTTTAACGCATGAATTTCATCCGAAATTAATATTGGAACTATCAATTACAAAATTATAAAATGAAACCACTTAAAAGAAAAGGAATTTTCTAAACTTTAAATTATTTTTAGGGGCTGAATTATTATGGAAGTTGTCGAAGCATTGGAAAATACTGATATTAAAGATAGAGAGAATGCAGAAGAATATGTAAATCGTTTATATAAATTGGTGCAAGCTCGTAATCCAAATGAAGCTGAATTCCACCAGGCTGTTAAAGAGGTCTTGGATTCTTTAGTTCCTGTACTTGTAAAAAATCCTGTTTACATTAATCAGGCAGTATTAGATAGAATAGTAGAGCCAGAGCGTATGATTAGCTTTAGAGTGCCATGGGTTGATGATAATGGAACTATTCAAGTGAACAGAGGGTTCCGAGTTCAGTTCAATAGTGCGATTGGTCCGTTTAAAGGTGGATTGAGATTTCATCCAACTGTTAATGCTAGTATCATTAAATTCCTTGGTTTCGAGCAAATCTTTAAAAATTCGTTAACAGGACAGCCGATAGGCGGAGGCAAAGGTGGATCAGATTTCGATCCTAAGGGAAAATCAGATATGGAAATTATGCGTTTTTGCCAAAGCTTCATGACAGAGCTAAGCAAACATATCGGACCTGACATTGATGTGCCTGCTGGTGATATTGGTGTTGGTGCAAGGGAAATCGGCTATATGTTTGGTCAATATAAAAAGCTTAAAGGTGCCTTTGAAGCAGGAGTGCTGACAGGAAAAGGCATTGGCTATGGCGGCAGCCTTGGCAGAAAAGAAGCAACAGGCTATGGCTTAGTTTACTTCGTTGAGGAAATGCTGCAAAGTAAAGGCTTAAGCTTTAATGGTAGCACAGTAGTTGTTTCTGGATCAGGTAATGTCTCCATTTATGCAATTGAAAAGGCAATGCAATTAGGTGCAAAAGTAGTTGCATGCAGTGATTCAAGTGGATATATTTATGACCGCAATGGAATCAATCTTGAAACTGTTAAGCGCTTAAAGGAAATGGAGTCAAAGAGAATTGCTGAGTATGTTAATGTCCATCCTGAGGCACATTATCATGAGGGCTGTACAGGGATTTGGTCGATTCCTTGTGATATTGCATTACCAAGTGCAACTCAAAATGAAATCGATAAGATTGCTGCAGAACGACTTGTTTCAAATGGTGTAAAAGCAGTTGGAGAAGGTGCTAACATGCCATCAACACAAGGTGCTGTTGATTACTTTATGGAGCACAGCGTTTTATTTGGACCAGCAAAAGCAGCTAATGCAGGTGGTGTTGCGGTTTCTGCATTGGAAATGGCACAAAACAGTGCAAGGGTTGCTTGGACAAAAGAAGAGGTAGATAGTAAATTACAAGCTATTATGAAGGACATTTATACAAAAAGCATGCAAGCAGCCGAGGAATATGGAATGGCAGGGAATTTTGTTGCCGGAGCAAATATTGCAGGCTTTAAAAAGGTTGCAGATGCCATGCTCGAGCAAGGTGTCATTTAAAGTAAACACAATAAATCAAGAAGGTCACATAATTGTGGCCTTCTTGATTTATATAGCTAAATATAACTTTTCTACATTAACGCTTCATAATTATTATAACAAAGAAAGCGTTGAACTTATTACTATTGGATTCCTTATTATTTAGAGTCATATGCATGAGTAAAAACAATCCAATAAGGGTTAACGTACAAGGGATTTGGAAGGGTTTAACTACTGTTTTATGTTATAAATAGCTAGACAATTCGTCTTGTCTTAAAACAATATTTTATAGATGTATATTTTTCTAAAATAGTATTCTTGAAGAGTTATTCTTGTTGCTTTTTCTAAATGGATGTATGCGGTTTTAATAAAATACTTTCTTTTTGCATACAATGTGGAAAGTGGAGATACATATTGCATCTTTAATTTTAAAGAGTAAGTGCATTTTTTTCTGACGAAAAGTGCTTTAAATGGGGATTTATACTTATAAAAGTCGTTCAAAGAGAACTTATCCTTTTTTAAATGCTGTAAATAGTATATAATTATCAGATAATGGTAGATATTTTTATTTGTAAATAATTATAATAATTTAAGAGAGTATCAAAAACGAAGACAGAAATGGTGTGTTCATAAAGAGCGTCTGCATCCTTTCTGCGAATACAATAATGTAAAGGGAAGGTTAATATGAGCAAAAGAGAAACTAACACAGATGTTTTCTTAATTGGTACCGGAATAATGAGTGCAACATTGGGGACGCTTCTGAAAGAATTAGTGCCTGACTGGAAGATTACAGTATTTGAGAAACTTGCAAACACAGGAGAGGAAAGCTCAAACGAATGGAACAATGCGGGGACAGGTCATGCTGCGTTGTGTGAGCTGAATTATACTGTTGAAAAACCAGACGGATCGATTGATATCAGCAAAGCAATTAATATTAACGAACAATTTCAAGTTTCTATGCAGTTTTGGTCTTATCTCGTTAACAGTAAGCGCATACATAACCCAAAGGATTTTATCATGCCATTACCTCATATGAGTTTAGTAGAAGGCGCAGAAAATGTTAGTTTTTTAAGGAAAAGATTTAAAGCGCTGTCAAACAATCCCTTATTTGAAGGAATGGAATTTTCCGATAATCCTGAAAAACTGAAAGAATGGATTCCCCTTATCATGGATGGCCGAAATGCAGATGAGCCGATTGCAGCAACGAAAATTGATTCAGGAACAGACGTAAACTTCGGTGCATTAACACGGATGCTGTTTAACCATCTTGAAGATAATGGTGTGACAATTAAGTATAAGCATAGTGTTCAGGATTTAAAGCGGACTAAGGACGGTTTATGGGAGCTGACGGTACGTAATCTTCAAAAAAACACGATTGAACGCCATACTGCAAAATTTGTTTTTATTGGAGGCGGAGGAGGAAGCTTGCATTTGCTTCAAAAATCCGGTATTCCAGAAGGCAAGCATATTGGTGGCTTCCCAGTAAGCGGTATTTTCATGGTGTGTAAAAATCCTGATATTATCAATCAGCATCATGCTAAAGTGTATGGAAAGGCTAAGGTTGGCGCACCGCCAATGTCCGTGCCTCATTTGGATACACGCTTTATTGATAATAAAAAATCGCTGCTGTTTGGACCTTTCGCCGGCTTTTCGCCGAAGTTTTTGAAAACGGGCTCTATGTTTGATTTAATCACGTCTGTTAAACCAGATAATATTTTCACCATGCTGTCAGCAGGTGCAAAAAACATGGGATTAACTAAATATTTGATCCAGCAAGTGATGTTGTCAAAGGAGCAGCGTATGGAAGAACTGCGTGAGTTTATTCCAAATGCAAAAATGGAGGATTGGGATTTAGTAGTTGCTGGTCAAAGAGTGCAGGTTATTAAAGACACAGAGGCTGGTGGAAAGGGGACACTGCAATTTGGCACAGAGGTTATAACAGCAGGTGACGGATCTATTGCAGCACTGCTTGGCGCTTCACCAGGTGCTTCTACAGCAGTTCAGGTCATGCTTGAGGTACTCGGCAAATGCTTCCCTGAGCATATAGAAGATTGGAAGCCGAAAATTAAAGAGATGATTCCTTCCTATGGACTTTCTTTAATGGAAAACCCAGCATTATTAGAGGAAGTACACACATCAACAACTCAGTCCCTCATTACAACTGAAAAAGAGCCGTTTTTCAGTTGAAAGTTTTAATAAAGGTTTTTACTACAGAGACGCTTTCCTTTTTTGGGGGCATCTTTTGTGTTATTTGCTTTTTAATAAGCTTTAACAGCTATGTAAAAAGCAAGGCTTATGATAGTCATAGAATGGTATAAATATAAACCTGGCGATTACCGAGAAAAATTGTTGGGTATAGTACTGAAAGGTTGTCTTAAATAAAAGCCTAATGTGCTTTGCTAAAAAAATTATTATTGGAGGTTGGAGAAAATGCCAAAATTAACAGTCGACACAGTAAATAATGAACCAGTTAAAATATACTATGAGGACCATGGAAGTGGGAAACCAATTGTTCTGATTCATGGATGGCCGTTAAGCTCTCGTTCTTGGGAAGCTCAAGTTCCTGCTTTAATTGATGCTGGATATCGAGTAATTGCTTATGATCGCCGTGGTTTTGGTCAATCATCACAACCATATGAAGGTTATGACTATGATACGTTAACCAAAGACTTGCACACTTTAATAGAACATCTGGAGCTTCAAGATGTAACACTTGTAGGTTTCTCTATGGGAGGCGGAGAAGTGGTCCGTTACATTAGTACATATGGAGAGGAGCGCATCGAAAAAGCTGTTTTAGCTGGTGCTGTTCCCCCATACATGTATAAATCAGCTGATCATCCAGAGGGAGTACTCGATGATGCAACAATCGCTGAATTTGAAAATGGTGTTAAAACAGATCGTATCGCATTCCTTGAAGATTTTACGCATAATTTCTTTACGGCAGGTGAAAATAAGGACCTTGTCAGTGAACCACTACGATTATACAATCGTGATATTGCTGCATTCGCATCACCAAAAGGCACGCTTGATTGCATTGGCGCATTTGGCCGAACGGACTTCCGCAATGATTTAGCTAGCATCACTGTCCCGACATTGGTTATCCACGGTGATTCAGACGGTGTCGTTCCTTTAGAAGCAAGCGGTAAGCTAGCTCACAATATGCTTGCAAACTCTGAGCTAGTTGTTGTCGAAGGAGCTCCACACGGATTTAACGCAACACATGCAGACAGATTTAATAAGGAATTAATTCAGTTTCTTGCAAAATAATGAACCACTTGAAAAAAGCAGATGTGTCATCTGCTTTTTTTTTCGTATAAAGGTAGCTCATTTAATCTTTATCTAATTTTTCAAGCCTTCGCGCTATCTCTTTAAGAAGATGATTTCTTTCCTTCATAAGCTTGAACAAATATACTACGGCAATAGCAGCAATGACTAAAGGAATTATGTTAAAGAAAAATAGACCTAATATAGGAGTGCTGATATGTAATCCATCTGCATGGAAATACCTCCTTTTTTATAGCAGAGCATGGTTATTTTTAATAATTTGTTTTCCACGTTATTACAGTAATGATTGATTAGCTACTAGGTTGTTTTCAAGTACTGAAAGTTAAGTAAATAATTGTCGAGCAATTGTCATTGTTCTTTTTTCATGGGAATAAGGTTGGGTTAGTCTGTATCCAAGTGAAAAAGTCGAAATAATCAAAGGTATTCAAAAACTTACAAACATCAAAAACAGGAATAATAAAAAAATTTGAAATGTTCGCTAGTAGGCCTAGAAGAGGATTTTATTTATTGTGCTAGAAATGAACAACTAAATAATCAAATAAAAAGGCTAATGAACAAAATGAAAGGTTAATACAAAAACAAATACATATAACTACTAGGAAGCTGAGGCATTTTAGAAAATGCCTCTTTTATTATTGTCCAAAATATATGCTGTAGCGTAATCTGACTAGTCAATAATGCTGTTTTTCTTTGCCGCATCTAACACATTTGTCCGAATAATAGCTATACTTGTGGTTCCTTTTAAAAAAGCAAATAATGCTTTTAAGCTTCATGGAAATCACCCGCCCTAAATAGTTTAATTTCATTCTATGCGGTGAATATAAACAACTTGTTAAAAAAACTTGAAAAATTAGTAAAAGAATTAACAAGTAATGAGGCAATATATTGCTTAGTGTTGTTAATGTGACAGCAAGTTCCATTCCTTAACTGCATATATTCTTTTAAGTGAGACAAGGTAAAGAGTAAGCTGCATTGGAGGGGTTGATGGAGATAGTAAAGGCAGAAAAATGTGAAGGTCTTGCTTGTAAAGTACGCGGTGCTGATAAGCTTTTTCCATTTAGTGCATGGGATAAGCCAGATAAGGTAAACTGGTTTTGCAGCGAGCACCTGAGAGCTGCAAAAGCGTTCAGCGAAAAGGAAAAACAAGCGTTTATGCACTATTATGCAGACCCTGAAAAGCGTAAATGGCTACCGCATACATCTCTAATGCTTTACGAAAAATACAGTGAAAAGTATTAAGGCTCCAATTGTTCCGCAAAAAATGCCTAAACCTGTTTAGTCCAATCCTTAGCGGGTATTTAAGGAACAAAAAGGAGTCTTAAGGATGAATTTGAAAAGCAATCGTTCCTATTACGCAGTAGCAGGCATTTCTACGGCATTAGTCATTATAGCTGTACTCACTTTATCCTCTAACTCTACTCCTAAAACAACAGCAGAGTCAGTTTATAAAGAACCTGAAATAATCACAGAAGCCAACAGGAAGGTTATTGAAGATAATGATGAAGCAAAACAGACAATTTCGGCAACTATTATAAGTAAAACACCTGATGGTAAGCAATATTCAGCAGTCAACAATTATGATGACAAAGATATTGTCGTTTTAGATAAGTCAGAGGAAACAACATGGAAAAATGGGGATAAAGTATATATCACATTTGCTGGTGACAAGGTAGATAGTGTAGAGGTGGTAAAACGTGCACCTTAATGGAAACAAAATCAGCTCTTTAGGGCTGATTTTTTTCTTTGCTTCGGTAATTAAAATCTGTGCTTGGCTTGATATAATAGAACAGTATTAGTTATAAGGAGACGACATGATAAATAAACATATTATCATTGCTAGAGGAGGAGAACAGCGCAGTAAGCTGGAGACCTACTTCCAAGCAATTGGTGCTAGGACAATATCCTTCCCCATTTTAAAAGGGACAGAGATTAAATTAACTGATGATGATTTGGAGAAAATTATGAAAAGCCAACGATTGATTTTCTTAAACCCAACAAGCATTGCCATTTTTTTTCGGCAAATGGCTGAAAAGCAACTTTCATTCAAATTTCCATTACAAATCGAATATGTATCAGGAAAATCAAAAAAACTTCTTGAGCAAATGGGAATACCTTGTATGCCTGCACGTTATGGACAAGGTTCGGCCAGCTTACTTGGTCATGATCAGCAGAAGCTAAACCATTATTCAGACGATGTTCAGCTTGTTATTACCCATAAACTAGCAGTGGATGAGCAATATTTAGAGGAAATGCGCATCATATTAAAGAAAGACTGTTGGAATACTGTAATCTTTCCCAATAAACTAGCTGTTGACTTCTTTATTAAGTATTGGCATGTAATGAAGCTGGGAGATTTCAACAAGCTTTCGTTTGCAGCTGTCGGTAATATGGTGAAAGAATATGCGATGGAACAAGGTTTTAGCGAGCTTGATGAAGTCATCCAAGCGCTATTACAAACAGAGGAATGGAAATATTCCATGTAAAATGAAAATGCCCCGGTCATTTTGACCAGGGCGTTTTCATTTTAAAAAATTAGTATAGGAAAGACGCACCTACGATAATCAATAGAATAAATAGAACAACAATCAATGCAAAGCTGTTGGAGTACCCGCCGCCATTTTCTTCATAACCTCTTGACATGTCTCTCACCTCCGCTCATCAGGTATACAACATCATATGATGATTTACATGAGAGGGAATGGACAAGAATACAGAGAGCATGAAAAAAGTAGAAAATGAGCATTCTAACTAGATGCTATATTTTAGAGTAAACAGGCAAATTCTCAAATGTTGCAAATTTCTAATTGGATGTGAAAACAGTGAATACAGATCAATCGATTAAAACATTAAATAAATTTCTGCAGGGTCAATATATGGGAATACATTCGTATGAACATTTTATACAAAATCTTGAGGATATGTCCTTAAAGCTGTCTTTTACGGACATATTAACAGATCATACTAAAAATGCCCATCTAATTTCCGAGAGAATTACTCGATTAGGCGGGGAACCGGCTGATAGTGAGGGGATAATCGGTAAGACAGAATCCTTTATTGGCAATATTTTTGATCCTGACAAAGGGGATGAAGTAATCATTAAACATGCGATTAAGGGAGAAAATTTATATGGAATTAAAATGTCTGAGCAGCTTGTCAGAGATAAGCTCGATGATGAAAGCATGGATTTAGTTCACCAAATATTAAATAATGACAGAGAACATGTCGACTTTTTAAAGTCGTTAATCCACTAATCGTAAAAAAGAGCAGCAAGTGAAATTCTTCTTGCTGCTTATTTGTGGTCTTTTTCTTTTATAATAAAATTTTTATCGAGAAACATTTGAAAACCATAGTTAAGCATAGAATAAGCAAAGGCAGTGTAAAACAAAAAAATCGGCTTTACTTTCTTCAATTTGTACAACCCGAGCTTGTCCAAAAAATAATGCAGCGGATAAGCAAATACTAAATCAAATAATAAATTAAAAATTGTATAAACCCAAAATCGTCCGTACGTAAAATGGAAGGTCCATAAATTAGCGACGAAAAAAGGTCCAAAGATAAAGGTTAATGCATTCTTTGTCGCACCTCTTTTTCCACCCTTTACCTTCCATAGTTTATAGGTTCTCCCAATCATGTCTTCCACCAACAGAATGACAGTAGAGAATATCGTTACAGGCAAGAATTTAAGAAATGATTTTTTCGGCAATAAAAAGATCGTCGACCATGATAAAAGAATCAAGCCGCATCTTATTAAAAATGTGAGCATGTGGAACGACTCCTTTTTCATAATAAATAATGTTGGACTCATTGATAATTAAGTTTCTATTCATACTATAGGCTTTGTAAGGAGGGCCTTCTTTATGTAAAAAATGAACGTTTTTTGTAAAATTAGCAAACTTGGTTCCTAAAAGAAGCAGAACATTTTATAATAAAAGAAGAGATATATGGCATTTATTACAAGGGGGATTTATAGTGAAAAGAATAGCCGTTTTTTGTGGTTCAAGCACAGGCAGTTCTCCTATTTATATGGATGCAGCAAGAGAATTGGGGAAAGAACTTGCCAGAAGAAAGATTGGGTTAGTATATGGTGGTTCAAGCATAGGATTGATGGGCAGCATTGCTAGTGCTGTCTTGGAGGAAGGTGGAGCAGTAACAGGAGTGCTTCCGCAATTCCTCGAAAATAAGGAAATTGCTTATAAAGGTTTGACGGAATTGATTACGGTTCATTCGATGCACGAACGGAAGGCGAAAATGACTGAGTTAGCAGATGGTTTCATTACATTGCCTGGCGGTGCAGGAACAATGGAAGAGTTTTTTGAAATTTTCACATGGGCCCAACTCGGCCTCCACCAAAAGCCGTGCGGTATATTGAATACAAATCATTATTATGATCCTTTGGTGAATCTAATCAATCATATGGCAGATGCTGAATTTCTCCAAGAAAAATACAGAAGCATTGCAATTGTAGAAGAGAACCCTGCAGTCATGCTTGACAGGTTTCATACATATCAACCACCGAGTATAAAGACATATATAACCGAGAAGCAAACATAAAGGGAGGAACGGGAAAATGAAAGACTTAAGATACCCAATTGGGGAGTTTGAATGGGAGGGTGAATATACGGAGGATGTTCTTGCTTCATGGTTACATGATTTAGAACAACTGCCTGCCAATCTGAGAAAAGCTGTGACTGGATTGTCTGAAGAGCAGCTGGATACTCCTTATCGTGATGGAGGCTGGACGATACGTCAGGTAGTCCACCATGTTGCCGATAGCCATATTAATGCCTATACAAGGTTCAAGCTTGCTTTAACAGAAGAAAGTCCAGTAATAAAGCCATATGCTGAGGACAAATGGGCTAGCCTGCCTGATTCGCAAATGGCTGTGGAAGTTTCCTTACAGCTCCTTGACTCCTTGCATGCCCGTCTTGTTTCATTGCTGCGGTCATTGTCACAAGAGCAATTAAATACGACATTCGTTCATCCGGAATCCGGGATTGTTGCGCTCAAAAGAAATATTGGGATTTATGCTTGGCATGGTAGTCACCATCTTGCCCATATAACAAGCCTTTGTGATCGAAA
>Ga0209463_1000931_pt1 | contig 19385 bp, 21 predicted proteins | sample AgamicMgSfrz_FD_187169 | JGI IMG/M metagenome (GOLD analysis project Ga0209463, IMG submission 187169) | Agave microbial communities from Guanajuato, Mexico - Mg.Sf.rz (SPAdes) (version 2) | ecosystem: Host-associated > Plants > Phyllosphere > Phylloplane/Leaf | place: Guanajuato, Mexico... | reverse complement strand
GGCTTCATTGAAGATATTGAAAGCATCTTAAAAGAAGTACCAAGTGAACACCAAACATTACTTTTCTCAGCAACAATGCCAAAACCAATTCAAGCAATTGCAGAGCGCTTCATGCATGAGCCAAAAATAATCAAAACAAAGTCTAAAGAAGTGACAGTTTCAAATATTGAGCAATACTATATTGAAACACAAGAGCAAAAGAAATTTGACGCATTAACTCGTCTTCTAGATATTCAAGCACCAGAGCTTGCAATTGTCTTCGGTCGTACGAAACGTCGTGTTGATGAGTTATCAGAAGCTCTTCAAACGCGTGGTTATGCAGCGCAAGGTATTCACGGTGACCTTACACAAGGTAAACGTATGAAAGTATTGCGTCAGTTCAAAGAGCGTTCAATCGATATCCTTGTTGCAACAGATGTTGCTGCACGTGGATTAGATATTTCAGGTGTTAGTCATGTTTATAACTTTGACCTTCCACAAGATCCAGAAAGCTACGTACACCGCATCGGACGTACTGGTCGTGCAGGGAAACAAGGTAAAGCAATGACATTTGTGACACCTCGTGAAATTCCACATCTTAAAAACGTGGAAGCAACAACAAAACGTCGTATGGAGCCAATGAAAGTTCCAAGCCTAGACGATGCTCTTGAAGGTCAACAACGTCTAATTTTTGACCAAATTACAAGTGCAATTAACGAAGAAAACCTTTCTTCTTATGAGCAAATGGCTGAGAATCTTTTAGAGAAGAACGATGCAGCAAAAGTAGTAGCAGCAGCGCTTAAGTTAATGACAAAAGAGCCGGATACAACTCCTGTTAAATTAACATCTGAGCCGCCTTTACAAGTGAAAAAAGATCGTAAAAAATCATATGGTAAAGGTAACTACTCTAAAAATAAACGCAACTATAGAAATAAAGATGGACGTCAGCAATCTTCACGTTCATACGATATGAAGCAACGTCGTTCACGTACAAACAAAACACGTAAGTCTTCATAATAAAAAGCTCTAGCACATGCTGCTAGAGCTTTTTTATTTTTATGATAACGAGCTTCTTAGAGGGGCATGCTAAGAAGCAGGGAGCGTGTAAAAGATGACAAAAATACGTCTTGGATATGTTGCTATGAGTATGGAACTTGTTAATAGTTCTCCTTCTCAAACAATGACATATGCAAACTTTAAAAAAATTGGTAATAGAGAAGCTGCTATTCGGAAACTTGAGCGTATTGCGATTTCAAATCTTGAAAACTGCCTTCGTCTTTTAAAACATAACTTATGGAATGAAGTAGAATTTTTTAGGTTGAGCTCTCGTCTTATTCCTCTTGCAGGACATGAAGATCTTTCTGATTGGGACTATATGAAGCCATTGAAACCAGTCTTATCAGAAATTAAATCATTTTTAGAAGAACATCCAATGAGGATTGATTTTCATCCTGATCACTTTGTTCTTCTAAATTCCACAAAGCCTGAGATTTTGAAAAACTCTGTTCAAACACTAACAATGCATGCTCGCCTTCTGAAAGGGATGGGTATTCCAACTCAATATCGCTGTGTACTCCATGTTGGAGGCGCACACAAAAACAAAGAGAGGGCTCTTGAACAATTTATTCATAATTGGGCTCTTGTGCCAAAATCTATTGCTAAAATGGTTATGCTTGAGAATGATGATACAACGTTCAATATAGAGGATGTTTTATATCTATGCGAAAAGATTGATATTCCTTTTATTTTTGACCTTCACCATCACTTAGCAAACAATGAGGGGGAAAGATGGGAAGATCATTGGGAGAGGATGGTTGGGACATGGGCTCATTCTCCTCTTCCTATGAAAATGCATATTTCTAGTCCAAGGAGTGAGGAACAATTTCGGGCGCATGCTCCATATGTGGATCCTGAGATGTTTATTGGATTTCTTCGTACGATAAATGGAACGATCGATATGTTAGATTGCATGATTGAGGCAAAACAAAAGGATAAAGCATTAGAGAAGCTCATGAGAGATTTAAGTAAATATGATGATGTTCAAGTTTTATCAAAAGGAAGCTTTGAAATCATTAAAAAAGGAACCTAAAAAGGTTCCTTTTTTGTTCGTGCTATTTACGTTGAAGTGTGAAAAGAGAGAGAACGAAGCCACTTATAATACCGGCGAGGTGGGCAATAACGTTAATATTTGAATTTACAAATGTCATAACAAGTGCAATAATGACCATTGTCATTAGCACTTGAGCATTGTCTCGCCCAAGAATATCTTTTCGATAGAGTAAAAAGAAAAGATAGATTCCGAACAAACCAAAAATAGAGCCAGAAGCACCTACGTGTGTATAGTAAATATTTTCAAGTAAGTACGTTGCGACATTAGCAATGATACCTGTTGTGAAATACATTAAAATAAACTTCCCTTTTCCTAATATCCTTTCAAGGGCAGGAGCAAAAATTAGGAGAGAAAACGTATTGAAAAGAAGATGGGAAAAACTTATATGTGTAATAATAGGAGTAATAAGTCTCCACCATTCTCCTTGAGAAATGTTCCCGTTAATCCCAACAAAATAATAGATTAGCGATTGCGTGCTTTCTAAAGGGATTTTGGCAAGAAGCCAAACAACAATGTGAATCAAAATAAGTAGAAATACGACTGGATAGAGCTTTATAAACTCTCTAAAATTCTCAGTACGAACAAACAAAAAATCATCTCCTCTAATCAATATATCTAATGTGTTTAATTTAGGAAGGATTACAAATCTTCTTCATTATTTCATAAAGGGAAAAGAAGTTCTAATAAAGTCCCTTTCTTTACATAAATCCAAGTCAATAAAAATCACGTCATGTAAGTCTATTATAAAAGGAGTACTCTTTATGATTATCGGAATTGGAAATGATATTGTTGAGCTTGTCCGAATAAAAAGGGCGTTAGAGCGTAACGACAAGCTTGTAAAGCGGATCTTAACACCTCGTGAACAAGAGAAGTTTTATACGCTTTCAAACAAAAGGAAAATAGAGTTTTTAGCAGGGCGATTTGCTGCTAAAGAAGCTTATGCAAAAGCAAAAGGAACAGGCATTGGTTCATTGCTTTCTTTTCAAGATATTGAGATTGAATATGAATTGTCTGGAAAACCTTATATTAAAAATGAACACGAAATTACACACTTGGCTATATCGCATAGTGAGCAGTATGCGATTGCAAATGTGATAATTGAAAGCCTGTCACGCTAGTCTGCATATTCGTTGTTTTCACCTCATATATTCATATTGTCCAATTAAAAGATACGACAATACATTTTTGCAAATCTTGCAAAAGAATAAGGGGTGTAGGAATGAAAAGATGGATTGTTAAAGCCATTGTCTTTTTAAGTGTTTTATTTGTACTAGCAGCTTGTGGAGATAAAAGTGCAGATGATGTAAAAAAAGATTTGAATGAAAAGATGGAAAAGTCAACAGGTTATAAAGCAACAGCTGAGATGATGTTAAATACAGGAGAAAAACCACAGAAATATGATGTGGAGATTTGGCATAGCAAACCAGATTATTATAGGGTAGAGCTTAAAAATGCCAAAAAAGATCAATCTCAGATGATTTTGCGTAATAATGAAGGAGTTTTTGTACTAACCCCTGCGCTTAATAAAAGCTTTAAATTTCAAAGCGGTTGGCCACAAAATAGCAGCCAAGCATACCTTTATGAGTCGTTAATTAAAGACATTAAAGGAGACGATGAAGCGAAATTTCAAGTAGCTAAAGACGGTTATATCTTTACAACAAAAACCAACTATCAGCACCAGTCTGTTCTTCCAAAGCAAAAAATTATTTTAGATAAAAAAGAGCTTACCCCTAAAAAAGTGGAAATTATGGATACGGACAATGAGCCTATTATTACGGTTGACTTTAAGAAAGTAGAGATGAATGTTAAGTTTGATAAAGATGCATTTGATACTAAGCGGAATATGACGGCTAAAAAGTCAGATGTGCCAACAATGACAAGTGAAGAAGAGCCTTTTTCAGTTAAGTATCCTTCATATACACCTGAAGGTACAGAGCAAGAAGAAGAAAAAACGGTTAAAACAATGGATGGAAAACGTGTTGTGCTCACATATGGTGGTGAGAAGTCCTTTACTGTAATTCAGGAGCAGGCAACAGTTGCGGAAGCCTCTACTACAACTCCTGTGAATGGAGACGTTGTTGACCTAGGTTTCTCAATTGGAGCTCTTTCAAAACAAAGTATTCAATGGACAGCAGATGGAGTGGAATACATTATTGCGTCTGATGATCTTTCTCCAGAGGAATTTATGATGGTTGCAAGCTCAATGGAAAAAGAACAAGGAAAATAAAAAAAGGAAGTTCGTTCTCTAAAAAGAGAACGAACTTCCTTTTTTAGATAAACTTTTACGAACCCTAGTTTATTTTTGTATAATAAAAGCACGATAAATGCATGAATTGTTTTTGATAAGAATAAATGTAAACAAACCGTGCAATTGTAGTATAGTGGCTTTTACAAGCCATAGTTCTTAAAGGAAGTGACACCAGTGAATTCGTTTTACCGCAACACATGGGCTGAAATTGATTTAGAAGCTGTTTCTCATAACGTAAATTGCTTAAAAGAATGGCTGCCAAAGGGGAAACAGATTATGGCTGTTGTAAAAGCAAACGGATATGGGCACGGTGATATTGAAGTAGCGAAAGAAGCAATTCAAGCAGGAGCTACGTTTTTAGGAGTAGCATTGCTTGATGAAGGAATTAAACTAAGAGCAAATGGGATTAAAGTTCCGATTTTAGTATTAGGAGACGTGCCTCCTTCATATGTTGATATTGCAGCAGAGTATGATATCTCACTTACCCTTCATAATGAAAGTTGGTTACGTGAAGCATCAAAGTATGATCTAAAGAAGCCTCTTTCTCTTCATATGAAAATTGATACAGGTATGAATCGTATTGGGTTTAAAGAGAAAGACGTAATGGAGCGTGTTGTCTCAAAAGTTAAGCAATCTTCTCATTTTGTGCTAGAGGGAATTTTTACACATTTTGCAACAGCAGATGAGCTTCATAGTGAATATTACGAAGAGCAAAGTAAGTGTTTCGTTGAAACTGTGTACTATCTGAAATCAAAAGGGGTTTGTCCTCCTAACGTTCACTGTGCAAACAGTGCTTCGACTTTACGTTTACCACATGATTGTTTTACAATGGTGCGCTTCGGGATTTCAATGTACGGTTTAAGCCCGTCACCTGAAATGAAGAAAGTATTGCCCTTTACATTAAAGCCAGTTCTGTCTCTCTATACTTCTTTGACACATGTTAAGAGCCTAGAAGAGGGTGAAAGCATTAGTTATGGAGCGACATATACAACAAAGAAAGAAGAATGGATTGGAACTGTGCCAATTGGTTATGCAGACGGTTGGCTTCGAGGTCTTCAAGGTTTTACAGCATTGATGAACGGAGAGGAAGTGCAAAATGTTGGGCGCATTTGTATGGATCAACTTATGTTTAGACTTCCAAGAGATGCAGCAGTCGGGACAAAAGTCACGTTAATAGGTCATGATGGCGGGAAGTCCATTAGCGCAGATGATATCGCAAGCTATCTTAATACAATTAACTATGAAGTTACTTGTATGATTAGCGATCGCGTTCCTCGAGTATATAAGAGAGCAGATAAAGTTGTAAAAGTTATAAATAATGTGCTAGCTTAGAGTAGCAAGGCGTGATTTTTTACAATTTCATGCATAAAATAATAGTATTGATGACGATAATAGTTGAAGAAATGACAGAATTCGCTTTGCATAAAACTGTATAGATGGTATGATGAAAAAAGATAAAAATAATTTATATTTAATATCTTACTCGTCTGTAAGAGGAAACAAGTAGTGCCTTAATTAGGTTCTACTGTTTACAATGTGCTCTCATAATAAAAAAATAACTATTCTTATTTGTTTTGTACTGATGGTGGAGGTGTATGTTGGTGTCTGAAGCGAGCGCAACGATGGAGCTTTTAGTTCGTTTACCACAACATTTAGTATCTGAACTAGATGCTATCGCGAAGCAAGAAAACAGTAACCGAAATGATTTGATTAATCAAGCTGTAAAGAAGTTCGTTGATGAGAAAAGAAATAGTAGCATCCGCAATAATATGCGACGGGGTTATATGGAAATGGCGAAAATTAACCTAAATATTGCGTCTGAAGCTTTCTTGGCTGAACATGAAGCGGACAACACAGTCGAACGTCTTGTAAGTGGAGGATAAAACGGTTGGTAGTAAAACGTGGCGACGTTTATTTCGCTGATTTATCTCCCGTTGTTGGTTCTGAACAAGGAGGGGTTCGACCTGTCCTTGTTATTCAAAACAACATTGGTAACCGTTTTAGTCCCACGGTTATTGTCGCAGCCATTACCGCTCAAATTCAAAAGGCAAAGCTACCTACGCATGTAGAAATTAATGCTAAGAAATACGGGTTTGAACGAGACTCCGTTATTCTGTTAGAGCAGGTTCGAACAATTGATAAGCAGCGTTTAACAGACAAGATTACGCATCTTGATGAAGAAATGATGAGTAAAGTCGATAAAGCGTTACAAATTAGCCTTGGGCTTATTGATTTTTAGACTTGTAAATAATGGAATTAATATTATCTTTATGTATCATTTTTTAGGTTATAAGAAGAAAAATTAAGCGAAGCGATCGCACACAACTACCAGATTAACAGCAATGATGAGGGTACTCCATCCTTTATATAGGAAAGTACCCTTATTCTTGACTGGAAAAACTAAATACACGTATGATTAAAAGTAGGGGATTTTTCACTCCTGCTTTTTTTCATTACTGTTATAATAGAAGAGACAGTTTAAAAATAATATTTTGTTATATAGATATGTGTACTGTATTAAGGAGGACAAGATGGAACGGAGTATTCAACAATATATAATTGAACATAGACAAGAAATCGCAAAAGGTTGGCTTGATACGATGAAGGATGTATCAGCAGAACCTCTTACAAATGTAGTCTCTGAGAACGTTTATGTTAGCATGAACTCTGAATTTCTTGATATTATCTTTAGTCACCAAACAGAGTCACCTGAGCACTTTAGAACAAAGTTAGAAGAGTTCATTGAGCGTGTTGTAAAACTCGGATGGCCACTCACATATTTGACGCGAGCCATTCGTTTGCTTCGTAAAGTAATCCTAGAGTTGCTTATGGAAGATGAGTTCGCACGTGATGATAACTATGTGCCCATGGAAACTGTACAAGAATTAGAGCTTTGGGTAGAACCTATCTATCATGAGTTAGAAGACATCTACGCGACATCTTGGGAAAACACAATTAATCTCCAAAAAGTGGCTCTTCAAGAACTATCAGCACCGCTTATTCCAATCTTTGATAACATCACAGTGATGCCTCTTGTAGGAACAATTGACACGGAACGGGCAAGCATTATTATGGAAAATCTTTTAGAGGGTGTTGTAAAACATCGGTCAGAAGTTGTGCTTATTGACATAACAGGAGTTCCTGTTGTTGATACAATGGTGGCACATCATATTATCCAAGCTTCGGAAGCAGTACGACTAGTTGGGGCTAAATGTCTTATTGTCGGTATTCGTCCTGAAATTGCCCAAACAATTGTTAATCTTGGCATTCGTTTGGATCAAGTTATTACGAAAAATTCTCTAAGAGTAGGCGTTGAACGCGCCCTTGAAATAACAAACAGACAAATTATAAGTATGGAGGAATAGCTATGCGGATTCCTATATTGAAGCTATATGACTACTTATTAGTTTCCATTCAGTGGGAGCTTGACGATCAAACCGCAATCCAATTTCAAGAAGATCTATTAAATAAAATTCACCAAACAGGTGCAAAAGGAGTCGTAATTGACTTAACATCAATCGATATGATTGATTCATTTATAGCAAAAGTGTTAGGTGATGTTGTTAACATGGCCGGACTGATGGGAGCAAAAGTCGTCTTAACTGGCATTCAGCCAGCAGTAGCCATTACTCTTATTGAACTTGGGATTGGATTAAGCGATGTATGGACAGCCTTAGATTTGGAAAAAGGACTTGAGAAGCTCCAGTATGAATTGGGGGAATAACAATGGAATTCCAATCCTGCGTCAAAATTGTTACGGAGTGGGATATTGTGGCTGCCCGTCAATTAGGTCGCAATGTCTCTAAAGAGTTAGGGTTCGGAACGGTCGACCAAGCTCGGATTACAACCGCAATCTCTGAACTAGCTCGGAATATATATTTATATACAGATAAAGGCCAAATATGCATCGAGAAGATATTTGAAAGAGGAAAATCGGGCCTTTTAATCATAGCAAAAGACCAAGGTCCGGGAATTGCGGACATACGAAAAGTAATGGAAGACGGTTATACAACTTCAGGGGGATTAGGAGCTGGTCTTCCTGGTGTAAAAAGACTCGTTGATCAATTTGATATTAATTCAGTTGTTGATGAAGGAACAGAAATTCGAGCAGTTAAGTGGCTCCGGTAAGGGGGAGGAGAATGGATTTTCAAAATGAAATGAAGGCACTATACCGGGACATACTGAGCAGCTATTTGCAAACGCCAAATGAAACGGTGTTGTATGAAGGGCAAAAGCTAAGCCGTAAGTCTCTTGAGAATAATATCTCCCCTGAAGATATTGTTAGTATCCATAAAGAAGTGATTGAAGAAATTCATCAAGATATTCCAAAAGAAGTTCTTCAATCACTAGATTTCTTACTTGAAATGATGATTAGCTATGGACTTGCGCTAGGGGAACATCAAATGCTCAAGAGCAAGCAAATTGAGCTGAACTCTGAAATTGAGATCGCCTCAAATGTTCAACAAAATTTGCTTGGTACAGCAGTGCCTTCCTTAAAGTCGCTAGATATTGGTGCTATTAGTATTCCCGCTAAAAAGATGAGCGGGGATTATTATCATTTTGTACAAGACGAGAATGATCGTATTAGCATTGCTGTTGCTGATGTTATTGGGAAAGGTATTCCAGCTGCAATGTGTATGTCAATGATCAAATATGCCATGGATAGTTTACCTGAATCAAGGAAGACTCCTGACTATGTATTGGAGAATTTAAACAATGTAGTAGAACAAAATGTTGATCCAAGCATGTTTATTACCATGTTTTTCGGTATCTATGACTCTGCTGATGGAAGTTTCTGCTACTCCTCAGCAGGTCATGAGCCAGGATTCTATTACAATGCGAAAGAAGACAAATTTTCAGATATAGACGGTAAAGGCCTTGTCCTAGGGGTTGATCGACATCGTAAATACAAACAGTATGAAAAGCATCTTGAGATAGGGGATCTTGTTGTTCTGTTAACAGATGGAGTAACAGAATGTCGAACAGAAGAAGGGTTTATTGAGCGAGAACAAATTATTGATCTTATTCGGAAGTATATGCATCTTCCGGCTCAAGAAGTTGTACACTCTATTTACAAGGAATTGGAAAAATTACAAGATTTCCAACTTCGTGATGATTTTACCCTTATTATTTTAAAAAGATTGGTTTAACTTATTAAAATAAGGGTAACTAAATTGATAGCAGTATAATTGAAGGAGGTAAATCCTGTGAACTTATCAATAGATGTACAAATGAAGGATGAAAAACATTACATTACTTTAGCTGGTGAAATTGACGCATATACAGCGCCAGAATTAAAAAACAAATTTATGGAATTAGCACATTTGTCAGAACCATACATTGTTGTGGATTTGACAAATGTTTCTTATATGGATAGTACAGGTTTGGGCGTATTTATTGCGCTACTAAAAGCAATTAAGAGTAGCGAAGGTAAATTGAAATTTGTTGGTGTATCAGAACGAATTAAACGTTTGTTTGACATCACGGGTCTAACGGAAATTTTAAATGTAAATTCTCACGTAGAGGGTGGCGTAAAATGAAACAACCATATGATATCGTAGAGATGAAAATCCCTGCTAAACCAGATTATGTGGCCATTGCTCGTTTAACGTTATCGGGAATTGCTAACAGAATGGGCTTTTCCTATGACGATATTGAAGATATGAAAATTGCGATTAGTGAAGCATGTACGAACGCTGTACAGCATGCCTATAAAAAAGAAATTGGGGAAATTACAGTTGCTTTTGGTCTTTACGAAGAATATTTAGAGATCGTTGTAGCTGATAAAGGTGAATCATTTGATTACGGTGACTTGCAAAAAGAAGCAGGTCCATATGAAACATCTCAAGATGTTGATGAATTACCAGAAGGTGGTCTTGGCTTATATTTGATCGATACTCTTATGGACCAAACAAAAATCACTCATAATAAAGGTCTTACTTTAATGATGGCGAAGAACTTACAAAGAGAGCAGGTGGAGAGTGATGGCAGCACAATCTCAACCTACGAAGCTAAGTAAAGAAGAAGTTATCCAGCTTATTGATCAATATCAAAAAAATAACGATGAAGATGCTCAAGATAGACTTGTTATTCAATATAAAGGTCTTGTAGAATCCATTGCCAGAAGATATTCAAAAGGTGGCAACATTCATGAAGATATTTCTCAAGTTGGGATGCTTGGGTTATTAGGAGCTATTCGTCGATTTGACCCAAGCTATGAGCGCAGTTTTGAATCATTTGCAGTCCCGACTATCGTTGGAGAAATTAAAAGATTTCTTCGTGATAAAACATGGAGTGTACATGTTCCGCGTCGGATTAAGGAGCTTGGTCCGCGTATTAAAGCGACAGTTGAAGAGCTTACGACAAAACTTCAGCGATCACCTAAAGTACATGAGATTGCTGAACATCTTGAAGTATCTGAAGAGGAAGTACTTGAAACAATGGAGATGGGCCAAAGTTATCAAGCACTTTCTGTTGATCACTCCATTGAAGCAGATTCAGATGGAAGTACAGTAACAATTCTAGATTTAGTGGGGCAAAGAGAAAACGGATATGAGACTGTTGATCAACGGTTAGTATTAGAGAGAGTACTCCATGTTTTAACAGAGCGCGAGCGAGAAATCATTCAGTGTACTTTTATGGAAAACTTAAGTCAAAAAGATACAGGAGAGAAGTTAGGTATTTCTCAAATGCATGTATCAAGACTTCAGCGAAGAGCGTTAGAAAAACTGCGTAATGCAGTTAGGACGGATGCTGAAAAAGTGGAGAATTCATTTCAATGATGAACGAATCCATTCCGCAAGTAAAAGTAGAAACATATCAGGTTTCTAAAAATGGAAGTCATTACTGCGGAGATAGCTATTTCATAGCAGACACAGAGGATTACTTCCTCTGTGTTGTAGCAGATGGTCTTGGAAGCGGAGAGTACGCTATGTATGCAGCTGTTGCTGTTAAAGAAGCTGCTGAACGCTTCCAAAACCAAGAAGTAGAAGAGATTATGTCACAGTGCAACAACGCTCTAAAAAGTACACGAGGCGCAGCTGTTTCAGTTTTGAAGATTTACAAAAAGAAACTGCAATTTATATATAGTGGAGTAGGCAATATTCGTTTTTATCTATATTCGCCTGATGGAAATCTAACATATCCCATCCCAGTAAATGGCTTTCTTTCTGGAAAACCTCAGCCCTTTAAAACAGGTACGTTTTCTTATCAGCTAGGAAGTCACTTTTTAATTCATACAGATGGCATTTCAATCAGTGGAATTAAAAATATCTTTTCGCGTTCAAGATCGCTTTCTGATATTTCTTCCTATATGCAAATGAGTATTCCTCCTTCAAATGATGACGCAACATATGTTTTAGGTTGTGTTGGTCATTAAAAGAATAAAGTGCAGCAACAGATTATCAGGGGGTAATCTGTTTTTTTTGTTTCTTTTGTAAGGGAGGAAGAAATTGCTATAATAAAGAAAGGTCCAGCGAAGGAGGAACGCGTATGTCATTAACAAAAGAACAGCAGTTGAAGCAAATTGAAGCTTCATTACATATACCTTTAAAAAAGATTAAAAGCGTAATTGAACTCACTGAAGAAGGAAATACAGTACCATTTATTGCCCGCTATCGAAAGGAAATGACAGGGGCTCTTGATGAAGTTGAAATACAGTCTGTGCTAGATCGATGGACATACCTTCAAAATCTTGAGAACCGAAAAGAAGAAGTTTTAAGACTTATTGAAGAACAAGGGAAATTATCAGATGACCTTAAAAAGCAAATTGAAAAAGCTTTAAAGCTTCAGGAAGTAGAAGATTTATATAGACCATATAAGCAAAAAAGAAGAACGAAAGCAACAATTGCTAAAGAGCGGGGACTACAGCCACTTGCTGACTGGTTGCTAACATTCTCAACAAAAGAAGAAGTCGAGAACTATGCACAAAAGTTTATCTCTCAAGATAAAGAAGTACGTACAATAGAAGAAGCCCTAGAAGGAGCAGAAGATATTATTGCTGAAGAAATTTCAGATCATCCTAAGTACCGAGAATGGATTCGTGTGCAAACTCGAAAAGAAGGTAAAATCGCATCAGCTAAGAAAAAGGACGCAATAGATGAAAAAGAAGTTTACAGCATGTATTACGAATATGAAGAGAACATTAATAGAATTGTACCTCACAGAGTATTGGCGTTGAATCGAGGAGAAAGTGAAAATGTGCTTCGTATTTCAATGGGTTTTCCAGAAGATCGTATTATTCAATATTTAGAGCGCGAAATTATTAAAAATGTTCATGCTCCTTCTGTTTCTTATGTAAAAAAAGCAATTGCAGATGGATTCAAACGCCTTTTAGCTCCTTCTATTGAAAGAGAAATCCGAAGTGAACTTACAGAAGTAGGAGAGAACCAGGCTATCAAAATTTTCTCTGAGAACTTGCGTAATTTACTTTTACAGCCTCCTCTTAAAGGGAAAATGGTGCTAGGAGTAGATCCTGCATATCGAACGGGTTGTAAGCTAGCTGTTGTAGATGAAACAGGTAAAACATTAGAAATTGATGTAATCTATCCTCACCCGCCAAAAGCTAAGAAGCAAGAAGCATATGACAAAGTTGTTGAACTGCTACAAAAATATAATGTTGAAGTAGTAGCAATTGGGAATGGAACAGCTTCACGGGAGACCGAACAGTTTATTGCTGATTTGCTAAAAGATATGAAACGAAATATTTTTTATCTTATTGTCAATGAAGCAGGAGCAAGTGTTTATTCAGCCTCTGCGCTTGCACGTGAAGAGTTTCCAACTCTTCAAGTTGAGGAGCGAAGCGCAATTTCGATTGCTCGCCGTTTGCAAGATCCATTAGCAGAGCTTGTTAAGATTGATCCAAAATCCGTTGGAGTTGGTCAATATCAGCATGATGTGTCTCAAAAAAAATTAAACGAGTCATTAAAATTTGTTGTTGAAACGGTTGTAAACCAAGTTGGTGTAAATTTAAATACAGCTTCATCTTCTCTTTTACAATATGTGGCGGGGCTTAACAAAACAGTGGCAAACAATATTGTGCAATATAGAGAAGAAGAGGGGAAACTTACAAATCGTAGCCAGCTTAAGAAGGTTCCTCGATTAGGCACCAAAACATATGAGCAGTGCGTTGGTTTCTTGCGTATTCTAGATGGAAAGCAGCCTCTTGATAGAACAGGGATTCATCCTGAGAATTATGAGGCAACTAAAAAATTATTACAAATGATAGGGATGACAACTAAAGATCTTGGGAGCCCTTTGTTAGCCGAAAAAATAAAGGAACTAAGCAAAGAGGAAGCCTTGCAAGAACTGGAAATTGGAGAATTAACTTTAAATGATATTATTGACTCTCTTCAAAGACCAGAGCGTGACCCACGGGATGAATTACCAAAGCCTCTTCTCAAACAAGATATTCTAAAGCTAGAAGATTTAACACAAGGGATGGAGCTTGAAGGCACAGTAAGAAATGTTGTGGACTTTGGCGCATTTGTAGATATCGGGGTAAAGCAAGATGGTCTTGTGCATATTTCAAAGCTAAGAAATTCATATGTCAAGCACCCATTAGACGTTGTCGCTGTTGGTGATCTAGTAACAGTATGGGTGGAAAGTGTTGATGCTTCAAAAGGACGTATTGCTTTGTCTATGATTGCACCTTCTTAAAACAAGGGGCACTGCTAAGAGCAGTGCTTCTTTTGATAAAAGAACCAACACTGATTCAATAGTTTAATTTGATAACGATCTTTCGTATAATAAGCACGCTGCATTTGATTGATTAGCCATGAAGGCATATTGCCACGTCCTTTCTGTTTAAAAGGGAAGTAATAGTAAGTATATGCGCCTAGGGCTAGTCACGTGCTTATGAAAGGAGATGGAGTAATGAATAATGACAGTTTGCAAGAGCTAGTAGAAAAAGTCTCTATAGAATCCTTTGACAGAGCATTTGAACATCAGGCATATTTCAACAAACGACTTCGGACAACAGGTGGCCGCTATATGCTTAATACACATCATATTGAAGTGAATTTTAAGTATTATGAAGCGTTTGGAGAAGAAGAGCTTATTGGGATTATTAAACATGAGCTATGTCATTATCATCTTCATCTTACAGGCAAAGGATATAAGCATGGAGACCAAGAATTCAAAGCGTTGCTAAAACAAGTTGGAGCTCCAAGGTATTGTAGCTCACTTTCTTCTATTCAACAGAAAAACAAGAATGTTTTTTACCGTTGTAAAGATTGCAATTATCTCTATGAAAGAAAGCGTAAAGTAGATATTACAAAATACAGGTGTGGAAGATGCAAAGGTAGCCTTCTTCTTCTTGAAAAAGGTATTGACTCTTAAAATAAACTATGCTAAATTTATGGAGTCGCTATTTCTAGGATAAACTTTTAATTTGTAAGAAAGATGTTGACAAGCTAAGTTAGCTGGTATATAATAAATAGCGTCTCATCTTAATATTCCACAGTAGCTCAGTGGTAGAGCTATCGGCTGTTAACCGATCGGTCGTAGGTTCGAGTCCTACCTGTGGAGCCAAACGGGGAAGTACTCAAGTGGCTGAAGAGGCGCCCCTGCTAAGGGTGTAGGTCGCGCAAGCGGCGCGAGGGTTCAAATCCCTCCTTCTCCGCCATATTTCTTATATGGCCCGTTGGTCAAGCGGTTAAGACACCGCCCTTTCACGGCGGTAACACGGGTTCGAATCCCGTACGGGTCACTTTTATAATATTTGATGTCGATCATTCACCTTTTGAAGAAGTAAAGGTCATCTCATCAAGTTATATCATCTTTTGGGCTATAGCCAAGCGGTAAGGCAACGGACTTTGACTCCGTCATGCGTTGGTTCGAATCCAGCTAGCCCAGCCATTGAGCCATTAGCTCAGTTGGTAGAGCATCTGACTTTTAATCAGAGGGTCGAAGGTTCGAGTCCTTCATGGCTCACCATTTTTGTGTGAGTAACAATAGCATACGCGGGTGTGGCGGAATTGGCAGACGCGCTAGACTTAGGATCTAGTGTCTTTATGACGTGGGGGTTCAAGTCCCTTCACCCGCATTCATTTTTCAACACTCGCGGTCGTGGCGGAATGGCAGACGCGCTAGGTTGAGGGCCTAGTGGGTGTATAACCCGTGGAGGTTCAAGTCCTCTCGGCCGCATCAAAAATACCAAAGGTTTAAACCTTTGGTATTTTTTTATGGTCTTTTTTGTTTAACAAATTGTGAAACTTCAATTAGATTTTGATCAAGATCCCTAATATATACAAATGTAAGGGCTCCAAGAGTTCCTGTTCCTGTTCTTGTTACAGGAACTTCTTTTATATTTTTTTCCGTAACAAAACCCACAGCTTTCCTCAAGGCTTAAAATGTTTCTTCCTGTATTCCTAACACATTTATATAAAACCCTACTGTTTTTTCGATATTGTTTACAATTGAAATAAGATGGTGAAGATTCTTTATCAAAATCATTTATCTCTACTTCATGCTAGAGTATAAGCTTATGTGCTTAACCGTGAAGAGGTAGAGAGAGGAGCCCCATTGTATTGAATAGTTGCAAAAACTTGAATGGCATCTGCTGCATAAGGGAGAACAGAAGCTGTTGTGGTGAAAATACCACTATCATTTGTTAATAAAGAATCAGAATCAAAGTTAATCAAGTCGGAGGACTCCCTTAACGCTACTCTCACATTTTTTAAGGGGATTTTATTGTAAGAAACTCTGCCGACAATTTTTAATTGTGTATCTTCTGTCTCAGAAATTTGTAGAGTAATATCAGGAAATTCACTTACAATCTGCACCGGATCTTACCTCCACATCTGTACGTTTTTTTGGTCATGATCGTCACTTCCTTAAAAATTACTATAAAATAAAGGAGGTAAACCTCTTTATCTTTCTATGGAGAAAAGAGGTAGAGTGCTACAGTAGAGATAAGAGAAACTAAAGCTAATTTGAAGAGCTCTTTCTAAATATGGAGTTGTTAAAATTTGCACAATCTAAGAATAAAGCCTCTTTCTGTAATTAACTATAATATGGTAAATTCCTGTGGAGTTGAAAACGATACAGGAGGAGATGTGAAAATGCAAGTAAAAGAGATATTTTTTATTAGATGCATTTCGTGTTTAAGTGTTGTTATGATTCATGTGTTAGGAATTACAATGGATAGTACATCATCTATGTTAATGACGTTATTAATGTTTAGTACCCCAGCATTCATCTTTATTTCTGAGTTTTTACTTTCCTACTCATATCCAAATGGGACACCAAAAGGTTTTTTACTAAAGAGAATACAGTTTATTTTTTTGCCATTCCTTTTTGTAGCCTTTGTTGATGCTGTTATGATGTCTAGTTTAGGTGATAATGCGACACTACTATCATTTCTACAAAGAATAAGTGCTAATATCTTTCTTGGTAATTTTATCGGGTACTTCATCCTCATCATCTTCCAATTTTACTTATTGCATATTTTCTTTCATCAAATACTACAGCGGATTTCTGCTAAGTTTGTTCTTTCTATAGCGTTTCTTATTAATGGAGGATACCTTACTTTTGTAACGTTCATAGATATTCCTTCCTTTGGACCTAATCCAATCTTTCCGATTTCTTGGATTCCTTTCGTAGGATGGGTTTTCTATTTTTGCCTTGCCTACTATTGTGGACAAAACTATAAGGGATTTATTTCTTTATTAGATCAATACCGTTATATCGTGTATGGTCTTGTAGCCTTATCAGCTTTTATGATTTTAAATAATACGTATTTTGGTTTCTTTGAAGTATCATCAAAAAGGCCTGATATTCTTCTATACACAACAAGTATAATCTTTTTATTTTTCCATCTGTTCTCAAAAGTCTCAAAAGTACCGTCTATTATCATGACAATTAGTAATTACTCTTTCTCCATTTATTTATTTCATGTGTATTTCTTAGGGATAGGGCTTACGATTTTAAATAGTTTTACAGAAGTACAAAGTTCGCTAAGCCTTATGATTATTTATAGCTTTTCAATTGTTGGCCCCATGATGCTATCCTGGATTTTTAACCATTTTAAATATGGATATATGTTTGTTGGAAAAATCTATAAACCAAAACAGCGTCAACGACGTAATACAGTCTCTATGTAGCTATAAAAAAGAGCCGCTTATTTGAAATAAACGGCTCTTTTTTATCTTGATATTTCGTTGATTGTCTCTTCCCATCGTTGGATGACTTCTTCTGGATTATTTAAATTTATTTGTACTCCAGAAGTAATAGAAGCATATTTAGCTCTATCTTCACGTATGTTTTCAACTTTTCCAATAAAGCGTTCTCGTTTGTACTTAGTGAGATGGAGTAGTGGAAGCTGTTTGAGGGAGAGTTTAATATAGTAGGCTTTTCCTTGAAAGAAAAAAACAAGAGTTGCTTTCTTTGAACGCATGATGTTCTTTGTTGTAGTCGTTTCTGACCAAAGTCCAAGGTAAACTTCCTGTGCATTTTTTGCTACAATTTCACCAACGCTAATCATTGCTGTATGTGGCCAGTTCTCTTCATCTATTGTGAGGAGCATGAATGCTTCATGTTGTTTATTATCAAGGTTTTTTCCGTTTAATAATTCTAAGACTTCTAATGTCAATTCCCTCTTCATTAGAAACCTCCATTCTCAAAAAAGGGTTAGTTGTTTTTAATTCCTTCCCATCTCTTAGCAGCGGAAAGACAAATATTAAACTGGTCAAGAGCTCTAAATACGATATGGTTAATAATATCATCAATGCTTTGAGGGTGATTATAGAAAGCAGGCATTGGAGGGAATATAATGGTTCCCATACGTGATAACGCTAGCATATTTTCAAGGTGAATATCATTTAGTGGCGTTTCACGAGTCATTAACAGTAATTTTTTTCGTTCTTTTAATATTACATCTGCTGCTCGCGTCACAAGATTATCTGCTAGGCCCATTCGGATGGAGGCTAAAGATTTCATACTGCAAGGAGCAATGATCATTCCATCAACTTGAAAAGAGCCACTCGATATTTTAGCACCTAAGTCTTTTGGGGAATACGTATAGTCTGCAAGTGCTTCAACTTCTTTTGTAGTATAAGTAGTCTCTACATGAACTGTAGCTGAAGCCCACTGGGACATAACAAGATGTGTTTCAATGTCTGTATTTTTTAAAAGCTCAAGAAGGCGTATGCCAAAGATTGCCCCTGTTGCTCCTGTTATACCAATAATTAATTTCATGTTCTGACTCCTTTCTTTATATGATAACGTGGTATAAAATAATTATACAGTTCTCCTAGTTCTATTAAAAATATCTATAAAATGTATATATAATACCAGCAGAGTATATTAAAGTTTCAAGCAGCCTTCTTTCTAGTAGAAGGGAGGGTGATTTAAAATACAATATTTTTTTAAAATACTTTCAGAAAGTGTTGACACATAAAAGAAGAGTTGGTATTATTAATGACGTTGCTTCTTTAAAAAGCTTTCCGGAAAACGAAAGGAAACAATTTAAAGAAGAAACAAACTAAAAATACTTTTTAAAAAAATTATTGACATAATGAAATGGTTTTGGTAAGATAATTAATGTCGCTTCTGAGGAAGTGATATGAAATAATCAAAACAACAAAAAAGTTGTTGACAGCAAAACCGAAAGATGATAAGATGATTAAGTCGCTTATTTAAGAAATGCGCCCGTAGCTCAATTGGATAGAGCGTTTGACTACGGATCAAAAGGTTATGGGTTCGACTCCTATCGGGCGCGCCAATTACAAAATAAAGTCATCTGACGGGAAGTAGCTCAGCTTGGTAGAGCACATGGTTTGGGACCATGGGGTCGCAGGTTCGAATCCTGTCTTCCCGACCAGGAGCAACTTCAAAAAAAGATGCGGGTGTAGTTTAGTGGTAAAACCTCAGCCTTCCAAGCTGATGTCGTGAGTTCGATTCTCATCACCCGCTCCAATTATATTGACCTTTGAAAACTGAACAAAATACGTCAACGTTAATTCTATTTTATTTTTAAAACAACGTTTCTTATTAGAAACAAAAAGCTATGGACATCGAAAGATGAAACCAAACTTTCTATGGAGAGTT
>Ga0209463_1000930_pt1 | contig 19405 bp, 17 predicted proteins | sample AgamicMgSfrz_FD_187169 | JGI IMG/M metagenome (GOLD analysis project Ga0209463, IMG submission 187169) | Agave microbial communities from Guanajuato, Mexico - Mg.Sf.rz (SPAdes) (version 2) | ecosystem: Host-associated > Plants > Phyllosphere > Phylloplane/Leaf | place: Guanajuato, Mexico... | reverse complement strand
TTGCGGTTATCGCTTTATCTGGAGAAGCAACCGTTGGGCGTTCGCTATCCAAAATGTTCGGATTAATGCTCGGAAAATTCTATTTTGCCATTCCGCTGGTTGGGATCTACTACGGATTGATGGTTATGATACACCGAAAGTGGCCGAGCGGGTGGACAACTCGCAAGACAGGGCTTGTCCTTCTGGTGTTTGCGTTAACCTTGATGAGTACCGTATCTGCAATGCATCAGAAGCTTATCCCTGTTGGCGCTCTCGAGCCTGGAGCGGTTATTACACAAGTACATAACGATATGCAGACCGAACTGCTTCAACCCGCGCCTGGTGAACGTGATTCCATGTTAAATAAGGACATAAGTGGCGGCTACATTGGGGCTGCTCAATTTGCTCTGTTCCTGTGGCTGTTCGGCAGTCTAGGTGCCCGTTTGATTATGATCGTGATGTTTATTATCAGTTTTATGCTGATTACGAATCTGTCCTATGTCGATCTGGTACGCATTTTCAGAACCAAGGTATGGGATGCCGGCAGTTCGATCTACAAAAAGCTGGAGTCCAGACCGTCAGCGCGTTCTGCTGCAACATCCTCGGGGAAAAAAGGTGGAGCTGCCCGTAAAGTGGTCCCTATTCCCGCGGATATCGAAGATGATGAAGAGGACGACTTGGAAGAGATGCAGCTTCCCAAACGAAAAGCGCCCATTTTCTTTCAATTGTTTGGTAAGTGGGGTGCGGATCGGGAGAAGATAAAATCTGACCGAGAGATGGAGCAAGAGCAGCCAACGGCAGCGGAGCAGGTGTTATATCGAGCAGAGCCGGATCATTTTGCTGAATCCTGGAATGAAGAGCCGTCATTTGTCTCAGATGTTCCCTCTCCTGTTGGAGGGGCTGCTCCACAGAAAACCAGTTCAGCTCCAATTATCCGTGATTTCTTCGAACATGTCAGAGCAGAGGATCATGTCAAGGATGATGATCTGGACGATGCGTATCCATTCCCTGAGGACATTTCAGACTCCAGCCAAGGAGTCGACATTCCGATCAAGGTTAGTGATGAACTGGTGGATGGAGCCGATTGGCCTGTAAACGAGGCCGGTACTGATGACCTGAGTGAGATGGAGAATAGCCTGGAAGGACAACCTGGGTTAAACGATACATCTTCGGGGATGGACAGTGGAAGTGCCGAGGGACAGGATATGGAGCCCATTAAACCGCCTCCTCCACCTCCGAAGCCGTACAAGCTTCCTTCGTTCCGCCTGCTTGCGAAGCCAAACAACGGCGGCAAGGGCGGGGACCAAAAAGATTATATGCAGACTGCCCGGAAGCTTGAAGCCACACTAGAAAGCTTCGGTGTGCGGGCAAAAGTGCTTGAAGTGGTTAGAGGACCAGCGGTTACGCGATATGAAATTCAACCGGATATTGGTGTGAAAGTTAGCCGAATTGTAAGTTTGACTGATGATATCGCACTGGCATTAGCTGCCAAGGATATCCGGATGGAAGCACCGATTCCTGGTAAGTCAGCGATCGGTATCGAGGTGCCTAACGGTGAAGTTTCAGTTGTAACGATGCGTGAGGTTATGGAAACATCCACGTTCCAGGATGCAGAATCCAAAGTGACTATTGCATTTGGAAGGGACATTTCTGGTCAGACCATCATCGGCAACCTCGCCCGTATGCCCCATTTGCTTGTTGCGGGTGCTACTGGTTCTGGTAAATCGGTATGTATTAACGGGATTATCACCAGTATTCTATACAAAGCCAAGCCGGATGAAGTGAAATTTCTGATGGTCGACCCGAAAATGGTTGAGCTTAATGTATACAATGGCATTCCTCATCTGATGGCTCCGGTAGTGACGGATCCCAAGAGAGCTTCGCTTGCCCTCAAAAAAATTGTGGTGGAGATGGAGAAGAGATATGAGCTGTTCTCCAAATCGGGTACACGGAATGTCGAAGGTTACAACAACCTGATGAAGGACAATCCGGCAGCTGTATTGCCATACATCGTTGTTATTGTGGACGAGCTTGCGGATCTGATGATGGTTGCTGCAGGGGATGTAGAAGATGCCATTGCGCGTCTTGCCCAAATGGCACGTGCTGCGGGGATTCATCTCATTATTGCTACACAGCGGCCTTCCGTTGATGTCATTACTGGTGTCATCAAGGCGAATATCCCTTCCCGGATCGCATTCGGTGTGTCTTCACAGGTGGACTCCCGGACGATCTTAGATATGGGGGGAGCAGAGAAACTGCTGGGCCGTGGCGATATGCTCTTCATGCCGATGGGGGCTTCCAAGCCAGTACGTGTGCAGGGAGCATTTATGAGTGATGAAGAAGTTGAGAATATTGTTAATTATGTGCGTGGCCAAGGTGAAGCACAGTATGATGAATCCATTGTGCCTGAAGTCGATGATTCCGTTCAAGCGGCAGATGAAGTACAGGATGAACTGTACGAGCAGGCTGTGCAAATCATATTGGAAGCGAAGCAAGCTTCCGTATCCTTGCTTCAACGGCGAATGAGAGTGGGTTATACCCGCGCTGCACGTTTGATTGACTCTATGGAGGCTCGTGGCGTTATTGGCCCGTATGAGGGCAGTAAGCCTAGGGAGGTTTTAATCTCGCTGGAACAATATCAACAAAATAAAATAAGTTCTTAAGCAGAATCGAGTATATGTATCTGTGCAGTCCCCAACGATAAGTTGGGGGCTTTTTTGTTGTTGATGGGCGTTGAAGTTTTGCCATGTTGTCCAATGATCGGGTGATTTGGTGCATAGGAAGCAAGCAGGCTTGTCATAATAACGTTAGCGATTCTGTTAATCCCACAAGAGAAAGGTAGAGCACAGTCGATGCGAAAAATGAACATATGGCTTTTCACTGCGATCTTGCTGATGTCTGCATTGGGAATTCGTTATTTGCTCCCGGATCATTCGGCAACCCAAGAATCCAAACCAAATATCTCCCAGGTGGAAGAGAAGACGCTGCCCACCTTCAGCAGCAACACCGTGCAGTATGGAAGCTATGGGCAGGATGTATACGAGCTCCAAGGCAGACTGAAGTACTTAGGTTTTTACAATGGTAAAATCGACAGTAACTTTGGCAGCAGCACGCTAAAATCCGTAAAGTGGTTTCAATCTGAATTCGGCATGAAGGCGGATGGCGTGGTTGGCGCTAAAACTAAGCTGAAGTTGTACAATGCCACCAAACAATGGTCCCCGACCGAGCCACCACTGCACAAAGAATCATCGGGCCAGGGTGAGGACAAAAACAACAATGCGGATAAAGAGCAGGATAATATGGGTTCCGCAAACTCCATGGGCTTATCCGAGAATGAAATTAAGATTATGGCCAACGCGGTATATGGAGAATCCCGGGGAGAACCTTTTGAAGGTCAGGTTGCTGTAGCAGCAGTCATATTGAATCGCGTCAAATCACCGAGTTTTCCAAATACACCATCCGGTGTCATTTTCCAGCCAGGTGCATTTACTGCCGTAGCTGATGGGCAGATCTATCTGGAACCCAATGCTCAGGCACGTAAAGCAGTTGAGCAGGCAATGAATGGCTGGGACCCATCAGGCGGTTGCCTGTATTACTTTAATCCCAAGACGGCCACTTCCAAATGGATCTGGACCCGTCCTCAGGTGAAAACAATCGGTCAGCATATCTTTTGTATGTGATGATGTTGGAAGCAACCAGAAGACGTGTCTTCGGTTGCTTCTTGCCTTTTGCATGGGTTAAAATGGTTGTTGCACTTGAGAGTTACCGAGATAATGCATAACAAATGACGCCGTAAAGGGGTTTTGACATTTGAATACATCAGGATTTGAACGGGGCAGCCAAAAGGAGTTTCGTATCCATGTAATGCCCACTAAACGTTTCAAGACTTTTGCTATCTCGTTGTATGCAGGAGTCCCGCTGCAAGAGGAAACGGTCACCAAAGTAGCACTTACGCCATTTGTGCTTCGTCGTGGAACCCAGTCTTATCCTGAAACAACGGAGTTTCGTGAGCAATTGGAACATTTGTATGGAGCTGGTTTCGGGTTTGACGTATACAAGCGCGGAGATTACCAGATCGTGCAATTCCGGATGGACACGATTAATGATTCCTTTGTAGGCGGGGATGAACAGCTTTTGGATCGTTCCTTTGCGTTTTTGGGAGAGGTACTTACTCGGCCGGCTCTGGAAGATGGACATTTCCGGACAGCCTATGTGCAGTCAGAACGTGAGACCGTCCGCAAACAGCTGGAGTCTGTTGTAAATGATAAAATGCGTTATGCGGCAGAGCGCAGTATCGAGGAAATGTGTAAAAACGAGCCGTATCGCCTGCATCCGTTAGGGAAACGTCAGGATTTGCCGGGAATCGAACCCGATGCCTTAACTACCGCCTATCAGACGTGGCTGCAGCAGGCAAGTATGGATCTGTATGTAGTAGGCGACACGACGCTCGAAGAAGTAGAAAGTCTAGTTCAAAAACACTTTGATGTAAATCGTACACATTCCTCTAATTATGTGACAAACCAGGCTGTCCGTGGTGACAAAGAAGTGGAGACGGTCGTTGAACGACTAAATGTTAACCAAGGCAAACTAAATATGGGACTTCGCACGTCCATTACGTATGGCGACCCGCAGTATGCAGCAGCATTAATGTACAACGGCATTCTTGGAGGGTATCCGCATTCCAAATTGTTCGTTAATGTTCGTGAAAAGGAGAGTCTGGCGTACTATGCTTCCTCCCGATATGACGGACATAAAGGCATCGCTACGATTCAATCCGGAATTGAAATTCCCAATTACGAAAAAGCTGTTACGATCATCAAGCAGCAGTTAGATGAAATGAAAAATGGAAACATTAGTGATCTGGAAATGTCCCAGACCAAAGCGATGATCCGCAATCTGCTCAAAGAAATGCAGGATTCTGCTTTTGAGATGATAGCTTATGATTTTAATCGTCAGTTATCAGGCAAAGAGCGGACTGCTGACGAGCTGCTCACTCAGGTTGAGCAAATCAGCAAAGAAAACGTTCGTGAGGCGGCAGAGCAATTCCGGCTGGACACGATCTACTTCTTGCGGGATGAGAAGGGGGAATAACTGGTGGAGAGCATACATTACGAGCATTTGCAGGAAACGCTGTACCACGAAGTCATGGATAATGGGCTTCATGTCTATGTATTGCCCAAACCCGGATTCCAGAAAACCTTTGCCACATTTGCAACCAAATACGGCTCTGTAGACAATCATTTTCAGGTGGAAGGTCAGAAAGAAGTGAAGGTTCCCGACGGTATTGCTCATTTTCTGGAACATAAAATGTTTGAGGAGCCGACAGGGGATATTTTTGCTACTTTTGCGTCCAATGGAGCGTCGGCCAATGCTTTTACGAGTTTTGACCAGACTGTTTATTTGTTCTCTGCGACAGAACATGTGAATGAAAATATACAAACATTAGTCAACTTTGTGCAAAATCCTTATTTTACGGACCAGAATGTGGACAAGGAAAAAGGCATTATTGCGCAAGAAATTAATATGTATGCCGATAATCCGGACTGGCGTGTCTATTTTGGATTGATCGAAGCGATGTACCAAAAACACCCAGTGCATATAGACATTGCGGGAACGGTCGAATCAATCGGCACGATAACCAAAGAAACGCTGTACACGTGTTACAATGCCTTTTATCATCCAAGTAACATGCTTTTATTTGTAGTAGGTGGAGTCGAACCTCAAGAAGTCATGGATATGGTTCGTTCGAACCAGGCGGAGAAAAACTACGAACCTCAAGGTGAGATCAAACGGATATTTGAAGAGGAACCTGCTGGGGTCGTGGAAGCCAGACGAGAAGCACGGCTCGCGGTTTCATTGCCGAAGTGTCTATTTGGCTTTAAGGAAACGGATGTTGGATTCACGGGTCAAGACCTGCTGCGGCGCGATATGACGACCAAATTAATGCTGGATCTTTTGTTCGGATCCAGCACGGCCCTGTTTCAAAAACTGTATGACGAAGATCTCATCTCGGACAGCTTCGGGCATGAATACATCAGTTCGCCGCAGTATGCGTTTTCTGTCGTCGGTGGTGATACTAAAGACCCGGATCTATTGCTCGCTCGCATACGGGAAGAGGTGGATGCCATTGTTAAGAAGGGATTCGAAGCTTCAGACTTTGAACGTGCCCGCAAAAAGAAAATCGGGGGATATTTGCGCATGCTTAATTCACCGGAGAATATTGCACATGAATTTACCCGTGAGCAGTTCCGTGGCGGTGATTTTTTCAACATGGTTCCCATATATGAATCAATCACACTGGAAGAAGTAAATCGCAGACTGGAAGAGCATATTCGCTGGGAACAACTGGCTGTATCGCTTGTCGTGAGTCCGTAATATGGAGAGGGGAACAGGACAAATGAAGCCGATTGGAGACATGACAGTACTTGTTACTGGAGCAAGCGGAGGTATAGGGGCAGCTATTGCAGAACGGTTTGCCATGGTTGGCATGAACGTGGTAATCCACTATATGAAATCCCATGAGGCAGCCAACGAGGCGGCGAGAAGGTGCATGGAAAAGGGCAGCGGCAAAGTAATGACGGTGTCCGCAGATCTTCGCAGCCGGGAACAGATTGAACGTATGCGTGAAAAACTAGAGTCCCATGGATTGATGCCTGACATTCTGGTAAATAACGCAGGTATTTCACATTATGGGTTGTTGTCTGACGTGACTGAAGAAATATGGGATGAAGTGATGGCCATTAACTTGAAAGGCACATTTATGTGTACTCAGATCATGATGCCACACATGATTTCACAGCGTTATGGACGAATTATTAATGTATCCTCCATCTGGGGATTATCAGGCGCATCTTGTGAGGTGTTATACTCCACCACGAAAGGTGGCGTAAATGCCTTTACGAAAGCTCTTGCGAAAGAGCTTGCGCCTTCAGGTGTTACCGTAAATGCGGTAGCCCCCGGAGCTGTACAAACTTCAATGCTGAATCACCTGGATCAGGATGAACTGAAAATGCTGGAGGAGGAAATTCCAGCCGGGCGACTTGCTCAGCCTGATGAAATTTCCTCACTTGTTTATTTTCTCGCGCTACCGGAATCCGGTTATATTAACGGCCAGATCATTAGCCCTAATGGAGGCTGGCTTACCTGAAGTGTGGCAGTTTGACGGCTCCCGGCTCGCTGGATGATTTATCCTGTATATTAATTGCCCGGCAGGCACATATTACAACTGTTGATTTTAAATCTCATGCGACAGCTAAGGAGGATTTATCATGTCAACAGATAAAACGGTGCTCAGCAGTTTTGACACATGGAAAAAGTTCTTGGGTGATCGCGTACAGCAAGCCGAGAAGATGGGGATGAGTGAAGATACCATCAACAAACTTGCGTATGAGATTGGTGACTTTCTGGATGAGAAAGTGGATCCAGCGAACCATTCCAACCGGGCATTGAAAGAAATATGGGATGTCGGCGATGCCGAAGAGCGTCGTACGATTGCGCGCCTGATGGTCAAACTGGCCAAACAAAACGCATAAGCTGCACCGATGGAAAGCTCCCGCAAGGGGGCTTTTCTCTAATGATTACAGACCTGTTCTTGTAATTCATTTTCTTTTTATATATCATTAACGTGACCCATTTTTAGAAGATGTCTCAGTTCGGAGTCCTTCGGACACGTTCTGTTGCTGTCGAACAATGTGGAATATTGCATTACGGGGTGTTTAAATGGAATCTAAACAATGGTATATGGAATACAAAATACATAAGAACAGACCCGGTTTGTTGGGGGACATTGCCTCCATGCTGGGGATGCTTGAAGTGAATATATTGACCATTAACGGTGTTGAAGGCAAGACAAGGGGAATGCTGCTTGAATCCGATGACGATGAGAAGATTCGTTTGCTGGGTGAGATGCTTGCAAAAGTGAACAGCATTACCGTCTCTGCGCTGCGCCAGCCCAAACTGGTCGACATTTTGGCTGTGCGTCATGGCCGATACATTGACCGCGATTCCGATGATCGCAAAACTTTTCGTTTCACCCGGGATGAACTTGGGTTACTTGTGGACTTTTTGGGTGAAGTATTTAAAAGGGAAGGCAATCAGGTTATCGGCCTGAGGGGCATGCCTCGTGTCGGTAAAACGGAATCAATAATCGCTGGCAGCGTTTGTGCAATGAAACGATGGACGTTTGTTTCGTCTACTTTGCTTCGTCAAACCATAAGGAGCCAGCTCTCCGAGGACGAAATGAACCCAAACAATGTGTTTATCATTGATGGCATTGTAAGTACGATTCGTTCAAGTGAACGGCATTATAATCTGTTGCAGGATATTATGACGATGCCGAGCACCAAAGTCATTGAGCATCCTGATATTTTTGTGCAGGAATCGGAATATGACTATAATGATTTTGATATTATTATTGAACTTCGCAACAATCCGAATGAGGAAATTATTTATGATACGTTTACGGCCAGCTACACCGACGAACTGTAAGGCTCCGTACGGAATCATGGAATAGATAGCAACAACCAAAGAGAAAAGATCAACATAAGGAGGAGATGGCATGTCTGAACTGGGTCAGCAGTTAAGAGAGGCCCGGCTGCAAAAAGGGATGAGTCTCGACGATGTACAGGAAATGACTAAAATTCGCAAGAGGTATCTGGAAGCTATAGAGGCTGGGGACTATAAGGTGCTGCCTGGCAGCTTTTACGTGCGAGCTTTCATTAAAACCTATGCGGAGACGGTGGGACTAAACCCTGATGAGCTGCTGGAGGGACACAAGAAAGATGTACCGGCAGAGGAAACGGAAGCGACCATGGAGCCCGTGATTCAAAAACGTTCGAGTCGGCCAGTAGAGCGCAGTAATCGATGGATGTCTGTAGCGTTAATGTGGACATTTCCGATTCTGATTGTTGCCTTGCTGTACGTGTATGTAGTCATGAACAGAGATGATGCAGATACGCAAGGTGTGGATCAAACCAAAATTACAGACAGTCAGCAAACGCCAAATGACCAACCTGATGAGACGACGGACAACGGGCAAGCGTCCACTCCACCGGATAACGAAGCTGCAGGCCAAGAAACCGGTCAGGGAGAAGGGGAAGCAGGCGGCAATGGTGGTGGTACCGATACTTCTGGTCAGACGGATGCGGAAGGTCAAACGGACGAACAAACTCCGGATGACACCGAAGATCAAGAGCCAGCAGATAATGCTGGCGCTGTAACGGTTGCTGAAGACGGTAAATCCGGTAACATTACGAATTTCAAAGTAAATGGAAGTGCAGGTCAACCGGTTAAGGTTACCATTAATGCTTCGGGTCAGAGCTGGCTCGAAGTGTATAAAGGTGAAAATTCAAGCGGAGAAAAACTGCAATTTGGTATGACAGCTGATGGAGACAGTATGTCTTTTGATCTGGATAGTACCGGCTTGTACATTAAGTCTGGATATGCTGCAGCTACGACCATTGAAGTTGGAGGTCAAGTCGTAACGGATGGTAAGGCCACCAACCGGATTCGTCTTCAATTAGGAGATGAAAGTGCAGGCACATCTACCGAAACGAACTCGAGCTCTGTCGAAGGATCCGATGCAGGAACCGAAGGCTCTGCCACAGGCAGCGAATAAGGGCATTAACTGCGGGGGACAATAAGGTTGTCTTCACTTGCAGTTAACTTTCGGTAAAGCGAGGTGGATGGCTATGACAGTCAGCTGGATCGTCACAGGTTTGGGAATCATTGTCAGCCTCCTGGGTTATTATTTGACTCCAAGCGCTTGGGGTTACGGAATTTTGGGCTTTGGACTTGCACACGTCGTTTTGGGCGTGCTCGATATGTTCAGACAGCCCAACCGCAGCCGATATTAGATTGCTGTGCGTTAAAGCATTTTTGGCTACTGCAAAAAGCGGTGGTCGAAAATGCTTTTTCGTTTATTTACCCCTTCAAAATTAGACTTTTCCGGGGCGAATCCTCTATAATGTTACACAGAACAAATGATTAATTGAAAGGGTGACCAGATTGAGCTCAGAAAATTCGTTCGATATCGTGTCCAAAATGGACTTGCAGGAATTAACGAATGCCGTTACACAGACGGAAAAGGAAATCAGCACACGTTACGATTTTAAGGGCAGCAAAAGCAGCTTAAAACTGGACAAGGATGCATTGACAATTGTATCCGATGATGAAACCAAACTTAAGGCTGTCATTGATGTACTTCAATCCAAAATGGCTAAGCGGAATCTGCCGCTCAAAAACATTGACTATGGCAAAGTGGAGCCAGCTTCATCCGGCACAGTACGCCAGCGTCTAAGTTTTAAACAGGGAATTGATCAGGATATCGCGAAAAAGATCAATATTTTGATTCGGGATTCCAAAATGAAGGTGAAGAGTCAGATTCAAGGGGATCAGCTCCGGGTAACTGGTAAGAGTAAAAATGATTTGCAAGCCGTTATGCAGCTTTTGAATGGTGCCAATCTGCCTCTTGATTTGCAATATACCAATTTCAAATAAGTTTGTTACGTCCGTTTTTGTTGTGGAAAAACGTGTTTTGACACTGCAATTGGCGTATATTATACTAAGTGTGCATTGCTAGCAATCAAGCATAAAGCCCAGTCATCATCGTTTTGCTGACTTTGTGAAAAGCAGTACACCTTTTGGAGGTCGCCGGAACGTTTAAAACGATTTTGCGTTTGAACGGTTGACTTTATTTTTTGCGTTTTTACATATGAGATCAGTGGTGTACTCAGTGAATTTTACATGTTCACCTTCCGGATGATGGATACGGGATTAAGATGATTGTTTGGAGTATTGGAGGATAAGAGGGAGGGCGTCTTGTGAATTTACCCAACCGGATTACGCTTGCACGAATTTGCTTAATCCCTTTTTTAATGGTGTTTCTGCTCGTGGACTTTCCATTTTATCCGGAGCCTTTGCAGATTGGAAGTTTATCGCTTCCGTATAATCAGCTGATCGCTGCCATTATCTTCATCATTGCAGCCAGTACGGATGGAATTGATGGATATCTGGCACGAAAAAACAATATGGTCACCAATTTGGGCAAGCTGCTTGACCCTCTGGCTGACAAGCTGTTAGTGACTGCAGTGCTCATTTCACTTGTTGAGATGGGTAAGCTGGATTCATGGATTGCTGTCGTCATCATCAGTCGGGAGTTTGCGGTGACGGGCCTTCGCCAAATTGCTTTGCTGGATGGATCGGTTGTTGCGGCCAGCAGCTGGGGCAAGCTGAAAACCGTCGTGCAGATCATAGCGATTGTTTTGCTTCTGCTTAATAACTTCCCGTTCTCTTATACCGGGGTTCATGTTGATGTTATAGCAGTTTGGGCCGCGGCGATCATTACGATTTGGTCCGGCATTGATTATTTCATCAAAAACAAAAATTTGCTTAATTTATCAAAAGCGTAAAAGTTTAAGGTAAAACGGGTAATTTATGAACAGCTTGCGCTCAGGGCAATAGGAAAACATCCTATTGCCCTTTGATCACTCACATTGTGTACAGGAGGATGCTGAATGAAGGCAGAAATTATCGCAGTCGGAACAGAGTTGCTGCTCGGACAGATCGTAAATACGAATGCCAGATATTTATCCCGCGAATTGGCTGCTATCGGGATCGACGTTTATTTTCAAACTGTGGTAGGGGACAATCTGAATCGTCTTAGTGAAGCCATTCAAATTGCCCAGGGGCGAGCTGACGTCATTTTCTTTTCCGGCGGTATCGGACCCACGCAGGATGATCTAACCAAGGATGCCATAGCGGCAGTGTTGGGACGCAGCCTACATATCGATCGGATGGCAATGGATAAAATCGAAAGCTTCTTCAGGGATCGCAATGTGGAGATGACAGAGAACAATCGGCGCCAAGCCATCGTGGTTGAAGGAGGGACCCCGCTGGCTAATGAAACAGGCCTTGCGGCGGGGAATGCCATCTCGGATAACGGAAAGCATTATATTGTCATGCCTGGGCCACCAAAAGAATTGATTCCCATGTTTGAGCAAGAAGTCAAACCTTGGTTGTTCCAGCATGTACTTACGAAAGAAATGCCAATCTATTCGAAAATGCTGAAATTTGCCGGGATCGGCGAGTCGGCATTGGAAGACCGTCTGCTTGATTTGATTGATAGCCAAACCGATCCTACGATTGCACCTTATGCAAGTGAGGGAGAAGTAACGGTACGGGTGTCCACCAAAGCCCCGAGTGAGAATGAGGCCAAGCAGAAGCTGGATGCCATGGAGGTACTCATACGGGAACGGTTGCCGGAACACCTCTACGCGAACGAGGATGTGCCTATAGAGTACACAATCGTAACGATGATGTCTGATATGGGTCTGACTCTAAGCGCGGCTGAGAGCTGTACAGGAGGGCTTGTCATGCAGAGTCTGACTTCGGTTCCTGGCAGTGCATCCATGCTTAAAGGCGGAATCGTATGTTATTCCAACGAAATAAAGGAAAAGCTGCTAAATGTTCCTCATGACTATCTGGAGGGGGAAGATGCTCCTGGGGCTGTTAGCCCTGAAGTTGCGAAAGTGTTGGCTGAGCAGGTACGCATGATCGGTGATTCCGATTTTGGTCTGGCCGTTACAGGGGTAGCTGGTCCAGGTTACTCTGAACGCAAGCCACCAGGTCTGGTTTTTATCGCTCTCGCTGAGCGGGGAAAAGAGACGGAGATTCACGAATTGCGTATCAACGGAAATCGGGAGACGGTCCGCATCCGTTCGACCAAGGCTATTTTATACCGCTTATGGCGGAAACTTGTCGCTATGGACTAGATATACCTAGAATTGCTTTTACAGGGATAATCAAGTATAATCAAAGCAGACGGAAGAACCGTAGAATTAGGCATTCAGCCTTATTTGCGGTTCTTTTTTCTGTTTTATTGCAAGCTTTGCCCAGGAAGAGGCGCCTCGGCCTTTTACAAAAAAAACGAATGTATGTTCGAAAAAAAGCTTGGCAAACGTGTTAAAACAAGGTATCATTATCTTATAAACAGTAAAGGGTGTGAGCATATTGTCAGACCGTCGTGCCGCGCTTGATATGGCGCTCCGTCAAATAGAGAAGCAATTTGGTAAAGGATCTATCATGAAACTGGGTGAGTCAACTCACATGCAAGTGGAAATCATACCCAGCGGATCCTTGGCTCTGGATATAGCACTTGGAACAGGCGGCTTGCCAAAAGGCCGGATTGTTGAAATATATGGACCTGAATCTTCAGGTAAAACAACTGTAGCGTTACATGCAATTGCTGAAGTGCAAAAAGTCGGTGGACAAGCTGCATTTATCGACGCCGAGCATGCTCTTGATCCAGCGTATGCAAGTAAACTGGGTGTTAACATTGATGAATTGCTTTTGTCCCAACCGGATACGGGCGAACAAGCATTGGAAATTGCCGAAGCACTTGTGCGCAGTGGTGCTGTTGACATTATCGTTGTCGACTCTGTAGCTGCCTTGGTACCAAAAGCTGAGATCGAAGGCGAGATGGGGGATTCCCACGTCGGTTTGCAAGCACGTCTGATGTCTCAGGCGTTGCGTAAACTGTCTGGTGCAATCAGCAAATCTAAAACTATCGCTATCTTTATCAACCAGCTTCGTGAAAAAGTTGGCGTAATGTTTGGTAACCCTGAGACAACACCTGGTGGCCGTGCCCTGAAATTCTACTCTACAGTTCGTTTGGATGTACGTCGTATTGAGAGTATTAAATCAGGTAATGACATCATCGGGAACCGTACGCGTGTGAAGGTTGTCAAAAATAAAGTTGCACCACCGTTCAAACAAGCAGAAGTAGATATCATGTATGGTGAAGGTATTTCCAGAGAGGGCAGTATCATTGATATTGGTACAGAACTGGATATCGTTAATAAAAGTGGTGCTTGGTATTCTTACGAAGGCGAACGCTTGGGCCAAGGTCGTGAAAATGCGAAGCAGTTCATGAAAGAGCATAAAGAGATTGCACAAGTGATTGAGCAAAAAATCCGTGAAGCAAGCAATCTGACGACGGTTGTTCCAGCTCCAACGAGTGAAGATCAACAAAAAGAAGAAGCAGAAGAACAAGAATTGTTTGAAATCAACGAGTAATTCTTCCGAGCAGGGAGGTTCCAGAAGGTGTTCACTTACTGGACTTCCAGGATTGGTGTGAATGAAATTGATCCGATCGTGTTTGGGGAGATGGCTCGTGTTCTGGAGCTGTCTAACAGCTCCTGTCCATTGGACAGGGGCTGTTAGCACATTTATTGAGAGAGCTGTGGCCGGGTTGGATTCCCGGCTTTTTGCATTTTGGTCTGCTGTTTTCTTTAAGCAGATAGGTGTTTCATAATCAGGAGATAAAGAATTGAACAAAGAGGAGGGAGACCTGAATGGATCAACATGATGATGATTTGTACGAAAAAGCAGAACTGGAGGGAATATCCCAATTCCCGGATAACGAAGAACTCACCATTACACGGGTAGAACGAACAAAAAGCAGGCAGGCCCGGTACCGGATCACGTTTGGATTGTACTCGATTACTGTTCTGGAAGATGTAATGATCAAGTATCGAATGACCCGGGGCAACACGTTTGTGAAGAAGGATCTCGAGGAGATCATAGTAGCGGATGAGCGGCAGCAGACCTATGTGCAGGCGTTGCGTTATTTAGAGCACAAACAGCGTACTAGGCATGAATTAAGCCAGCGGCTTCGTCAGAAAGAATTCGCCGGATCGTTGATTGAAGAAGTCCTGGATCGGCTTGAGCAGGAGAAGCTGGTGGACGATGAAGGGTTTGCGAAGGAATGGACAAGGCAGCGTATGACAGGCCAGAGGAAGGGAAAACTGTGGATAAGGCAAGAACTGCGTCAAAAGGGCATAGCCAATGAGCTCATCGTTGAAGCGCTTGAAGGCGTGGATTCGGATGTGGAGTTTGAGACAGCTTTGACCGCAGGGCGAAAGAAGTGGAACCAGGTCAAAGGAGACGTTGCGGAGAAGAAACGTAAAACGCTTCCCTTCCTGATGCGACGCGGTTTTCCTATGGATATGGTACGTAAAGTTGTGAATTGTTTAATTGAAGAAGATGAAGCCGAAGATTCTGAAGATGACGAGTTATTGCCATGGGATTAACAGAGACTACACAGTGTGCCTGCATTCTCTTGACAATTTCTTTCGTCAAATACTAAAATGGACATGAGTCTGTAAGAAATGGACAACCCTTTTTCCTTCCAAAAAAGCGGTTTCGGTTTCTTTGGATTTACCCTTCATGATTATGGATTCGCTGAAGGCAGCGAATAGTACGTGGTAACATGTACACTTGAAATGAAAATCGGCGGGGGATCGCCGTAGGTATCGTTATTCCCAAACATATGTAAGTCTGAAAACAGCAAATTGACCCAAGGAGTGCCTTGGAGGATCCAACGAGGAGGTGAACAGTATGGACATTGCAATCACGATCGTTCTCGTTGTGGCCGCGCTCGTTATTGGGTTCGGAGTCGGATATTTTATTCGCAAATCTCTTGCAGAGGCTAAAATCTCCAGTGCGGAACAAGCTGCCGTACAGATCGTTGAGAACGCGAAGAAAGAGGCAGAAGCACAGAAAAAAGAGACGGTGCTGGAAGCGAAGGATGAAATTCATCGCATTCGGGCCGAAGCTGAAAAAGACACTCGTGAACGTCGTAATGAAATTCAACGACAAGAAAGACGATTGTTGCAAAAAGAAGAGTCGCTGGATAAAAAGATGGAGTCACTCGAACGTAAAGAAGAGCAAGTGGCCAACAAAGAGAAACGAATTGATGAGACACAGCAGCAGATCGAAATGATCTACAAAAATCAGGTGACGGAGCTGGAGCGTATATCCAACCTCACCATGGAAGATGCACGCAGTATCATACTGTCCAACGTAGAACAGGAAGTTCGTCATGAGACGGCTCAAATGATCAAGGACATTGAACAGCAGGCGAAGGAAGAGGCGGACAAAAAATCCCGCGAAATTATTACCCTTGCCATTCAGCGTTGTGCAGCTGACCATGTGGCAGAGACAACGGTATCGGTTGTAACCTTGCCTAATGAAGAAATGAAAGGCCGGATTATCGGTCGTGAAGGACGTAACATCCGCGCGCTTGAAACCCTTACGGGGATTGACCTTATTATCGATGATACGCCAGAAGCGGTTATTCTGTCGGGCTTTGACCCGATCCGTCGTGAGATTGCCCGTACTGCCCTCGAGAAATTGGTGGCTGACGGACGCATTCACCCGGCACGCATTGAAGAGATGGTGGAGAAATCCCGCAAAGAAGTGGACGAGCGCATCCGTGAATACGGTGAGCAAGCTACCTTTGAAGTGGGTGTACATGGTCTGCATCCGGATCTGATCAAAATACTGGGCCGGTTGAAGTTCCGTACAAGCTACGGTCAGAACGTCTTGAAGCATTCGATGGAAGTCGCTTATCTGGCTGGACTGATGGCTGGCGAACTCGGAGAAGACGTTACACTTGCAAGACGTGCAGGTCTATTGCATGACATCGGTAAAGCGCTGGATCACGAAGTGGAAGGATCACACGTTGAAATCGGCGTGGAGCTGGCGAAGAAATACAAAGAACATCCGGTAGTAATCAACAGTATCGCGTCCCATCACGGGGATTGCGAAGCCACTTCGGTCATTGCCATGCTGGTTGGCGCAGCAGATGCGCTGTCTGCAGCAAGACCGGGTGCACGCCGCGAAACACTGGAAACGTATATCAAACGACTGGAGAAGCTGGAAGAGATTTCGGAATCGTTCGAAGGTGTCGAGAAATCGTATGCCATTCAAGCTGGACGCGAAGTTCGCGTTATGGTGCAGCCTGAGAAAATCGACGATGCGGAAGCATTCCGTCTCGCACGTGACATCACCAAGATGATCGAGAATGAACTCGATTATCCGGGTCATATCAAAGTCACCGTCATCCGGGAAACCAGGGCGGTTGAATACGCTAAATAGAGCTTTACGGAAAAGTGGCCGCTGTAGTGGGCCACTTTTCCTGTTGATAGCCCAGTAGGGCATTTGAAATAAGAAGAACTGATGGGTTAGGGACGCCGCAAAGATTTGATACTGGTTACACCAAGCAAAGCTTGCGGGGAATTAAGGAGGCAATGCAATGAAAGTACTGTTTATCGGTGATATTGTGGGTAACGTAGGACGTAAGGCTTTGAAGGAGAACTTGCCGTACCTGAAAACGAAATATAAACCACACGTGGTTATTGTAAATGGAGAAAATGCAGCAGCTGGCCGTGGAATCACGGGGGCTATTGCCAATGAATTTTTCAACTGGGGTGTGCACGGGATTACGCTTGGCAACCATACATGGGATAATAAGGACATTTTTGATTTTATAGATGACGAACCACGCATGATCCGACCTGCCAACTTTCCACCAGGAACACCAGGCAGAGGATACACGGTGGTCAAAGGTGAAGGCAAGGAGCTAGCCATCGTTAATTTGCAGGGTCGTACGTTTTTGCCAGCACTCGATTGCCCGTTCCGCGTTGCGGATGAGATTGTGGATGAGCTGCGCCAGGATCACAAATGTATTTTGGTCGATATGCATGCCGAGGCGACTTCAGAGAAAATTGCCATGGGCTGGCATCTGGATGGGCGTGCATCACTGGTCGTAGGTACACATACGCATGTACAAAGTAATGATGACCGTATTTTACCTGGTGGAACAGCATACTTAACGGATGCGGGCATGGTTGGACCGCGTGATGGTATCCTGGGAATGGAGCGTGAAGCGGTACTGCGAAAATTCTACACCCAGTTGCCGGTACGCTTTGTAGTGGATGACGGCAAGTGGCATTTCCACGGTGTTTTCGTTGAAATTGATGAGTCCACAGGTGCAGCAACCAAAATTGAAAAAATCCGTCTGATGGAAGACGAGTGGCGCATGGAATAGGGGTATCGTCCCATTTTGCAAGGAAACCCGTCTAAAAAGAAGGAATTTTTTTACCTCCCGCGAATAACATCTAGTAAGTGGAAACAAACATTCAACATTCCCAGGGAGGTACTTACCATGGAAGTATTAAAAGTTTCAGCAAAGTCCAATCCTAATTCCGTAGCCGGCGCACTTGCAGGAGTTCTTCGTGAACGTGGAAATGCTGAACTGCAGGCCATTGGAGCGGGAGCACTGAACCAAGCCATTAAAGCGGTAGCGATAGCCCGGGGATTTGTAGCACCAAGCGGAGTTGACTTGATTTGTATTCCAGCTTTTACAGACATTGTGATAGACGGTGAGGACCGAACGGCCATTAAGCTGATTGTGGAGCCCAGATAATACATGTGAAGATGCATTGAACCTGTTTACAGAGTAGACAGGTTTTTTTGCATTCTGTCTATAGGCTAATTAAGAAAAGGAAATACATAGGGAGGGTTAATCATGGCCAAGTGGCAAGTAGCCGATTTTCACTGTGATGCGCTCAGCAAGATGTTGTTGCAATCTGCCCTGTCTTTCGAGGATGGTTCAACACTGGATGTCAATCGGGAGCGGATGAAGCAAGGGAATGTAGAGCTGCAGGCATTTGCCATATACTTGCCAGAAGTGCTTGGCAGGGGCAAATTTGAACATGTCGTTGGTCAACTGGAAGTCTATCGCACACGTGTGGAGAAAACCCAGGAACGGCCTGAGGGTGTACAAAAGCTATTATGGCGGGAGCAGGTTAGTGAGATCGGCCAAACGATTAATCCTTGGGGTCTGTTGACGCTGGAAGGCGTAGACGGACTCGAAGGGAACCTGTTTTATCTAGAGCTTTGTTACCAAATGGGGGTACGGATCGTAGGGCTAACCTGGAATTATGCCAATTGGGCAGCTGACGGCGTGTTGGAGAAGCGCGGAGCCGGACTGACCGAGAGAGGCAGGGAGCTGGTTCGTCTTTGTAATCGGATTGGCATGCTGCTGGATGTGTCACATCTGACGGAGAAGGGGTTCTGGGAGCTTGCAGAGCTGAGTGAGCGTCCATTTATTGCTTCCCATTCCAACAGCTATACGGTATGTCCAAATGTGCGTAATCTGAAAGATGACCAGATCCGGGCTATCATTGCACGGGATGGGCGAATCGGACTGACGTTTGTTCCCTGGTTTGTGAAGCAGGAGGGCGAGGTTAAAATCGAACATTTGCTGCCTCATATCGAACAGATCTGTTCGCTTGGCGGGGAGCAGCACCTGATGATGGGCTCCGATTTTGATGGAATACCCACGTACATTCAAGGTCTTGAACACACGGGCCAATATCCGAGGTTAATTGAAACGCTACTCCAACACTACGACGAAAAGCTGGTACGCGGCTGGATGTGGGATAATGCCATGAGTTATCTGGGCAATCATCTGCCTAAGGGGAATTTGTAATAAACACCAATTGCCTTAGCGTAAGCACAACCATTTAATAGAAACTTTGTTACAAAATAAGGAAACGGTTCCTTGTAAAATAAGTGTATT
>Ga0209463_1000926_pt1 | contig 19468 bp, 17 predicted proteins | sample AgamicMgSfrz_FD_187169 | JGI IMG/M metagenome (GOLD analysis project Ga0209463, IMG submission 187169) | Agave microbial communities from Guanajuato, Mexico - Mg.Sf.rz (SPAdes) (version 2) | ecosystem: Host-associated > Plants > Phyllosphere > Phylloplane/Leaf | place: Guanajuato, Mexico... | reverse complement strand
CCTGGAATCGTTGTATCCCCGCCATCCTGAACATCCTCGCCGTAGATCCCGAAGGCCGGAATGCCCTTCTGAGCATGAGCAGAGAGTACGGCTGCCAAATAAACCGCCCCAGGCCGTTCCGTCCCGTTGAAACCCCAGATGGCGGTCGGAATGGATGGGGACATATCCATCGTTTCCGTTCCATAACACCAGCATGGGGTAACGGTAATCGTGACCCCCACATTGGAACGATTGAACAGCTCTGCCGCTGCTGCTGCTTCGGCCACACCGCCAATACAGGATTCGGCAACGACGCATTCGACCGGGGAACCGTCCGGATAACGCAGTTCTGCAGTTAGCAGTTCAGCTACCGAAGTTGCCATGCGCATCGTCTGTTCCTCCAGAGATTCACGGACTCCCTTACGTCTGCCGTCAATGGTGGGGCGAATACCAATCTTGGGAAAAGCCTGTTTATAACGGTAATCCTGATGTGTCATACTAAAACGTCCTCCTTCAGTTGGTTTCTGGATAGGTACGAATTGATTTCACGTTGTCTTTCAGGATGCATTAATACGGTCAGTTCATGGAGAAGTACTCCCGATACCCATGGGTACACCAGTCGTAGACAAGAAATAATCTAAATTTTGAATGCGTTTACAAATAAGAATCTAACAAAAATCCACCCTATGTATGGATCACAATGATGTAGTCCTGTCTCTCTCGGAGCACATGGTTACAGTGGAATTAAAACGGATAAAGTAACATGTTACGATGAAGAAAATTGATTCTTTTACCATTTTGGGTTATCGGTAACCCTAACATAGCATGCGCCCATATTGCTGTCAATCGGCATTTTCCTATAGAATGGTAAGACTATGTTATGAGAGGTTAGATTCTATTGATCACTATTTATGATATTGCCAAGAAAGCCAATGTTTCTGCCATGACGGTCTCCAAAGTGATTAATCAAACTGGCCGCATCAGCACGGCCACCAGGGAACGCGTACAGCAGGTCATTGATGAACTCGGATACATCCCTAATTCGAATGCACGCAGTCTTGTACTCCAGCGAACACAGATGTTATCCCTGCTGATTACAGATATCACCAACCCATTTTATACGACACTTGCACGTGGCGCCGAGGATGCAGCTAACGCTCGTGGATATCGGCTCTTGTTCGGAAACAGCGATGAAGATTACAACAAGGAAAAGAACTACGTAGAGACAATTCTGTCCACACGTGTAGACGGTGTCCTGTTTGCCCCCGCGGGGGATCGATCTCTCGATCACCTGAAGCAGTTACATGAGAGGAACATCCCGTTTGTCATTCTGGATCGCACAGTACCGGGGATTACATCGGATGTAATTGCAGGAGACAGCCGGCAGGGTGCACTTCTATTGATTCGACATCTTACGCAACTGGGTCACCGCCGCATTGCGCTCGTCAACGGTTCTTCCGAGGTATCCACTGCCCGATTACGTGAAGAAGGCTATGCTGAGGGATTACGTGAAGCAGGAGTTAAGGTTGACCCGAAGCTTGTGCTTCGAACGGGTTATCGTGATTTCAGTGACGAGGCTGGAATGGAACAGTTACTTACGCAACCGGATAAACCAACGGCTATTTTCGCAGCCAATAATATGCTCGCTATTGGGGTCATTCGTCTGCTGCGCAAAAGAGGGCTTCGTGTGCCGGAAGACATCTCAGTCGTCTGTTTTGATGATCTGGATCTGGCTTCTGCTTTTGATCCTTTCCTGACTGTAGCTGCGCAGCCTGCCTATGATTTTGGAGCCAAAGGCATGAATATGCTAATCGATAGAATTGAAGGTACCGCGCCGTCTGATTCGCAAACCGTCATTCTTCCATCGGAGCTTCGTATCCGTGCTTCAGCTTCCGTACCGATAGGGCAGACGGATTCATAGGAATAATGATGGGTCTTACCAGGTTTGCTTTAGATAAAAAAACAGGACACCAAGGAGTTACCCGCTCCTGAGCGTCCTGTTTTCCTGTATGCTTATTCTTCAACATTTAACCTTCGGACTGCAATGCCAGTGCCACTTCACGTACAAGACCCGGAAACCAGTCCATCAGTGCTTCAAATGTATATCCCGCCTGTTCTGCCTTGGTTGTATCCATCGTCCACGATTCCGAGATCCCAAAGGGCGACATATCCTCCTGAGCTGTTTCGCGTAACACTTGGGACTGCATGCCTGTGACAGTCTCAATCAGATCCATCATGGCAGACAGCGTAATAGAGCCTTTTGAGGCTGCGTTTACAGGTCCGGTAATCGTTGAATGCCCTAACCAGGCAAGAAATCTGGCTGCTTCCATTGAATTGATAAATCCAATCTCGGCGTCCGGATTCGGCATACCGATTGGTTTCCCTTTTTGCACATGTTCAATATGAAAATGCAGTCTTCTCGTGTAGTCGTCTATACCGAGTACAATTGGAATTCTCATCGCCACGACCGGGAAACTTGCTTCCTGAAAGAACACAGCCTCCGCAAGCCGCTTGCCCTCTCCATATGAAAAGTCCTCGTGATTCCCGTATCTCAATGGATACGTGTATGGATCAAAATCCTCTTCCGTGAATCCCGGTTTGGGATCGCCGTACACGGAGAGCGTTGATGTAAGTACATATCTTTGTGTGCGCCCCGCAAAAGCCTCACACGCCGACTTCGCAGCATCCGGCGAGTAACAGATGTTATCGTACACTACATCCCACTGGTCAATCTGTGCTGCTTCAGCTAGAGATTGCGGATCCTCACGATCCATCTTGATCCGGTTCACTTCCGGCCCGAAGTCCACGTTCGTTTTGCCGCGCGTCGCAACGGTAATTTGCGATTTGCCTTCCCACAGCAAATGATCGACCAGACGTTTGCCGAAGAAGCGTGTCCCGCCTAGTATGAGTACTTTTTTCATCCGATAGACCTCCTACCCTCTTCTGGTGTTTCACTTATTATAACGAGGTTTGCAATACTACATCAAATATACCCCGTAGTGCAACAGTTAACGTGTGTTTCAAGATCGAATGGCTTGTTATCACATGACCCTAGGATTCGGGTTTTGCAATGATCAGCATGGTATGGGCTTCCTGCTGAAATTCATATGTCGTCCTGATTTCAGTAACACCTAATCCTCGACTCTCCAGCAAGGATTTGAGCTCATTCATATGTGCATAGCGTTTCCCCGACAGATCGACTGTAGGGAAAATCCGCAACTCCTGTCTAGTTACGCGCAGCAATTCAAGAATGGTTTGCTCATGGAAACTGAAGTCCAATCGATCTGCATACGTAAACAGAAAATGTGCAGATAAAGTCATATCAAATTGTTCATCAGCGAAAGGCAGCGCGGGAAGCTCGGCATAGATATACTGCTCGGGAAAACTTCTCATATCTGCCGCACAATCCCGAAGGGCGCTCGTTCTTGCTTGCTTCAAACCATTCATTGAACCGAAGTAGTCCCACCTGTATTTGTCACGCACCTGTTCCAATTGCTTCAAGGTATGTTTAACGTCTTCCTGTCCTTTAGATTCCAATTGGTCTATTTCATGTTGGTACGCCATATCCGCTGCTGTGGAAGCCGCCCCCTGTCTGCGAGCATGACTGCTGAATGAACATGCCCCGCCCGGACAGTCCAGGATGGATCTGCCACGGAGATCTTCGGGAGTAAGGTTGAACATCAGCATGTATTCCTCATACGTTCGTCCAATAAAAATAATCTTCTCCAATTCAAGACCTAGGCTCTTGTTTGCTTGCTGCTCTTCTCTACTCATCTCGTCTCAGCTCACTTTCTTGGTAACTTTATTAATCGTTCGGGAAAACCAGACCAATCTGCTTGCGGATCTGATCCATCACCTGCATGGTTGCATAGGAGCGCTCATAGGTGTTCATCTCGGATTCCTTTTTCCCCTGCTGAACGAGGTTAACGAATTCCTCCACCTCGTAATACATAGCGGGATAGGTCTGCTCGGCTGTCAATGGTTCTACCGTACCATCATTGTATCGTATTTCCGCATATTCAGGGGAACCGATCTTATCTATAATGATGCTCCCACGCTCCCCCATAATTTCGCTTGGCACATGGGAATTGGAGATTTTGGAGTAAGTCACCACAGCTTCCATCTCATCGTAGCCCAGCAGTACACTGCCTTGCCCGTCAACGCCTGAATCCAGCATGATGGCTTGAGCTTGAACCTGATTTGGCGCACCAAACAGTGTAATTAGCGGGTACAGGCAGTACACACCCAGATCCATTAAAGCGCCGTTGGCAAGTTCGGGTTTGAATGCATTGAGCACAATGCCCTCTTTGTACTTGTCGTAACGGGATGAATACTGACAATAACCCGCGATATATTTGCGCACGGGTCCAATTTTATGCAGATGGGCCTGTACCATTTTGAACGAGGGAACCAGCGTTGACTTCATCGCTTCCATGAGCAAAACGTTGTTCTCACGAGCTGTGTTTATGACATGGGAAACCTCTGCAGCATTGGCAGCAAGGGGCTTCTCACATAATACATGCTTGCCGTTTCTCAGGAACAACGCTGTCTGATCGGCATGATATGTATTCGGCGTAGCAATGTAGACAGCATCTATTGCGTCACTCGCTGCCATTTCCTCCAGATCAGTGAATCGATGTTTGGCGTTATATTTATCTGCAAATGCATTCGCCTTATCGGCCGTCCGTGAAAAGACAGCTGTCAATTCAAAGCCCTTCACATGTGCTGCAGCTTCAAGAAGCCTTTCTGTAATCCAGTTGGTACCTACAACTCCGAAACGGACCATTATTACCTACCTCTTTCATAAATGAATTTCGCATGTACATCATCCTGCTCATTGTAGCATATTTCATTCCATGGGACGGAAACGATCGCTGTCTGCTTTGCCATTGAGATCTTGCTTTTTCATGTGAAAAACTGTTGAACATCTTTCGAACAAGGGTATAATGTGTCGTGAGGTGATCCTATGAAGCTTCGGGAAAATCACGAACCCCTTTCTTTTTTGATAGATAAACCGCAATGGAATGCCGTTATCAGCAATGACGCCTCCTATGACGGGAAATTTTATTACGGTGTCAGGACGACAGGCATTTTTTGCCGACCTTCATGCAAATCCAAAGCGCCAAAATACGATAACGTATTGGGTTTCCGTCACCCTGAAGATGCACTAGCGCAAGGCTTTAGACCGTGCAAACGATGCAAACCTACAGGACAGCGTGTTCCTGACCAGGAATGGGTTTCCGTCGTAACGGACTATATTACACATCATTATTCAGAATCTCTTACTCTTGATATGCTCGCCCAGATTAGCCATGGTAGCCCGTATCATCTGCATCGCGTATTCAAGCGGATTACGGGATTGACTCCCGTGCAATATATTCAGAACATTCGAATGACCGAAGCGAAAAAGTTGCTCGTGAGCACTTCGCTCACAGTTTCAGATATTGGTCGCCAAGTAGGAATTGCCAATCCGGCCTACTTCAGTGCTGTATTTCGCAAGCTTACAGGGCAGACACCTGCTCAATACCGGGAACAGGGGCAACTCCAATGAAGAATCCCCAATTTTCATATAAAACACCAAAGACACTGTTGAACAAAGGGACGGGTTTCCTTAACGGGTATACACACACGCTTAATCCCTATACGGGTTGCTCTTTTGGATGCTCATACTGTTATGTAAGACAAATGCCCGTTTCCTTGTTCCGCAAGGAGGAGTGGGGCAGCTGGGTTGACGTTAAGCAGGATGCTGCAAGCGTACTTGCCAAGGAGCTCAAGCGTGCTCGCTCCAAAGGCAAAGTCACGATATTTATGTCATCCAGTACAGATCCATATCAGCCTGTCGAATATAAGGAACAAATTACGCGTTCACTGCTCGAAGTCATGATCGAGCAACCTCCGGATTTCATATTGGTTCAAACCCGCAGTCCTCTCGTCACACGGGATGTGGATCTGTTGCAGCAATTAGGTGACCGTGTGCGTGTCAGCATGACGATTGAGACGGATCGGGATGATGTTCGTAAGCAATTCAGTCCGGCTGCACCACCCATTGCCGGAAGATTACGTGCACTGGAACAATTAAGGGATGCAGGTATAGCTACCCAGGCTGCGGTTGCCCCTGTGCTGCCCAGCAGCGATAACTTCCCTTCCCTCCTTCGGCCTCTGGTTCAGCGTGTATGTATTGATGATTACTTCATGGGTGATGGCAGCCAAGGCAAACGAACCCGCAGACTGGGCGTGGAAAAGCTTTATCAGGAGGTAGGCATGGACGACTGGTATCAACCAGAGGCCTATCGCATCGTGGAAGAGCGTATGAGAAAGAAATTTGCGGAACATGAAATCTGGATCAGTCAGGCGGGATTTGAACCTTAGATACGGTTGGTATTCCAGAATAAAGAGCCCTGTCTCCTTAAGCGGAAGACAGGGCTTCTTTGTTTATATTAGCATTTGATAATCGATGTATTATTGATCTAGGGTATATCGTGCCAAACCTTCTGGCAGAGCAGCCGGACGCTGACAGGTGCTTCTCATTTTATAGAAAGTCTGCTCATCGGAGGAGTCATGGAAGGCCCACATCGCTTCAAGCACATGATAGGCAAGGTCTCCACTTGCACGGTGGGCCCGGCCGCTATGAGCAGCATAAGCCATATCGGCAACACCGATTCCACGTGTATTTTCCTGATACCCCGGAAGAAGAGGAACCTCCGTCCATTCCTGTTCACCCAGCAAACGGTAACGTACAGGGCCGCCAAACGTATTGGGGTCAGGTACCTGCAGCGTGCCGTGTGTGCCATAGATCTCAATCGGTGGCAGTGCGCTTCCTCCAAAAACGTCAAAGCTCGTAATCAGCGTGCCAATGGCTCCCTGCTCGAATTGCAATAGCCCTGCCACATGCGTTGGAATATCAACCGGGATGGTCTGCCCTCTCTTTTTCTCACTCGTTATCGTACGCTCTTCCATCGCTTTGCCTGTCATGCCGGCAATGGAGCTGATTGGACCCAGCAGTTGCACTAATGCTGTCAGATAGTAAGGGCCCATATCGAACATCGGTCCGCCGCCTGAAGCGTAGTAGAATTCCGGATCGGGATGCCAGTGTTCATGCCCGCGGCTCATCATGAATGCCGTAGCAGCTACAGGCTTGCCGATGACCCCATCCTCCACCAGTTTGAGTGACGTCTGAATGCCTGATCCGAAGAAGGTTTCAGGTGCGCAGCCTACCAGCAATCCTTTGCGCTTGGCTGTTTCCAGTACAGCCTGCCCTTCCTCACGTGTAACGGCGAGTGGTTTTTCGACGTAGACATGTTTTCCCGCTTCAAGAGAGCGTAAACAAACATCTGCGTGGACAGCAGGAATCGTTAAATTGATGATCAGTTCAATCTCCGGATTCGCTAACATTTCATCTACCGTGTATACATTTGGAACGTTATAGGCTGCTGCCTGCTCTTCAGCCCTCTTGCGGTCAATATCCGCTACGGCAACCAGATCTAAAATTTCGAATCGATGACAGTTTTCCATATAAATACTGCTGATTTTACCACAGCCAATAATGCCTACTTTCATTGTTTTCATGCAGGTGGGCCCCCTTCACGCGGATCGGTATTGTGGAATGCTGGTCAAGATTTACTTTCTAACGTGTGACACTTGTTTCATCACATAATGAGCGGAAATTAAGTTTGGTTATCGGCCATGCCTGTGTACACTGCGGCTGATTTGCCTGCTTTATTTTGAGCAACCGCTTTGCCTGCTGCAGCCCATTTGAAGCCACTGCGCATCATTTCGGTGACTTGCTCCATCTCTACGATATCCGCATGATGACCAAGCGAGTTGTAGTACACACGGCCAGCACCCCAGCGCTTCGTCCATACAACCGGCATATCCACTGGCCCATTCGCTGAATGGGGACCTTCCACGACCGGAAAACGAGTTGTGGCCAGCACTTCCACTGCAGGGTCAACGTGCAGATAGTACTGCTCGCTTTTCACCTGAAAATCTTCGATGTGGTCCAGCAGCGGACTTGAACCTCGTTTGATATTAACCGTGTACTCCACGCCATCATTGCCCGGGTGCGCAACCCACTGACCGCCGGTCATGAATTGCCAATCGACATTGTTCCGGAACGCATCACACATCCCGCCGTGAATACCTGCGAGGCCAACACCGCTCTGAACGGCAGCCGATACGTTATTCACCAGTTCCTGTTCAATCTGTCCCATCGTCCACAAGGGTACAATCAGATCCAGACCCAGCAGCTTCTCGGCATCCGCATAGGCCTCCAGTGTGTTCGAAACCTCGACTTCAAACTGCTCTTCCTTCAAAATGCGTTCAAAAATCGCTGCTACCTGCTCCGGTTCATGTCCATCCCAGCCGCCCCACACAATCAGTGCCTTACTCATCGTTTCATCACTCGCTTTCGAATAGTGTTTTTTCAGATCATGCATGTACACCGCTAATACGCTGATCGTTTGATCTTCTCTTCATCTCAAATGTTCCGGCATTCATAACGTCCTATTACTTGCTCACATCTCTTCAAGCGAAACCCAGCGTCGTTCTGCAACGGACCGTTCCACCGCTTCCAACACCGCCTGGCAGGCAACCCCATCATGGAAACTTGGTGACGGCTGGCGTCCTTCTGAGATGGCTGTAACCAGCTCCAGCATTTCGTGTGTAAACGTATGCTCGAATCCGATGGTGTGTCCGGCTGGCCACCAAGCCTCGGCATACTTGTGTGCCGGATCTGTAGCCAGAACGCGCCGGAATCCCTGAACGTCTTCTTCATCTTTTGTAAAATAAACTTCCAGTTCATTCATTCGTTCAAAATCAAACCGGACACTGCCCAGGCTGCCGTTAATCTCGAATGAATTCGTGCTGCGGTGACCTGCTGCAAAGCGTGTAGCCTCGAAGCTGCCCAGTGCGCCTCCTGCGAACCTAGCCAGGAACAATGTAGCATCATCAACTGTCACTTCACCCTTCGGTGCATCCGCATTCGAGCTGCCTTTGGCACTGAGTCCAGTCATTTCGGAAGCAAGCGGCCGTTCCTTGATAAACGTCTCGCTCATTCCGATCACTTCCTGGAACTCTCCCACTAGGAATCGTGCGAGATCGATTAGGTGTGCACCCAGATCCCCGTGTGATCCCGAGCCAGCTACTTCCTTTTGCAAACGCCAGACAAGCGGGAATGAAGGATCCATGATCCAGTCCTGCAGGAAAAACGCGCGGAAGTGATAGATTTTACCCAGGCGACCGCTCTTAACCAATTCCTTGGCAAGCTGCACAGCCGGGGAGAAGCGATAGTTGAATCCAACCATGTGGGCTACTCCAGCATCTTCTGCTGCTTGAAGCATCTCTCTCGAATCGGCAAGCGACAAGGCCAGCGGTTTCTCACAGAATAAATGTTTACCCTGATGGGCCGCTTCCAGCGCAATTTCCTTATGCGCATCACTTGGTGCGTTAATATCAATCAGATCAATATCATCGCGCTTCACCAATTCACGCCAATCGGTTACACTTTCAGACCAGCCGAACTGGTTCGCTGCTTCCTGCACGCCTTTTTCATTCCGGCCGCAGATGACCGACATTTCAGGCTGTAGCGGTGCTGACGGGAAAAACATGGGCAGACTGCGATAAGCATTGCTATGGGCCTTCCCCATAAACTTGTATCCTACCATTCCGACACGTAGACGATTTGACATGTTCTTTTCCTCCTTTGGAATCTAAAATCATGCTCTAAACTACTTACGAATCGATGAAGCACGGATGATTAACTCCGCAGGCAATAACGCTCTTGGCGATTCAGATGAAAACTCCGAATCCTTAGTTGAAGCGCTTCCAACCAAAGAACCATGAATGAGCTTCGAAGCTGCCAGTTCACCCATCTCATAAAAAGGCACCCTGACGCTCGTTAGCGGTGGCACGGCCATCTCGGCAGCATCGGAATCATCATAGCCGACAAAAGCCGGGAAATCCTGAACCCTAATCCCGCGCTCACGCAATCCGTGCATAACACCAATAGCCATGCGATCATTGGCAGCAAACACGGCGTCTATCTCGTCAAGCCTCGCTGCAATCGTGGCTGCAGCCTCCACACCGCTTCTTCTGCTGTAATTCCCTTCAAGCAGAAGGCTAGGATCCAGCTCCATTCCGGCTTCATGTAAACCAATCCGAACACCCTGCAGCCGCTCCTGACTGTTGGAATAACTGTCCGGACCGTTGAGAAAAACAATGTTGCGGTAACCCTGATCGGTAAGGTGGCGAATGGCGAGCCTGCTGCCTTCTACATGATCAGCATCCACTTCCACAAAGGCTTCGCCTGCAAAGTGTTGGTTCATGACACAAAAAGGATGACCTTCCTCTTGTAACTGCTGCATGGCTGCCAGTTCCCCGGGGTCATCTCTGGCACCAAGAATAATGCAGGCGTCCACTTTTTGACGTCGGAACAGGTCGGCATAATTCATGACTTCGCCGGGTGATCTGAACATGACCAGCAGATCCATACCGCTGTCTCTGGCCTTATTTCCAATACCGCTCAGCATTTCCGAGAAAAAATAGGCAGAAAACAAATGCGCCTTCGGAACATAAGGCAAAACAACACCCAGGTTGCCACTTTTGCTTCTGGCGAAGCTTCGTGCAATTGCACTCGGCACATATCCCAGCTTCTTGGAAGCTTCCAATACTTTGCGGCGAGTCTCCTCTTTGATCGGTCCAACCCCGTTAAGTACACGAGACACCGTAGCTTCGGAGACCCCTGCCAAGTCAGCCACCTCTTTGCGGGATGCCATGGATTTCACCTCCTTACGTCCTTTAAATACGATACTATTTATTGAAGTTGATTTTTATGTACGCGCGTACATTTTCTCATGTGTTGTAACCGTTGTCAATGCTTTTAACATAAAACAGGAAGAGGATCCCTATACGTAGATTCCCTTCCTGTTTGATCACCCTAAGAGCACAAATCTTGTCCCAAGGGTATGGACGAGTCTATTAGCTAGCCTATGGCTTGGCAGCGACTTTTAGACCTTTAGAACTCCGTCATGTTTATGTCAACACACTCTGATCTACCGACGATTGGCTAAACTCTGCCTGCTCCACTATTTTAGCCGGGCTCTGGATGGAATCCGAAGGTTCCGGTCTGGCCTGAAGCTCTCTTACCTTGTGCAGCACTTCCTTGTTGGGCAGGAAATGTACCGAGCGAATAAACCGAATCGTTTTGGTTTTGGCACGCATAACAATCGAATCTGTTTCGGCCCGGTCATCCGCAAGATAACGTACACCGCCCAAAATTTCTCCTGGCGTTACACCAGTTGCAGCGAAAATAACATCCTCTGTACCGATCATGTCCTGCATCGTTAACACTTTGTAAGGATTATCAATGCCCATCTGCAGGCATCGCTGGAACTCGTCTGCATTAGCCGGCATTAATCGACCTTGAATTTCGCCTCCGAGGCAAGAGAGCGCTGCTGCAGCCAACACGCCTTCAGGAGCTCCGCCAGAACCGACGTATAAGTCGATGCCTGCCTCAGGGAAAGCAGGTGCCATCGCACCCGCTACATCGCCGTCGCTGAGGAACTTGATCCGTACGCCAACCTTGCGCAGTGTTTTAATCGTACTTTCATGCCGGGTACGGTCCAGAATCATGACGGTCAGATCCGAAATGTTTTTGTTTAATGCAGCCGCCGCTTTCTCTAGCGTAACCTCTACCGGGTCTTCGATGCTGACCTTGCCGACCAGGGCTGGACCTACAGCCAGTTTCTCCATATACATATCCGGTGCATGGAGCAGGTTTCCTTTTCCCGCCACTGCAATAACCGATAAAGCGTTGTTCAGGCCCTTGGCCACGATTTCTGTACCTTCAAGAGGATCTACAGCAACGTCTACCTCGGGTCCTTCAGCGTTACCCACTTCCTCGCCGATGTACAACATGGGTGCTTCATCCATTTCTCCTTCACCGATTACCACCGTGCCGCGAATGGACACGGAATCGAACATGGCGCGCATGGCCAAAGTAGCCGCTTCATCTGCACTGTTCTTGTCACCTCTTCCCATCCAAGGGGCTGAAGCTAACGCAGCCAATTCTGTTACTCGGACAATTTCCAACGCCAGTTCGCGTTCCATTTTTCCCACTTCCTTTCCAGTTTTCAAAAGCATACATGGAAAGCACTACTAAATCCATCGCAAATCCATATCAAAATGATCTAAAATCAAGGCTGTACGCTCCGATTGAAAGTTTTTCCGCTTTTCGTTTGGAAGTGATCAAGTCATGAAACTCTTGCTTTTTTGATGAATTTTATTCTGTTGGTACATTCATTGATTGTTGAAAAATTTAAAATATTCAATCGTTTTTAGTAGCAGCACCTCATTTTTCTAGCGAACAGCTTATAGCAGAATTGCTTCACCAAAAATATTCATCTAACAATAGTTAAACAACATAATAAACGGAATATATCAGGCTCAATCCACCCTTGCTTGCCTCATATCGAAAACGATTTACAGCGAAGCATTTATAAAATAACGATTCCCCAAATCTCATCATATTTGAAATGAAATATTAAAACATTTGCTGGTAGAGTCAGGAATGAGATTGTCCAGATCATCATCATGATCTTCAATCATCCTCATTTAGCAATATAGATACAGCTTATAGGGGGCATTGAAAATTATAAGTTTACATAATAAATATTATGTATAAATTTCAGCCGAGATAATCTATTTATATCTAACCAATTTCATTTTGGGTCATCGTATGCTCCACCTTCATTGGTAAAATGGGTATGGATTAGACAGAAAAAGACCAGAAAAAGGAGTTCCCTCTCTCTGGTCTTTCTTCCCCTCAATTCTTAATCTTGCTGTACAGCTGTCATTCGTTCGTTTCTACCATCGTCTGTTGATGCAATAGTTGAGTCACCACAACTCTCACTCGCCTTACAAACTGCTCTTATAATGCCTCCATACCCGGTGCAGCGGCACAGATTGCCGCATAATCCCGTTTCAATCTGTTCCTGTGTAGGCTGAGGATGATGATCAAGCAGTGCCTTCGTGGCAATGACCATCCCTGGTGTACAATAACCGCATTGAAACCCGCCCTCTTCAACAAAGGCCTGCTGAATCGGATGCAAACTTCCCTCCTGCTCACCATGAAGCCCTTCAATGGTCGTTATTTCACGTCCTTCACATTGATAAGCCATAACCAGGCAGGAGTTGACCGGCTCTCCATCCATAAGCACCATGCATGCACCGCAGCGACCAACCTCACAGGACACCTTGGTTCCGGTCAGATTCAAATGAGTCCGAAGCACATCGACCAGCCGGGTCGTTTGAGCAATGTTCAGTTGCTTCTCTTCCCCATTCACTACTGCTGACCAGGTCTTACCAAGTGGCTTGCTCATGAGGGACTCACCCCTTCCTGTAAAGGTACATGTAGCGATTGGACCAATTGTTCGCGCGGAACGGGCAATCGATTCACCCAAACACCGGTAGCCTGATGAATTGCCGCAGTTATTGCCGGAGCGAGCGCCACAGATCCAATCTCGCCAATCCCTCTCGGTCCAAAAGGATCTCCTTCAGGAAGGTCTTCAATAGCCTCAACCTCCAAATTGGTGTGAATATCCCGAATCGTTGGAATAAGATACGTGTCCAGATTGGTTGTAAGATAGCGACTGTCCTGCATGACAGCATCCTCCGTTAACGTAAATCCGAGCGCCATCACACTTCCGCCTTCGATCTGTCCGATAAATCCCATTGGGTTAATAACGGGTCCTGCGGCTACCACATGACGTGTATCGAGCAATTTGGCTTCTCCTGTTAAAGTGTTCACTTCTACTTCTGCCGCAACTGCCGCGTACGTATATAAGTAGTGTCCGCCCACCACATGATCCGGTGTGGTTGGATAGTCGAAATGAGTATCAAACACCCATTCCTCGGCTGTGCCTTGGCTCACCAACTCTGTATAGGCAATAACGAAGCCCGATGTCATCGTCTTATCAACAGAGAGAGAAGAAGTCTCCAGGGCATCAACAAGTGATGTTCCAGTCACTTGCCCCACTGTCATCTGTTCCGTTGGTTTTGCCGCCATAACATCACTAGGCAGTTGGCCTTCACGCCATACACCGCCAGGTCCTGTCACCAGTTCATCAGCCGGGATACCCGACAAGACAGAAGCTACCGCTAGCACTCTGGAACGAAATGGAGTCTGCAATCGCTGCAGAGCCATCCAGGCCATGGTTGTCGAACGTGAAGCAGTGCTCGAACCACTATGCGGAACCCGATCCGTATCGCCAATAATGATGCTGAGATCCGAAGTACTGCACTGAAACAGATCGCAGAGCATGATCTCCAATGTAGCGATCAATCCCTGACCAAATTCCTCGTAACTGAATGCCACCTCAATCTTGCCTTCGGCATTAAGGGATAAGCGGCCTCCTGCCGGGTCCGGGATCCCGTAACCCAATCCGGCACCGTGCATGGCAATTGCCGCTCCAACCCCGCGCTTGATCCAGGGAGGCAGAGAAGGATTAGCCGTAGGGTGCTGATGTTTTTGCCATAACTCAGAACGATCCATCGCTTCCCATACTTGTGACAGTCCATCTGTAGCCAGAATTCGCTGATTTAACGGACCAGGGTCAGCCTTTCCCCTCATGTTCCGTCTCCGAAATTCCCATGGGTCCATATTCATGATCTCCGCAAGTCGATCCATTTGGCCCTCTACTGCAAAAATGGCCTGATTGCCGCCAAATCCGCGAAATTCACCTGAAAGCCCATTATTGGTATACACGGACACGCCCTCCACATCCACATTAGGAATGGAGTAAGGACCGAGACAATGCTCCGTGCAGAAGTTCAGCACTGGCGCTCCAAGCGTGGCGTATGCGCCTGTATCCGCCGTAATGCGAACCCGGTGAGCTTGAATGATGCCTTCGCGGCTGATTCCCGTCTGCATCTCAATTTTCATCGGATGACGCTTCAGACCTGCACGGACGGATTCTTTGCGGGAATTGTGCATTTTCACGGGGCGTCTGCTGGTCAACGCAAGAAGTGCTCCATAAGGCTGTACGTTCAATTCGTCTTTCCCGCCGAAAGAACCGCCGATGGGAGATGATACGACACGGATATCTTCCTCGGGACAACCGATAATCCGCGCGAGCTGCATTCGATCCTTGTACCCGTGCTGCGTTGCTGCGTAGACATTAAGCCTTCCTTCGTCATCCGGAACAAACAAACCACCTTCCGTCTCCATATAAGCGTGCATTTGACGAGGTGTATAGTACGTTTCTGTAACGATATGTTCGCACGCAGCAAAAGCTTGCTCCACATTCCCGCGCTTGATTTCGGTGCGATGCAGCACATTGCCTGGTCCATGTGGATGCAGTTCTGGTGCGCCAGGAGCTAGAGCTGCATCCGTGCTGTCCAGCGGAGTAAACTCCTCATACTCCACTTGGATGGCATCCAGAGCTAGTGCTGCCCGTTCCGGGGAATCCGCAGCTACTGCCGCAAGGGCATCACCGACATAACGTACAACATCGTCGCAAAACACCGGCTGGTCGGGTGTTGCAATCCCGAAACGATTAAGTCCGGGTACGTCTTTGGAGGTAAGGACGGCATACACTCCCTCCATCGCTTCTGCTTTTGTAGTATCTATAGATAAAATGCGCGCATAAGGATAGGTACTGCGGAGAACTCTACCATGAAGCATTCCGGGTAGAGTCATATCCGTCAGATATTGAAGTTGTCCTGTTACCTTTGGAATCCCATCCGGTCTCAGATGCCACCGTTTTCCACTATGTTCCCGATTCAGCAGCATAGTCGCTCCCCCCTTTTCTAGCTTAAGATTCGCAACCCAATTTATAGAACGAAATAGAACCCTCTCATTCGATGATTTAGGGTCAGGACTACCAAACTTGAATTAATGAAGTGCTTCCCAAAGTCCAGCACCCAGCAAATTACCTGCAGTCCGCTTCCGGTAGTGTTCGGTCGCAAATGCATCACCATAGGTCACGAATTCCGAGGCTGCAGCATCTGCAAGCGCTGTGGTTTGCATAATGGAGGCTTTACCGCTGAGTAATAATTGCTCCGACTCAGGTAGTCGCATGGCCATGCCGGATCCTCCGCCTGCAGCTATCGCAACCTTTTTCCAAGTACCATCAGTACCAATCTCTCCCCGAAAAGCAATGGTCACCAGAGATGCGCTAAATGTCTCCCGCCGGCCCAGCTTACGATAAAATGCAATTTCTCTCACGTCAGTTGTAGGACGATCAGGATTGGTGACAGGCCACTTCTCCATTGGTATCTGGATCGAGATTAACACATCATTCGGATTACGACTGCCATCACGTCCACCTTTTAACCAGGAGTCCAGTGTACGGATTTCCAACCCTGCGTCCGTCATCCAATGCAGTTCTGCATTATAGGTAAGCAATGCAGGTAACGTATCTCCGACTCCTGATACAATGTTTCCTCCGATTGTAGCTAAATTGCGTATGGAGGGCGCAGCTATCGTTTTCACCGCTTCTTGCAGTAACGGCAGATGATGAAGCGACCCGTCCGTTATACATCTATTCAACCGGGTCAGGGCGCCGATCACAATTCGTTCTCCATCCATATAAACGTCACTTGTCTCTGGAATACGGGCCAGACTGATCATATGCTCCGGTGCGGGTACAAGACCGCCTTCCCACTGGGTCCGCAGCAATGTTGCGCCTGCAGCATAACAAAAGCTTCCGTTCAGCCTGTTCTTCAACATCTGGAGTTCTTCCAGATCTTCCGGCTGCCATACCGATGGCATCGCTCCTGATCCATATGCCGGTATAACCATCGTTCCATCTCCTCTCTCTTTCTGCATCTATGGGCCGCTGGATATCACCAAGCAGATCCTTGTCATCGCTGAATCCAATCCGTATAGTCGAAGCTTCATGAGCAAATTCATGGCGCATGATCCAAATAATTCTTCAAATCATATGAGACTGAAGGGGCAGCGTCAATTAGCTTCACATCGATTTGGATAAATGTATAAATACGATCCACGTTTTGTGCTTCATGCATGATAGGACGATCCAAACCTGACACTGCTTCTCTTTAAAAATGATGAAACGACATAAACAGGCCAATCCAATAACTGGATGACCTGTTCATGTTAAGAGAGGAGATATACTCGTCAACTTCTCCTGCTTTGTTTTCAATTGTGGGGCATGTTCTTGGATCGAGATTAATTCTTATGAGCTGATTCACTTACATAATCCATGATGCGCTTCAGTTCCACCTCGGTATCGGCATCCCAGAAACAGAATTCAGGCAAAGTGACCCGGATTCCCGAGTATGTGTCATTATGCATAATCTTGCGGGCCCCCTCATCTCCGCCAAGAGATTGGAGGGGTTCAAACATGTGGGAGCGAAAGGCAACAGGAGGTTTGCCGCCCTCGCCGTCCGCAGCAGCTGCATAATCAGACTGTTTGTTCGCAGCGAGCGCTGCCGAAACCTGATTAATATCCTGTGCCCTTATCAAAGGTTGGTCCGCCAAAAGAATCACTACACCCTCCGCCCCGTACTCCTTGGCTGCCTTTAGGCCACTTTGAAGTGATGCGGCCATGCCAGACGAATAAGCTGTACTGAGAGCAAACTGAAGCTTAGCCTCTCTCCTATAGGTATTGGAAGATGAATGAAGCATGTTTTCGGGAAGCCATGCCAAGGAATCCTCCGGTTTCACCACACAAATGACCTGTTCCAGGTCAGAATCGAGTGCCGCTTGAAGCGACCAGGCCGCCAATGCTCTCCCATCAGGCATAGCCAGTGCTAATTTGTCCCGGCCCAGACGGGTACTCTTACCTGCTGCAAGCAGAATGCCTGTTAGTCGCATGCGTACTCCCCCTTTGAGCTAACCAATTCCCAGTCGAAGCAGCATGCTTACATGCCACCAGTTCTGCAGCAATGCTAATGGCGATTTCTTCTGGACCATCTGCACCGATACTTAACCCAACGGGAGAATGGAGATGCGGAAGCGGCGGTAATTCATTCAATAATCGTGCTGTCCGTGTTTTGGACCCCATAATACCGAGATAAGCGTACTCACTTCCTGACAATAGCTCCAAGAACTCGCGTTCACGCGGGAACTGATGGCTCATCAGAATGAGATAATCCCCGCGGTGTATATCCAGTACAGACATGATTTCAGAGGGGAAACCGAGGACGAGATGTGCATCCGGAAACCGTTCCGACGTACACAAACCTTCTCTCCAATCAGCAACAATGACACGAAATCCTGCTGCCTTGGCAAGTCTGACAACAGGTATGGCATCATTTCCCGCTCCGACTATAATTAGACGTGGTTTGGGGGTGTACATGGCAGTTATCCGTACTGGCAAATTCCAGAACTCTGCCTCAGCTGATTTTTTTCCCTTTGTTACAACTGACGGACATAGGGCAGATTCAAGTTTCCTATCGATTGGATTAACCCGATTCCATCCATACTGAACACGCGAATGCTTATTCTGAAAGTACCGGGTCAACTCCGCTGCTGAACCAGATTCGAAACAAGCGTGCATCTCAGTCAATACGGTTCTCAGTTCGCCGCAGACAGGCTCAAGCAAGACAACGACCAATCCTCCGCAGCCAATCGTTTCGCCCCAGGAGAGATCATCTTCAGGACGCATGTCGTATTCGGCAAATGCTATATGTTCCGTGTCCAGCACTCGTTTTACACGTGCTTGCAGATCACTCTCCAGACATCCCGGGCTGATACTGCCATACATCCTGCCATCTTCGGTCAAGAGCATAGAGACTCCCTGCTTACGGTAAGCATGACCTTCCACCTTGACCGCCGTCGCAAGTACACAGCGTGCTTCGCCTGCTGCAATTGCACACAGATCATGCATTTCCATATTCGTCTCCACCTTTCCGAGATCTTCTGCCAGCAGCTGTAATTCAACGCTTCTCCCAGAAACTTAGCCTAGGTCAGATTCTCTTCATCAAGCGTGCAATGCTCTTATCCGACTCGCGAAGAACGATGCCGCGGTCAATGGTCTGGATCTTCCGGTTTTTGAGCACAATGCTTCCATCAATAATGACCGTGTCCACACAGCTCCGAGTCGCGGAGTAAACTACACGGGAATAGACATCTGTCTCATAAGAAGGATACGTATGGAAATCATCCAGATCCAATAACACCATGTCTGCCTTTTTGCCCACCTCCAGACTGCCAATTTCCTTCGACAGACCAAGCACTTCAGCACCGCCCATGGTTGCCATGCGCAGAACCGTGCGTGCATCCATAATTGTCGGTCCATGGGGAACCTTTTGAATTAACGCCGTCAGGCGCATTTCCTGAAACATATCCAGGTTGTTGTTGCATGGTGCGCCGTCCGCACCGAGTCCTACAGCGATCTGGCGATTAAGCAGGTCAGGAATTTCCGCGATACCCGAGGACAATTTCATGTTTGATCCGGGACAGTGGGTGACTTTTACGCCTCGCTTGCGAATGATTTCCTTCTCCTCTTCACTGAGCCAGACACAA
>Ga0209463_1000924_pt1 | contig 19487 bp, 19 predicted proteins | sample AgamicMgSfrz_FD_187169 | JGI IMG/M metagenome (GOLD analysis project Ga0209463, IMG submission 187169) | Agave microbial communities from Guanajuato, Mexico - Mg.Sf.rz (SPAdes) (version 2) | ecosystem: Host-associated > Plants > Phyllosphere > Phylloplane/Leaf | place: Guanajuato, Mexico... | reverse complement strand
CTTTATCTTATTACGTATTAACAATCGATTTCATTCCAGATATAGCTGCTATTATTGGGATTGGCTTATTAGATGATGTTTTAGCAATCGCTGTAGCGCATAAATACGTTATGAGACACGCAGATGCAGACAGCCAATATAGACAAAAATAAAACTACTATTCTTCAAATCTATATCGGATATCTACCGCCCCATTTTGGCTTATGTCTATTCGTGCAATTAATTTCTTAAAAACCGGATATAGATTTTCAGAATCCTCTAGCAACTTAAATGCATCTTTTACCTTCTGCTGCTCGACTATCAACGCTTTAACGTCATCCAATTTTAAAATTTCTAACTCTTTTTCTTTTATATTTTTCGCAAAGTTAGCATCTCGTTTGGTAAAAGTTTCTTTATCGATAGATCCACCATCTAAATACAAATCTAATAAACGCTCTCTTTTTATCTCTAATTCTTTCTTTTCTTTTCTTAATTTCTTCTGCTTTTCTTGATGTTTATCTTTATCATTCAATTTAAATACTTTTTCCAAATCTCTCTCTTTTTCCTTTAATTTTCGCAACACAAGAGAACGTAATCTTTCATACCTTAGTCCGGAGTGTTTGACGCAACCACGCCCACCAGTCAACTTATACGTGCCGCACGTTAAATAACCATAATTAAGCTCTTCACCTTCTTTGTTTTTGTATTTGTAAGTGTGTAGAACAAAAGGTGAACCACAATGAATACAACGTGCTATTCCTCTTAATTCATTCGTTACTGCTACACGCCGCTTTATTTTTTTATTTATTTTGGGGTTATTTATTTTATCCCATAACGGACGTTCAATTATAGCCGGATGATGATTTTCAAATACTACCCACTTTTCTCTAGGCTCTTGAATCCGCTTTTTTCTTCCGTCTACTTTTACCTCTGTAGACCTCCCCATTACATAATCACCTTTATACATAGGATTCGTAATTATTAGCTTCACAGCCGAATAAGTCCACAATTTCCCAGATCTCTTATACTTACCAACATCATTTAGTGCATTAGAAATTCTCAAATAGCCTAATCCATTGTCATATAATTCATACATTTCCCGAACAATTTCAGCTTCTTCCTGATTAATCACATATTTCTTATCTACAATTTTATAACCATACGGAACTGTCCCACCAGTGTACTCTCCCCTTCTTACCTTAGCCGCTAGCGCTGCTGATATAGAAACGGATAATGTCTTAGGTAATTGGGATGCAAACATTGCATACATCTCAAACTTCAAATCATTTTTCCCTTCATAATAACTGTCATAACCTTCTTCAATCGTCACCAATCGGACACCATGCCCTAACAGTATCTCCTTGATTTCTAATGCGTCCCTCAAATCTCTTCCCAGTCGATGAATAGATTTAAAAACAACAGTATCTAATTCTTTTTTACGAGCTTTCCCCAAGATCAACTGCATCGCACGTCTTTCTAGCCACGCTGTTCCAGAAACAGCTTCATCTTTATAAATTGAATTTTCATCCCACTCGAATCCATTTTTTTCAATCCAGTATCTACAGATTTCAATCTGATTTTGAATCGACGAAACTTGTTCATCTTTATCAGTGGATACACGTACATATACAGCATATTTCAACTAATATCACCCTCTCACATCCATCATGATTATGACACCATTATATAACTCCTGGAGTCATATGGCAATCTATTACCAAAACAAAAAGACGACTTTCTACAGTCGTCAAAATAAAAATATATAAATCTCAAAAAATTAGGAGGGGGTAAACAATACACAACAACATCTAATAAAAACAAAAAAGAAAAAGAACCCCCTCTATAAAAAATATACCTTATATATATAATATAAATATAAAACTTATAAATATATATATTATATATAGAGTATATTATTAGTAATAATATATAAGTATTATTACTGTTAGGGTTCTAAGCTTTTTAGCTGTAGGTTTACTTGATTAAGTGCCAGTAATTATTAACTAAACCATTCAGTTCATCCGCTAGCAAATCTAACTGTTCCATTATCTCCTGACCAAGCTCTTCTAAATAATTATCACGGTAATCTTCTGTCATTCTTTCAAGTGTTAGATACAACCAATAAGCAAGTTGAGGTCCGCTTACCTCATACTTACGTAAAATTGCATTCAATTCTTTTGTCGATTCATTCATGATAAACCACCTCAATTTTAAGAATTAAACACCTGGAACCACATAAACTTTTGCATATATATCATGTTTAGCTGCAAGTTGTTCCAGCTTTTTTTGTCTGTATTCTGTCATGGTAAAGAAATGAATGAGCGGTATTTTTCCGTTGTATTTATTTTTGTAGTATAACGAAAATTCCCTATACCTGCTCATCTTTTCAGCGTTCACATTCATCATTTGCGTACGATCTATTTCTACAGCATGTAGTGTACCTTCTTCATCCCTGAACTTCACATCAGGAATAATTGTCTTCTTTTTATCATCTACTTTATAACGTATAGGTGTTTCTATCTGCCAGTCGTCGGGACAAAACAGATAGAGCCATGCTTCATTTCTCATTAAGCTGTGAGCTAGTCGACTATTTGGTACAATCTTCTCTGTATCGTCGAACAGTTCACGGCCTTTTTTATTTAAATAATACACGTACTCTTTTTGATACACTGTATTATTTACATAAGGGCTCAGGTCTTTTAAAATACGATTTGCGTTACGAATCCCTCCCATATCGTGCACCGCCATTAGATGCCTACGTGTTGCGAATTTCAGCTTTCTAATCGAGGTCAGAATCGTCATCTGACGGTTTATTTTGATATGTGTCTGGATGTTCATCTTTCTTCACCTCGTATTGTTTTAGATGTTTCCACATCAATTTATCGCTGATAAAGGGTACCTGCAGTTCAATTAGTCGATCTGTTTTATAAATAGCCCTACCAGGTAAGGACGGCAATGTTTCTAGCCCCGATTCATCAAGGACAACCTCAGATGCCTTATATGTCGGTAGCCGAAATCCTAACTTCGCATCGGACATCTGTTTTACTACTGATGGGATTGACGTAACGGTCGGATATTGTGTAGCCAGAATCAAACGAAATCCTAAGCCGCCCGATACAGTCGCTATATAACTAAGCATGTACTGACACTCTTCTCGAATTTTATTAATGGGACGTGGTAATCCTTTGGCCGGAGCAAGTACGGCACCCTCATCAACAATAACGAAATACCGATCTTTTTCTTTTGTTTCAACAATATTTTTGTAACCATTTTCCTTCATGAATTTTCCACGCTCTTCGATTTTTTTCATTATTTGTTTTAGTACATGATGTGCTTTTTCTACAGAATCAGCCACTTCTTCCACCTGTTTTAAGCCGCTGAACTCGCTAAATTCCAATCCCTTTTCCTTTAAATCAATTAAATATACGTGAGCATTTTCAGGATTCGCCTCAATCAAAGTAGTAAGTAGTACTTTCATAAATACTGTTTTCCCCATTCGTGTAAGACCACCTAGTACCATATGAGGAGTTTTATCAAAGTCATGATAAATTAACTTCTCGAGGCTTTGCCCCATCGGTACTTGCCATTCACCTTTTTTTACTAGCCCCTCATTCCAACACCACTTTTGTGGGATACGTTTACTGAATACCCGAATCATTATCTTGTAGTTATCGTATTTGATACGTACAGGCTTATTTAATCCTTCACTTACAACATCCTCAACCTTTTGTATTAATTTAGACGGCATCCCTAACGGAAGTTTATATACATAAGTCGTACTACGATCATCTTCATTTCTTTCGAGAAAAACCGGATAATGTAATTTTTCATCCTTCCTAATTGCAATTCCACTTACTTCAAAGAATACTTGTATCTTCTTTCTATCATCCTCTTTACCTTTTAAACTATCATTTAGCAAAGCGTACCCGAGCGAAACTGCAGGTATTAATAACAATTCAAGCATAGGGGTTCACTCCTTATATATCCTTAAAGGATATAGTTGCTCTCTACTGGAAGATTTACATACAAGTTGTTTTTCTTATATAACAAAGTATCCCATGATTCCAGGTTCCATTCCTTCAAAGAAACACCATTAGCACATAACGTAGAAGATACAAAAACGAGCCGGTAAGAGTTGTATACATCGTCATACGTGGAAGCCAATGTGGAACACTCATCCCCATTTTCTCAGCTGCCTTCATCACCACTACAGACAATCCTGTCGCTGTCCAAATTACTACAGCTTCCCCAGCAAGTGTCATATCGAATCCCTCTTTCTTTTTAGTTGTAATCCTTTTGACGTGAGAATCGGTTGATACTGATTAACCATTTCATCCCATTCAAGAATTTCTTCATCTTCCCCGTATATATCTTCCATAATATCGTTAGATAAACTGTAGTAACCGCGGTACTCTTTGTTGTTAGATACCTCGTGTCTTTCCATATGTTTTAGAATAGAGTTTACTTCACCTTTGCCCCTGGACTCTTTATACATGCTTCTCAGCTCTTTAGAGGGATACAGATACGGCGTGTCATTCAAGTAATCATATTGCCACCTCATCGTTCATCCCTCCACTGTTTACAGTCCTCTAAGTATGCATCAATCCTTTTTTGAATCCCTATTTCGTTATATGGACCGTAAGGCTCTTCTCCCCCTAATAAGTCAACAATATCAATGTAGTTAGGATGTTGTAGCATATCGTGTTTTGCAATGTGATCGTACACACACCGTACTTCATTTTTGTCGTCCGCTTCTGTGTACATGTTGTAAAGCGTTTGGGATGGATACAGCTGCATACTGTTTAAATACTTATACCTAGGTCTCATCGTTCCTCACCTTTCCCCTCTTGATGTCCTTAGTTCCACTTGGTATTCCTCGTGGTCTTGATATAGGTATATGACCTGGAGAATTATTTTTGCACGTCCACACCAATTTTTTTCTTTCTAGCTTGTACTTTTTATAAAGGAATTTATTTCTGTATATAGAAAGTAAATTCTTGAGGTGAGCGTATATGAAGTTTAAATGTAGACTCAAGGTAATCTTTGCAGAGCTTGATATTAAACAGAGTGATTTTGCAAAACGTATCGGAGTTGACGACTCTACCCTTAGTGCAATTGTTCGTAATCGTACTAAACCTAGATTCGATACAGCCTATTTAATCTGTAAGGAACTCGGTAAGCCAATCGAAGATATCTGGACCATCGAGGAGTAATTCCTCCCCCTCCAGCCTTAATAAGTTTTTATCTTTATTTTTCTTTTTACACTTGACTTTTGTGTTCGGCATACAATCATGGGATGAGGGTACAGGACAACGGCTAGGGCAGAGAATGACTACCTTACAACGCTTCAAAAATAAAAAGCGTCGTAAAGTAGACGTTCTGTCAATCATGGTCTATCGGGTTAAGGAATCCGTATAGTAACACCCTGTTTAAACGCTGTAATTTCTTACACAGCCGACTTTTTACAGATAAAGCTTGTCCTATCTGCAGAAAGAATCAGGAAAGGAAATGCACTACTGGCGTATCCTTCATTACTCGCAACCTATAATCCTTTCATTATCAGCTGCTACCCGTGCCGTAGCACGCCAAGCAACCGCCGTACCGTTAATGGCCGTACTCGCCTAGACTCCTAACAACGCAAACAAGGAAACGTTATTCGTTAGAACGCTTAACTTTCTGACGTTGGCTTAGCTAACCTGTTCAAGTTTAACGAGTGTTAGGTCATTCCTCGTGTGGATCCTCCTCTTAGTTACCTAAAAAAGACAATCAGAAACTAGACCTCGTGTATATCTGTTTTTTCGAATAAGGATATTCACGAAGCTGGAGGTTGTCCGATATTTAGTTAAAGAAAGAGCTTATAGCACGTGAGCTATAAGCATATTAATAACGAATAAAACCGAAGCCACAGTATAAAAACCATAAAACCAAATACAATCAGATTTTGTTTCTAAACCGAAGTAATCGCTTATTTTTTGCATCTATACTGTTCCACCCTTCACATTTATACAAAAGTATGACTCTAGGAGTAAAACTTTGTTAGTAACAATATATAACTCTAGGAGTCATACGTCAATAGTCTTTCGAAAAAAGTTTTACTTTGATATGTAAATTGTGTAAAATGAAAAGTAATAAATGATCGGAATGAACGGAGGTATTACCATGAGTTCTATGGTATTCACTTTAGGAGAAACGATGGAGGAAATTGGGATTACCAAAAACAAGTTAGCAGTGGAATCAAAAGTTCGTCCAGCCACTATTAGTAATCTAGTTAATGGTGAGGTTGGTCTTGTACGTTTTGACACATTAAAGTCAATCCTGGATGCTTTAAACCAATTAGCTGAAGAAAACGGTGTCGATAAAACCTATCGTATTGAGGACGTTGTACAGTACATAAAATAAATGTACTGTTTTTATTTGTAGATACATTTCCGAATACTCTGATATACTTATTTAAAAGTAATAAAGGAGGAGAAATATGGAGACAAAAACAACGGCAGACGGTAATACGTTTATCATTGAAGTGGATCAAAAAAATAGTTCCAGAAAAGAAAAATTCGCCCGTAAAACTTCATTGGTTTTCGGTATTTTTGGTATCATTTTTTCTGTTATTTTAGGTATCACAATAGTCGGGCTATTTTTTGCTGTTCCACTGTTTCTTTTTTCATTAGGCTTTATATATGCAGCCTTTGAAAAACAAGAGGTTCAGTGTCCTAACTGTAATCATACGCGGAGAATTTCTAAAGGAACCGGCTCTTTTGATTGTGGGAGTTGTAAGAAACGTACTTTAATAGAATGGAGAAATAAATAAAAAAGAACCGGATTTATTTGCCGGTTCTTTTTTATGCAACAGTATTAAAACATTTTTTCTATCCAATCTACAATACTTTTCCAAAAAGAAAATAGTAAAATAAATCCTACTACTAATGAAACTAAAAATGAAACAAGAATAGGATGTCTTTCAACGAATGTCTTATTTACATTTGGAGCCGAAGCGTTATATTGATGACCAATATTAGAGTTTTTAATTTTATTCTTACTTCCAATTTTTATACTCATTTTCCCCACCCAAACCAATGACCTATTCCAGACCTACTTAGTTTATTCTTATCACCCAATTTTATAGACTCGTCAAAAATTATCTGCTCAATGTTAAGAATAACCTGTTCCTTTTTAGAATTATCTTCGTCTACTTGAGATTTTATATCCATCTCATCCAAATTATCGTATTGTTTCTCTAATTCCATAATAATATCGACTAATTTTGATTTGACTTTAGATACTATTCCACTAATTAGATTTGAAGCACATCTTATTGTCATTCCAATTATTTGTAAATCATCATTTGACATACCATGGCATATAGTAGTAGGTACAACTATGCCGTATTTTTCTTTGCTTTCGCTATTCAAGATTTCTTCAAGCGTCTTAATGCTGTCTTTCACATTAACAGTAATCAGTTGTTCTATCATTTCTTTTTCCAATACAGCTTCTATTGGTACCTGAGCATTTGAATATTTTGCATGGCCGTTAACTAAATATGTACCTACAGGAGAGCCTTTTAATACTCTATACGCAGGCAACTCTTCACCTGATTCATAACCGTGCAGCTCCCCTTGAATCCAGCTCATAATTAAATCATTATCCAGATCAGACAATATAACCTTCAATCTTAATAAAATATTTTCGATACTCACTTGTCCACTTACTACATCTTTTAGCAGTTGACTTCTTGCCATATTATCACTCCTTTTCTAACAAATTACTTTTCAGTCTACTAGATTTAAATTTCACATGCAATATATTAGATTTGGAAAACTCAACTTTCATAGCATTTGGATTGCAATAAACCTACGCTTCAAAGAGAACGTCCGTTCGTGTATAATAAACATAAATTATATGAATTGGAGGATCATCATGGAAAATCATAACTGGGGAACACCAAAATTACGCGGGAGAGGTATGGTGAAGTGGCAGCCTTTTGCCTCATTACCAGAACAGTTCGAAGGAATTAGAGAAATACTGAATGACTTGAATAAAGTACCGAAGCCAATTGTTAATGAGGATACAAAGGAACGGATAGAACAAGAATTAATACAATCGCTTCATGAAGAAAAAGAGATTTTGATTTCATATTTCCGAGATGGATCTATTCATGATGAATACATAACTGTTGTCAATATTGATGCGCCAAATAAAACCATTTATTATACGGATGCATTTGGATTGCAAACAAGATTATATTTTGATGAATTCGTTGACATAAAATAAAACCGGCTCTTTTGAGTCGGTTTTATTTTATCCTTTATACAGGTTGCTGAGCTGTATTATTTAAAGCCTTCATTTCATCTTCCAATCGGTCAATATCTTCTACCAACCACATCAAAGATACTAATCTAGGCGCCATCTTTTGCTTTTTAATTTCAGTATTCAATTTACACTTTATTTTCTTTAAATTAGGCAATTCCGTTTGTAAGTAGCTATAATGACTTACACCTACAAACTCTTTTCTATTTCTTACAAAACCTCTAATCTTTTGAATATTATCTGTTGACAAAGTAATCATAGTAGCACAAAATTCTTCCGGATCACAATGAGCGAAAAATGGTATATTTATATACAACTGGTTTTCATTCATCTTTCTGGAAAAACTATTAAAATCCGTTCGCATTAATTCAAATAACAATTGTATATCTTCTTTTTCTTTTTTTACTTTCAAGCCATCATTGATTTTTTTTATCATTTCTTTAAAATTGTTAAGAGCAAGATTTTCCCTATCACCAATTTCTACCAATGAAAACATGGTATATGTATACTCGGTGTACGGCCCTCTTTCTCCAGCCTTTTTCAACCCGTCCATAAGTTCATCTTTTAAATTCAGTTCGTCTATAGAGATTATTCCTTTTCTCCTAAAGAATTCATACGTTTGATATGCTCTGAAATACCAAGCGAAATGTATTTCTCCATTCTTTAATTTATTGTATGTATTTCGTTTCAATTCATCAAATTCATCATCAGTCACATGCCAATATTCCCCGTTAATAAACTCTATGTGCGGATCCTTAATTTCTATTTCTTTTAGTTCTAATTCAAAATTATCCATCTCTCTTTTAAATAATTCTTTGTTAAATATTCCTTTTCTTATTAGTACTACAGCAAATTTAAAAAATGCCCTTTGATAGAGTATTGCTTGTTCATCGTAATACTTCTTTTTAAATTTCTCTGGATACTTTTTCTCTTCCTCAGTGAATATGTCTGATAAACCTGTTGTATCAACAAAATCTTTGTGTGAATTAATTCTCTCTAGTACTTCATTATTTTGTACATTAGTTTTAATTTCAAATGACGCTGCTAATACAAATTTTAATATTGATTTAAGTATTCCATCTATTTTATAACCACATTCATTAAAATATTGATAAATTAAATCAAAATCTTCAAGCGCATGTATTAAAACTCTAATATTCTTACTATCACTTTCTTTGTATGTATTTTCAATTGTTACCAAATTATCTTCAAGAAACTTTTGAAGATTCTGTTTTTCGTTTGATGTTTGATTTACTATGTCTTCTATAAGAATTTTTTCGTCTAATTGAAGCGTTAATGTTTTACCTATAAGCTTTTCTTTTATCCTTTTATATTCATTATTTTTTTGAAATAAGTCTTTTAAATTACTTGTTATTAACTCATTTATAGGTATCTCTTTTTGGTCTGAATTAGATCCATTTTCCTGTTCGAACTCTCCTTTCTTATCCGTATAAAAACATGTTGTTAACATCTTAAGTTCAGCATTTTTATCATTTAATTTTGCTTCTATTTCATTTTCATTAGCGATCAAAATAACCTTTATGCCATCGTGTTCCACAAAATTATTTATATACCCTAATACCTTATTAATGTCTATACTCGCTCTTTCTAAATCATCAAAACACAAAACCGTGTTTGTAAAATTAATAAACTGCCCAAAATCTATTTCAGGAGGTTCTATTGTTGTTTTTATAAATGGAATTTCAATGCTTTTCACACTTCCTAACATAGCTTTAGTTATTTCTGTTAATCTCCCACCCCATTTACTCTCAGTGAATTCCTGAACGCTCTCTCCCCATTGACCTAGGAAAATCTTATTATTAATATCCTCTATACTGTTAACCCCATATAGTGACACATAAATAATTTTCTTATCTATTTTTGTTATCTCTTCTTTTAATACATTTTCCCAGAAATAAGTTTTCCCACTTCCCCATTCTCCATTTAATAAGATGGCATAACTTGTATTCTCCCTTTTTATGTAATCCAATACACTATCAACCGTATACTTCTCAGATTCACTTAGTGATGTTTGAACGGATTCACTTATCGATGTTGACATTGAACACTCCTCCTAATTCATAGATTTATGTATTTTGTATTCTATAAACATTATATCAATATTTTTAGAGGTATTTTTATAAATTTTACTGTGACACACTTTGCGCTTTAAAAGAAGATTTAATATAAAGGATTTAAATTCAATAAATTAGTGAGTCAACTACAAAAAAAAAAAAGAGGTCTACCCATATGATGAGTAGACCTCTTTTATCATTTCACATACACATAGGCTTCATTTGCTGTTACATAGTATGTTTTTCCTTTGCTATTGTGTACTTTATATTGCGGTGAACCATTTACATTTATTTTCGCATCAATTGTAAATCCTAATCCTGCATCTACAGAGCCAGCAACATCTTTATCCTGCCAAGATGGAGTATCATAGAAACGTAGATTGTTAACTTTTGAAACAACACGCTTTCCAACAATAGAAGAATCTACTGTGCTTTTCTTATTAAATTTTACATAAGATGGATCATTCTTAATCCACTGCTCTCCACCAAGATTTAACCAACCATCCTTTTCAGCCCACACAATATAAGATTCTGGTTTGTTTAACTGACGAATCTTAGAATAGCTTGTACCTGGTCCTTTACGTAAGTTAACATTGTAACCTTCAATATAGGCGATACCGTCTGTTACTGCTGTGGGTACTTCTGCTGGTTTAGATGGCTTTTCAGGGACAGAAACATCCACACTAGAATTATTGTATGCTCGTTGTACGTCTGCTCTAAATTGAGCCTCTGAAACGCCATGAGACTTTAAGTAATCAATTGGATCTTCATGATCCGTACCGCCAAGGTAATGAGTTACATCGCTATGTGTCCACAATCCTTTTTCTACAGATAACCCACGGTCACGTAAGATTTTAGCTAGTAACTTAACATATTTGTCATAGCTGCGTTTGAATTTTGTATAGTCCGCTGTTTCGCATAACTCTACATGTACAAATCGTTTATTAGCAGCAGGACCGCCACCATAAGCAATGTATTTTGTATCAGCAATTTGTATTGTTTCGTCCCAATCGACTGCATAGTGAACAAATGCATTTCTCCATGTACGAGACTCATATTTTTGAATATTAATAGCTGGAGCTTCTGGAGTTGCTGTAGAATGTGCTACAACGCCCTCGTAAGCTCCTACACCATAACGGTATGGTTGTTTCGGTAAATCAGAAATAATAAGCGTTCTATCAGCAAAAGCACTTGTAGCAAAAGAACCAGCAAGTACTAGAATCATAAGGAACGAAGTAATATGTTTCATTGTCTTTTTCATTTAGCATCAACTTCCTTTTTCATAATTTTTGTGTGGTCAAATAATCCACTTGCTGACAGTCCGATAATGATTCCTTGAAATACATTTGTTTTGATATCCCCGCCCAAAAATAAAACGCCTAGCACAATGCCAAGCGTTAAATTTAGTAACGGAACATATTTTGTTTGTAATCCAATTGTTTTTCCAATCTGTGAAAGGCCAACTACAATTCCAATCATTACAGTAATTTCAAACATTACATACCACCTCCTTTCATTAAGAAAGTGAGAATACCACCAACAATTCCACCAACTATAAGTCGCAGAATCCAGGTAGTATTGGCGCTGATTTTATCTAACTGCTTGTTGATATTATCAATATCTTTCTCGTTACCTGTTGTCCGTATTTCTAACCCTTTAATCTCTAAACGAATGTCCTTTATCTCTTGCTTGATTTCTTGAACATCGTTTCTTACCTCTTGTAACCCTTCCATTTTGACCACCCCTTTTAGGCAATAAAAAAAGACCAGCCTATGGCTGCTCTGGTTTCTCATCTATTAATTTTTGTACTAATTCTTTTAATGTGGACACATCGCTAGTTAATGTTGCAACCTGCGTTTTTAGTTGTTTATTCTCTCCTGTAACAGTAGTTAACTCTTCATTAAATTTATGATACTGCTGTTGAAAGGCTGCAATAAGAATAGAAACAGTATTATATAAATTAATGGCCCGTTTCTCTTTATCTGTAAATATAGCATCCGTATCGTCTGCAATCATGCCAAAATATGTTTCAATTTCTTTTGTTGTATATGGTTCTGTTTGTTCTTCCGGCTTGTTCACACGCATTTGATACAGATCATACATATCGTCCTTGAAGTTATACTGTTTGATAGCTAAACTCATGATTTTATCAAGAGCTGAAAAAGGAATATCTTTTATATTTTCTTTCATATTTCTAGCTGATGTAGGATTAAATGCTTTCGCCCACATTTGGCCATTAGCATTTATATTTTCTTGCGCTCGTAGTGTTCTTAATTCTATATCTTTCCATCCTTGACCCATCATATCTTTAATCTGTAAGCCATTGTTATAACCTTGTACAAAACTTGACCTTATCATTGCATTACCCATGATTAAATCATGATCGGTGGCGCCGTTTACGAAATGTATTTTATAGTCACTGCCTTTTCTTTTGAAAGTAAACTGCCCCGCGTTATTTGTAAAAATATGCGGCTCAGTTGTAGTTACAGAGAAGTAACCATATCCTGGAGCCCATCCTTCAGATTCAAAAATAATATTATTCAAGTTTTGAAAACGAAATTGTCCATCTGAATATACGCTCAGATGTCCACCATCATTATGCATTTGAATATAGTTTGACCAAATATTAGTTCCTTCTGCATTTTCTCCTTTAGAAATCCCAAATTTTGCATATGCTTTAGAAGGTTGATCGACTCCATTAATTCGCGGCATGACTTGATAAATATAAAACGATCCTGTACCCCTGTATTTAATATTGTCAGAACCAAGGACGAGTGAAGGTTGAATACTTCCATCATTTGTTTCCATAAATCCTATATAGCCACGTGGCTTATCTGCATCGAAAATCTTCATGTCTTGCTTATTTATTTCAACAAATCTGTTTCCACTCGTTTTAAGTGTTACTCCTTCTAAAACTTTCCCTTTGATATGCTCAGCTGTTACATATCCTATAAGATTAATTCTGGACCCCTGAATTAGAATTTCCTCAGCTGATTGATTAATCTGGGATATAACATCGCCTTTTTTAACCCTAGAATTAATATTTTGATTTGTTAAACTAAAAGCCGCTTCCATTTCCAAAACATAAGCAAATTTTTTGTCGGCATCCGTCTTTGAGTACACTTCAGTCGCTTTAGCACGAAAACCTATTTCCTCGGTATTCTGCCGGATTTCTGTCTGCATATTTGTAGTTACTGTATCAAAGTCACTTTTAGCAACCTTGTCCGCTACTAAATCCACTAATTCTTTATAGTTGGTAATGTCTTTTGGGTTTGGCATGTATACAGATGGTTCTTTTCCTTGCTGTAGCTGCGGTTGAGATACCCACATTGTGCCATTACGGCGTACCCATATATCTCCTTGCAAACGAGTTACAGGAGCTTCAGGAGCTTTAATGGTTACACTAACTAGTATCCAGGAGCCATTAACTAATAACTCTTTTATTTCAGTTTGCTCATAACCTAATGCGGTTGAACCATTAAAGAATTGAAGCTTAACGCACGCTCCTTGGTCTAATAAGTTTTTATCTACTACATAAACCCATGCAGACAATACGTAGTCACCGCTATTTTGTGAGGCTCCAATACTTTGAGCAATCCCAGTCCAGCTATTTGCTGTAACCCCCGCATTTGCAATTCTGATCGAGTTATAACCGTCATGACGTCTGTCTGTTACTGGTGTTACTGTAGCACCTGATACAACTCCTGCTACTGTCCATTTATCGGTACTAGCAACCTCATTTGTTATATTGCCATTAGCATCAACTGTTTTTTTCTTAAACTCTGTATTGAAAAATTGATTTATACTACCAAGTGCCCCTACATAAGCTTTCATTTGCTTTTCCGAAATCTTTGAACTTAATGAGTCTTTTGTTTGCGTAATTTCATTCTTGTTTTCTTGAATGAGCTTTCCTTGATTTGTTTGTGTTTCTGTTAGCGTTTTAATATTAAGAGAATTCGAATTTGTGGTCTGCTTCACTTCATTTAGAGTTGTTTGCATTGTACCTTGATCTTGTTGTACTTTCGAGATTGTTTTTGAGTTCGTATTTACTGTTTGTTGAATTTCATTAGTTGTTTGGGCAAAATCTGCTTTAGAGGTAACTTCATCGTTAGAAAGTTGCCATGTAGTTCGTATGTTACCTTCTTCAAATTTAGCGTGATATGAGTTTAAATTCCCATCAATATTGCGCCCAGAGTAATAGAATTTAACTTGAGTTACATCTTTATCTTTTGTTCTAAATGTAACTGATAGTGGTTCGTCTTTATAATCCACATTAATCTTTAATTGCGAGTCAGCACGTACAGATTGCCATTCTTGCTCTCCATCTGCATACGTTATCGCTGTTTCTACGCCAAACCAAGCATTTGTATTGATTTTTGTTATTTTACCAGTAAACAAAAATGAGATAGTAAAAATTTTATTTCTATAGTTGAGCTTATCCGATAAAGTCATTTGTTTACTGTCTGACCAGGTTCCAGTCATGTTCTGTTTATTTAACCCTGTTTCTGAACCGCTAGCTAAATTGATTGAACCTACAGAAATATTATTTACAGTAGTTTTTAATTCTGTAATGGTGTTAGTGTTAGATTCGGCTGTCTGTTTAGCAGTATTAGCAGTTTGACTTACTAGTTTAAGATTATCGTTTAGAGTTGTTATCTCCGTTTTCTCTGCTTTATTTTTAATTTCTTCAGCTGTGCGTTCAGCAGTCGTTTTTGTTTCATTTAATACTTTTATATCACCTTTACGGTTTGTTTCGTACACTTGCTTTCCAATAAGGTTTTCGTTTACCCAATCTTTTGTATAAACACCCTCTTTGTTGGCCTTTCCTTCAAGTTGCTGATTTAACCAAGTCTTATCAGGTATATCTTCAATTGTCTCTTTTAAAGTATCAATTTCTGTTTGTGCATTCTTTATATCTTTTTGTAATGGTCCTGTATCCGGAACAACCGATTCCCAAGCTGTACCTGTCCATATTTTTAAAATACCAGGCTTTCCATTACTAATATCACGCCATAGCGTTTTGTTTGGCTTAAGATCAGTAGTTGGTGGTTCTTTACTTTCTATAATGTTAACCATATTATTTTCAATATTTTTTTTTAGTTGCTCTGATATATCTTTAGCCTCTTGTGATTCCTTTACAGCTTTTCCCGATTCTTTCTTTGCTTCTTCGGCCAACTTTTCTAGTTGTTCTAACAGTTCCTTGTTAGCCTTCCCCTCTAACCAAGCACGCATTTTGTTATATAATTTTCGTAATTCCTCGTTCGAATCTATAATCTCTCGATAGTCTCCAAATACATATTTATCTTGCGAAGGATCCGTATATGATTCATCACCAGCGATTGCCCTTGCTTCAAGGTATAACTTAGGTGTGAAGCCTGTATCTTTGATTCGGATTGTATCGCCTTCATTGATTAGTTCATGTGCTAGTCCGAAAATGCGACCGATTGATTGTGCCTCTACTTCATACGAAACTGAAGTATTGACACGCTTCTTTAATTCCGTCTTCATCAAAGTCATTAATCGTTTTGGTGTCATATTTTGGTCTTCTGTTTCTGGAGTGTAAAAACCAAATTTATGTTTACCATGTGCATTCCAACGTTGAAAGGCATCACTATCTGTAATATAAACAAGTCCGTTATTGATGCTCTCAACCGTGATAATTTCATCACCTTCACCTCGTACAAATCCGACTAAGGCGGTACAAATATCCCTGGAATGCTCAATGCGTCTAACGCCTACTAAGTCTTTTCCCAGGGTTACTTCCTTCCCTGTTTCTCTCCCTCGTTTATTTATCATATCGACGTACCATCCAGTAATTTGAGAACCAGATACTTCAACTCGATATTGGATTTCCAATTCAAACAAAGCTGCAATTTTCTTTAAAAAAGTAAGGGGATCGATGAATTCATCAATCGTCATCGTGTGGAACGAAGAATAATCCGTTATTCCACGTTGCCATTTTGAATCGGCAAGAGCGATATCAATAAACGTATTAACTGTTTCGCTCTCTATACGTTGAGGTTTAATAATCCCATCTTTGGCGATTTGAACCCAGGCACCAGAAGCATGTACAGTGAGCGATCTATCATCAGAGTCTTTTTCTACTTCATTATTGATAACATATGGAACAATGCGACCATCACGCACTTCCTTTAAAACTAAGTTCTGCTGTTGTAATGTAACTGCATGTGGAGTGCCGTCAAAAGTTTTGAACTCTAGCATATCAATGTTATTCTTGATTTCCCAATGACGTTTATCTTCCCAGTAGTCCTTTGGTTGAATAGCGGATAGAATTTGATCTGTTTTGAAATCAACAACATGAAGTAATCCGCTTGGTGTTCTCATCGAAATCGCTCCCTATATTTAACTTTTGCTGTTCCAATATCAGATGGCACAATTTCGAGTATATTAGCGCCTTTATTAATAACAGGAAAATTACTGAAAAATTCTTTTATGTTTATCGCGTTTTTCCCTTCAATACTGACATGACTACTTTCTGTATCAATCACGACTTTATCACCGACATCAACTATATAAGGCGGTGTGTTATTCGTATTTAAATTCACTTTCCAAAACTTTAAATCACTAACTGACATCGCTTCTACTGGCGGTACATCTTGCCACTGCATGATACTAATCTGTATTTGAGCTGCTTTTTCCATATGTTTATTGTCTTTATCAGTCCATCTAGCAAAGCGCTCTGAATCATCCTTTTCCGTCCCAGGCAGAAATTTTGAAATATATGCTTCCCATACATTTCCTGTTCTAGCTATCCACAATCGACCAAAATACTGATTCCATGTATTCGGGTAATCGCCACTCTCATAGATCAAACCTGTTTTCCCCGGCTTATTATCATATCCAATTACCATCGTTCCAAAATTTTGCTCAGCTTGCCAATAAAGATCGTTCATAGCAATTTTCGAAAGAACTTTGCTGTTTTCATCGAGTATCGCTATCTCAACCCGTCCCATTTCGTTAATCTTTTTACTCTTACATGTAACATAGGCTTGCATAATAAAATCTTGTACTGGACCACCAGGGATACTTTTTTTAACAGCTGCACCGTGCCATCCTTTTCCCGTTCCAGTCCCAAAATCAGAACAATAAAATTGATATTTATCTGATTTCATTTCACCAACCGGTTCCCCATCTTCCATTGAGCTGACTTTACTCCATCCGACGGTAGTGGCCATTTCATCCCATACTATACGTTGATTCCTTTCTACAGGCTTTTCCACAGTTTTTAGTGGCATACCGATACGAAAATAATCTCGATCACTTAAGGATCCTCTGCCGAACCATACATCTAAAAAAGTGTTTGGTTTTGTAATATCAATTTCAATGATAGGGTTAGAATGAACTGTTCCTTTATTTAGGATATTAGCAACTAACCCACTAACGTCTTTTTTAAATTCAACGGTTTGCTCTTTTCCTAACTTATACGGCATTGGACATATTAGTGTAATAGTTGCTTGATGAATATTAGATTTTTCTAAAGTCTCCTCTACAGATTCCTTAATCCCGTAATACACAATATCCGGTTCGTCTGTGAAGGTAATTTTTACAGGTTCTTCTGTATCTAATAAACCATTCAATTCATCTATCCGTTTCCTTAGTTCAAAAAGAGAGACTCCCTTAAGAGAGAAATCTACTTCTAATACTCTCTTGGGAGTCCTTTTACTTAAAAAATATGAACCTGGGCGGTGAGGTACCGTTAACTCATTAATTTCGTCACTTAAAATTCCGCGACCTCTTATATCGTTAACCATAAAAAATCCTTTTTCGTATTTTTTCTCGAAATATTCTTCTAAATTAATCCCATTAAAAACTAACAATCTACCGCCCTCCTTTAAAATACATCTTTCCGTTTTTTCACAGCTTCTTGCTCTCCAGTAATATCATCAACGAACCTATTAAACTCTTGTCTACCAAGCTGTATATTAATATACGCGGGTTGTCTTTCACTAGCTGTAGAATTTGAAGCAGTTCCGGAATCCGCATTTCCTGAGCTTGCTTGTGGCTTAGCTGTCTGGTACGCACCAAGTCCTCTTGGCATTCCGTATACAGTCTCTACTTGTAAAGCTTCCGGTTTCATCCATTCAGTCATTTGTTCGGTTGTTCTTTGTACAGCGCCTTTCATTGCATCAATACCATTAATCCACCCTTTCATCATATTGACACCAATGAAATCCCTGAACCAACGACTCGGTGAGTGAATGGATAAAAGTCCTGAAATTTTATCTTTAATTCCATTTCCGATGTCCGTAATTTTGTCCCAAATAGCCCCAGCCATAGAGCTTATACCGTTTAAAAGCCCCTGCATCATATTTTTTCCTATGCTTCCTAAATCAATTCCGCTTAGGAATGACTTTACATTGCCAAAAATTTGAGTCACTGTGTTATAGATAGAATTTAGGATGTTAGATGTCGCTGACTTAGCAGCATTCCAAATTGAGGAAATGATGCTACCTGCTGCATTCATAACAGATGAAATAACCGAGCCTATCCCCGAGAAAATTGAGCTTACTAGAGAGCCTATCGCTGATAGAACACTAGAAAAAATAGATTTCACCAAATTTAGCCCACCAGTCACGACCGCGGAAATTAAATTTATTGCCCCTTGGATGATATTTCCGATTAATGACATCACACTCGACGTAATGCCTTTCACCGCGTTCCACGCCCCACTCCAATCTCCTTTTAAAACTGAAGTGAAAAGCTTTATTATGTTGGTGATTATCCCAATAGCAGAGGTTATTACGCCCATAATAGCGGGGAAAACCGCCTGGACAATCGACAAAATAAATTGAATCGCCGGGATCACTACGCCTTTTATTATTGTTGCTAGGCCTTCAAGTATCGCAGTTGCTACAGGAATCGCCGCTTGAATTATAGAAACTATTACCGGGAAAACCGCCTGGACTATTTGCAAAATTAAAGGAATAACTGTAGTCGCTATAATAGAGATTACTTGACCTAATAATTGAATAATCGGAATCGCAACGGAAATCGCAGCAGCTATAATCCCAGCTATTACTGGGAAGACCGCTTGTACCGCCTGAAGGATGATTGGAATCACTGACGTTGCTATGATTGATAGGATCTCTCCGAATCCTTGAATCAACA
>Ga0209463_1000920_pt1 | contig 19596 bp, 17 predicted proteins | sample AgamicMgSfrz_FD_187169 | JGI IMG/M metagenome (GOLD analysis project Ga0209463, IMG submission 187169) | Agave microbial communities from Guanajuato, Mexico - Mg.Sf.rz (SPAdes) (version 2) | ecosystem: Host-associated > Plants > Phyllosphere > Phylloplane/Leaf | place: Guanajuato, Mexico... | reverse complement strand
AGGCATCACAAAAACATCAAATGCTTTCATATATTCTGGAACGTCTGATACGACGCCTGAAAAAACAATGTCGTCTAACAAGCCGGCCTTTTCCGCATATGATTCAACCACCTGCCTCAGCGGTCCATCCCCTACAAGGACAAGCTGAAATGAGACACCCTGTTTCTTTAAGGTCTGTGCCAGTTCCATAAAAAAAACGTGATTTTTTTGTTCATGAAAACGGCCAATATGACCTATCACCATACTTTTTTCCTGAAGAACGAGTTGCCTTTTGATCTTCACCTTTTCTTCTGGATCAGGCTGAAAGAAAAGAGATAAATCAATCCCATTCGGCAGCACCTCAACTTGTCCATTTTTCATTTTTTTCTGCCCAAATAAAAAGGAACCGGCATCCTCACCGCATGCAACAAGCTTTGTCGAAAAAGCAAAAATCAGCCGGCGAAACCCTTTGAGCATCATATGATCCAGCCAGTTTGGCGACTGCTTCCACGCTGTATTATGAGAATGGCAAATACGCACCTTCACACCCGCCAGTTTCGCAGCAAGTGCAGAGAAGCCTGTTTGAAAATCTGTATGTGCATGCACTGCGTGATACGGCCCTGTTCGCTTGATTGTCTTTGTCAATGTTCTGACAAATGCCAAAGGAGAGGACGCCCCAATACTCGGGACATAAAAGATACGCCCGCCGAGTCTCTGAATTTCCTCATCATAATCACAGACGTCCTGCCGGTGAGTAATGAAATCAAATTGAAGGACATTCCTGTCGAGTGCACGATAGATATTCATAATCATCGTTTCAGCTCCGCCGCGGTTCATTCCGCCCACAATATGAAGTACACGCTTTGGCTCAGTCATCCCGAATCGTCCTCCTTTTCAACAAAGACGCCTCTAGCTTCCGCTGGTGATAAAATTTCATGATCTTCGGTGATAAACAGGCGCGGACCACTGGCTTTAGCGCAAACAAATAATGAACCGGCGACAATTTTAATAACCAGCATGCTTTCAAAACGAGCCAGGCATTATCTATCGAATATTGAAACTTACGACGCTGAAAAGCCGCTTCATCTTCTCTCACAAGGTATAACGGCTCTTGTAAATTAAAGCCTTTTCTCCCCGCAGCAAAAAAACGGATCCACAGATCGATATCTTCCATCCGCCTCGTTGTTTTCACAGAGCGATATCCATGTAAAGCCTTGTAAGCAGAAGCCCGCATCATAATGGTTCCATGACAAAAAGGAGTCCCTCTTGCCATCACCTTCCGATCAGGCTCAGACACAAGTGCCCGCACACCCTTTGTTCCCGATTCATCAAAAACCGTCATCGCCGTACCGACCACATCATATTCAGGATATGTATCGAGAAAATGGACCTGTTTTTCTAAACGAACAGGCACCGAAATATCGTCGCCATCCTGCCTTGCAATCAACTCCCCCCTCGCTTCAGCCAGGCAGCGATTGAGACTGGCAGCGAGTCTTTGATTTTGTTTATTGCGGATCAGGCAAATTCTTTCAGGATGTCGTTTTGTATAAGACAGCACTTTCTCATAAGTGCCATCTGTTGATGCGTCATCACATATGATGAGCTCCCAGTTTTCATATGTTTGATGAAGAATAGATTCAATGCTTTCTTCTACTGTCTCTTGGCAATTGTAGACGCCCATGATAATAGACACCTTTGGTTTATGCATGCTGTATCACCTTCTCTGCTTGATCCATATAGATTGTATAAATTTCTTCCATTGCACTGACCGTCTGCTCCTGCGCAAATGCATGAGCCATAGAGCGTCCCGCTTTTCCCATGAGGGGCAGCTGATCTTTTTTGTCGTAGAGCTGCTGCAAGTAATCAGCTAAACCATTCACATCTTGCGCTTTAACCAAAAAACCATTGACGCCATGTTTGACAAGCTCACAATGTCCTCTATTCTCCGTTGCAATCACAGGTTTTTCTGCAGACATCGCTTCAAGCAGGTTCATGCCGAGCCCTTCTCTCAAGCTGGTGGAAGCACATACATCGCTCATATGCATCCATTCCTCCATTTGTTTGCAAAACCCAGCAAAGTGGACATGTTTTTCTAGATGGAGCTGGCGGGTAAGCTTTTCATAGTTCAGCCTCATTGTCCCTTCCCCAGCAAACACGACCTTTATATTTGGTATCTTCCTAGAAAGCTGTGCACATGCTTTGATGAGCATCCCTTGATTTTTATTCGTATTTAATTCGCCAGCACACAGCACGATAAAATCTTCTGAAGAAAAGCCATAGGCTGCGCGAAGACGCTGCTTCTCATTTTCATCGACAGGTGCGAATCGTTTCATATCCACACCCATACCGGGCACATAATAAACAGATGTCCGCTCATTTGATAGACTGTCAGCTCTTTTAAAATCTTCTCCATTAATGGTGATTAGAGCGTCTGTATAGCGGGCGAGAAATCTCTCAATTGGATAATAGAGCAGCCAGTTTTGAAGCGGCGCTCCCTGCCAAAAGTGAAAGCCATGTGCCGTGTAAAGAACCTTCGTTCCTTTTTTGCGCGTGCCTTTGGCTGCTAGCCTGCCAATGACACTTCCCATTGGTGTGTGGCAATGGATGAAATCATAGTGCTCTTTCGCTAACAGCTTCTTCAGTTCTACATACGCAAGCCGGTTGCGTACATGAAAAGGAGAACGCTGAATCGGAATCGAGTGAGCTTGATTCACATAGGGCAGCTCCAGCTGGCCATTTGCCGCTGTATGCACTTCCCATCCTTGTTCCTGAAACCACCGGAAATACGGAAGATGAAAGGCCTTAAAGTGATAATCAACCGTTGCGCAAAACAAGATTTTTTTCTTCATTGGCAAGCGGCTCCTCCTCTCGTTTCATCTGTTCGGACAACATATCACGCGACTCAATGGCAGCAAATAATGCTTGTCTCATTTGCTCTTCACTCATCATGTCAAATTCATGGATAAAGCGGTTCAGCACATATGGGTCACCATCCAGCGCATGACCGATATGAATTTTCGGGAAGATTTGCTCCTGTGCTTTTTCATGCTGGTTAAGTAATTCCTCGTACATTTTCTCTCCAGGACGAATGCCTGTGAAAGTGATCGGAATCTGGTCTGTGGTGTAGCCTGAGAGGTGAATGAGGTTTTCTGCGAGGTCCACGATTTTCACTGGCTCCCCCATATCTAAAACAAAAATCTGTCTTCCTTCTGCCAGTGCACCTGCCTGAATCACAAGCCTTGATGCTTCTGGGATGGTCATAAAATATCTTGTCATGGCTGGGTGCGTGACCGTCACCGGCCCGCCTTGCTCGATTTGTTTCTTAAAAATAGGGATGACGCTCCCTCTGCTTCCGAGTACATTTCCAAATCGAACGGCGACAAATTTTGTTTCGCTGCTTGTCCCCATTTGCATGATCAGCATTTCAGCAAACCGCTTTGTGGCTCCCATCACATTAGCAGGGTTGACTGCTTTGTCAGATGATATGAGGACGAATGTTTCAATGCCGTGCTCGTGTGCGGCTTCTGCGACATTTTTAGTCCCGATAATATTGTTTTTCACGGCTTCTTTCGGACTGATCTCCATGAGCGGAACATGCTTATGTGCCGCAGCATGATAAATCATATCCGGCTGAAACTGACCAACGATTTCACTCATTTTCTGTTTATCTTGAATATCCGCAATTTGTGGATAGAGTCTGATGCTGCCTCCATATAATTCTTTCAGCTCTAGTAAAATAGAATGAATGCTAAATTCTCCATGTCCCACAAGTACAATCGCTTGAGGAGCAAACACACAAATTTGACGGCAGATTTCTGATCCAATCGATCCGCCTGCCCCTGTGACCATGATCGTTTTTCCCTTTAAATGAGCAGATAGACGGCTCGTATCTAATTGAATCGGTTCTCTTCCTAGTAAATCCTCTGGCTGTACATCCCTTAATTGATTGAGCGCATGGGTTCCTTTTAAAATCTGCTCCATTTCCGGCATAATCTGTGTTTTGACTCCGGTCGCTACACATTCCTTATACAGCCCTTTTAAGGTGTGGCTGCTTTTAGACGGAATGGCGATGATGATCTTCTGAATATCCATCATGACGACAGCTGTTTGAATTTGTTCTTTTCCTCCTATGACAGGCAGACCCATAATTTCAAGCCGATGCTTCGTCTTGTCATCATCGATGAAGGCGACTGGCTCAATATGTACATCACTCGATTGCTGAAGCTGACGAACGAGCATGGTTCCCGCTGATCCGGCGCCGATAATTAATGCCCGCTCCTTTTCTGCCTGAAGCCGTTTTGCCCCGTCATGAAATAACCTAGAAGCCATACGAGATGCACCGATGAATAAGATATGAAAAAGCCACACGATGAATAAAAACCGAAACGGCCATGTCTGCACGAAAAGGTACAGCATCGTCAGCGAAAATAAAAAAGAACACACAAAGGTCTTCATTAAAGAAAATAACTCTCTTACTCCTGTATAAGCCCATACTTGCTTGTACACATGAAACATGCAGGCAAATATATGGTGCCCAATGAGCAGACTGAGCGAAGAAATGGCAAGCATTTCAAATGTATAAACGGTTAACGCCGCCTCTTGGACAAATTGAAAGCCAAAAAAGACGGCAACTAAGATGAGATATGAATCTAGTGCTACGATAATTGATATTCTTTGGGCGTAAGTCAACGCTCCTCCCCCTTTTTAAAGCATCACTATTCTTACGAACCTGGGCATCAAACCCGTCCTCACACCCCACTACTGATGACGAGCATCTAAGGCACCGGTTATGCCCACAGCAGGATCGAGTGCCTCCATTGTTAAAGATTAGGAGACATCACCTATCAATCTTTTTAATACATGTACAGCCTGCCCTTTTTCTCTTTCTTGCCATTTAGCATAGCTCCAAGCAGTTTACTTGTTGTTCCTTCTAATACTTCTTTTGATTTCTTCACTGCAGCAATCTTTGTTTTGCCGCTTAAGACAACGAGAATGCTCCCATCCGTCCGGTTCGCCAAGATCTTTGCATCTGCAACTGGCAGAAGCGGCGTGGAATCAACAATCACCATGTCATATTCCTGTTCAATCTCATAAAATAGCTGCTTCATCACAGAAGAGGAGAGCAGCTCAGCTGGATTCGGCGGAATGGTTCCGCTCGGAAGCAGCTTTAAATGCTCAATCGGTGTAGGTAAAATGGCTTCTTCCAAGCTGCAATTATTTAATAGCACATTCGTCAAACCGGTGTGATGACTCAGGTCAAAATATTCATGAACGGCCGGCTTTCGCAAATCAGCGTCCATGAGCAGCACCCGCTTGTTCTGCTGTGCAAAAACAGCTGCTAAGTTTGCAGCCGTAAATGATTTCCCTTCCTTCGGTAAGGAGGAGGTCACTAATATAGATTTCAGCCTTGTTTGGATCGATGTGAATTCGATGTTTGTTCGGATCGTACGGAATTGTTCCGCAATGACAGAGTGAGGATTTAATACAGAAATACAGGATAAATCTCTCTTTTCTCTTTTCTTCCTCTTAAAGATCAATGTTCTGTCCTCCCGTTATGACGGACTGCTTGTCTTTTTTGGCCCTCCTGTCTGCCTGCATCTGATAGACACTGCCAAGCGACGGCAATCCGATCTCTTCTCTTATTTGATGTGTTCGTTTTACAGTATCATCGAGTAAATTCATTAAGAAAATGAGTGTCATGCCCCCTAATAAAGAGGCGCCTAGTGCCAGAACGATATGAACGAATTTCCTTGAATTCATCAGAATCGTGTTGGACAGCTTGGCTTCAGATAAAACATTAATGCGATCCATATTCATTGTTTTTTTGATTTCTTCTTGCAGCACCTCTGTTGCAGTATTCGCAATGGCGACTGCCTTCGCGCGATCCTCATCTTGTACAGAAATATTAATGACCTCAGACTCATTTTCTGTACTTGTGGCAATTTTGTGTTTTAATCCTTCTGCTGATTCTGTGAGATGGAGTGTTTCTTTTACTTTTTCAATGACGATTGGGCTTTTTAATAATACTTGAAAGGTACGTGTATATAGAAGGTTCATCTGAATATCGTTTAAATCTGCTTGTGCGTCATTGCTGCGTTTATGAACAAGAATTTGAGTGGTTGCCTGATATACAGGAGTTGAGACATAGAACTGATAATAGGCTGAAATGCCCGTTACGATCAGGACAATCAGGATTAGAAGGGCCATTTTCTCTTTAATGACAGAAAACAGCTGCTTAAAACCTATATTCTCATTCATAGATACCTCCCGATTCCATCGTAAAAAGGTTATATATGGTTTCTTTTTGTTAATGATTGGATTATAAAAGATAATACCCGCAAAGAAAAATGTCATAATAGGTCTTATAGTTCTCTTTAAAGAACGAAATCGTTCGTTTTCTTTTGTTTACTTCCTGTTTCTTACGTTTTTGAATTTTATAAAGAACGATTTATTTCTTATAATGAACGAAAAGGTCGCAGAACTATTCGCCGGGGAGAAGGGAGATCATTGATCGAATGATAGGCAAGGTGATACGCATTTACCGAAAGAGAAAGGGATACTCGATTCAGCAGCTGGCTGAGGATGCTCGTGTCTCTAAGTCATATTTGAGCAAAATTGAGCGTGGTGTCCACAGGAATCCATCTGTCCAGTTCTTAAAAAAGGTATCCTCTTCACTAGAGATTGATTTACAAGAGCTGTTTGATTCAGAGACGATGATGTTTCATTACGCTGAGGGTGGTGAACACGAATGGCGGGAGCATATTGTGAGTGCCGTCCAAGCCGGCATGCCTAAAGAAGAGCTCTATCAGCTGCTCCAAACGTACCGAAAGAAGCAGGAAGAAAAGTCGTTACATGTCACCCATAGAAAGCTGACCGATTCAAATATCGCAGAGTGGAAGCGTCTATTGAGTGAAGCGAAAGCGATTGGCTTAAGTATTGAGGAAGTAAAAGCATTCCTCAACAACATGGGAAAACGCCGGGCGTAAGCCTTTCAGGAAGAATGATTGCGGGGAGAGGCGTTTGACGCTTCGATGAAAAAGAGCCTTTGATTCATGAAAGGCTCTTTTTTCTCTTATTCTTCTTTTTTTGTTCGTGCTTTTTTCGTTATATCATTGTTTTTCCAATAGGCCCATAGTGATGTAATCCCCAGAAAGGCCAGCGTGATGAATTGCTGAACGCCTTCTTCATCAATAGGAATTGGGCTTTTTCCTGCAGCGGTTAGCGCACTGTTAACAAGCGCCAGTAAAAGCAGCACTAGCCTTGCGATTGTACCTGCACTAATTTTTTGAACCTCCAACTGTAACCCCTCCCTTTCCTCTTCGCACGGGCGGTATTGCTCGTTCTCTCTCATATGTATGCAGCAGCCGAATGAATAGAAGAAGGAATCAAAAAAAGAGACATCATTCCTATATGCGGAATGATGCCTGATTTCATTTGCTATTTATTTAGAAAACATCTCTTTTGCTTCATCCAATGCCATTTTATTGCCTAGAGCTGAGTAATCGAGCCACGGCTGATCGGCAATCGGATAGACTTGGTTTTTCTTCACTGCTTTTAGACCCTTCCAAATCGGAGTCTTTTCTAATTGCTTGAATGCCTGCTGCGCTTTATCATCACGGTTGACAACGACAAAGATAGCATCAGCATCAAAATCAGGAAGAACCTCTTGAGAAATCACTTCAAATGGGCGCTTGCTGTCCAGTTTTTTGACACCATCGACAGGTGTCAGGCCTAAATCCTCGTATAAAATTGGACCCATTGGGCGCTTCATGCTAAATACGCGAAGCTCCTTTGCTGTCACACGGATCGCCATGACTTTTCCGTTTCCAATCTTTTTCTTGATGAGCGATTTGACTTCTTTTGCTTCTTGATTGTAATTCTTAATATATTGATCCGCTTCTTTTTCTTTATGGACGTGTTTGGCGATTTTTTTCAAATGATCCCGCCATGTGCCATCATTTAAATTAAACACTTCTGTTTTAGCGATCTTTTTATATTTCGATAAGTCATGTCCGGCTAATTCTTCATCAACATAAATGACATCTGGTTGTAACGCAAGCAGTGATTCCATATCTGGATCAGCTGCAATGCCGAGCTTCTTCGTTTGACTCAGCTGCTTTTTCGCATGTGGAAGGAAATCTTTTAAGTCTCCTCCAACAACAGAGCCCGCCGGCTTGATACCGAGTGCTAACAAGTCATTTGTTAAATGAATGGACAAGGAAGCAATCTTTGGTGTTCCATTGGTCTTTTCATTTGTTGTATTCTTTGTTTCCTGTTGTCCGCAAGCGGCAAGCAGCAAGAAACAGAGCGTTAATCCAAATACTAGTAGTTTTTTCATGATGAGTTCCTCTTTCATGTTTATTTCGTTTTAATTAATAAATAGAGAAAATACGGGGCACCGATAAAGGCCACGACCACACCCGCTGGTATCGCATTTGGAGCAAAGATGGAACGTCCGATTGTATCGGCACTGACCAAAATCAACAAGCCAAGCAGCGCACTAACTGGTAAAAAATACTGATGCAGTGACCCGACAAGCCGCCTGGCCAAATGCGGGGCGACGAGGCCAATAAAGCCAATACCGCCTGTCATCGAAACACTTGCACTCGCGAGGCCTACCGCTAAGGTCAAAAGGAGGAGACGTTTACGCTGGACACGTACACCTACACTTGAGGCGACAGCATCTCCTAACGTCAATGCATTGAGCGTGTTTGACTGCATCAGCGTAAGCGGCAAAAGGCATACAATCCAAGGCAGAAGTGCCAGCACATGAATCCAGTCTCTCCCCCATACATTACCCACAAGCCATCTTGAAGCAAACGTGTATGTATCTTCATCCAGCTTCAATGACAAATATAAGGTGAGTGCACTAAATCCCGCAGCCACCGCAATGCCAACTAAGATCAGACGGATAGGAACAAGCCCTTCATGCCGGTCATATGCAAGAAGCACGATGACCGCTGCCGCAAGCAGTCCGCCGCCAAACGTAAAGAGCGGAATAAGAAGAGACGGATTGCCTTCAAGTGCGTGAAAATATGTCACAAACACAATTAAGCCAAATGCTGCCCCTGCATTCAGTCCAATTATCCCAGGATCGGCCAGTGGGTTACGGGATAAGCTCTGCAAAATGCCGCCAGCAATGCCAAGACCAATACCAGCTAACATCGTCACCACAATTCGAGGCAGACGATAGTCAAACAGCACCGTTTCACTTTGAAAATCTCCAAAGCCAAATAACGTCTTGACGACCATGACAGGGTTTAGTTTCAGCGTACCGGTATTTAAACTATACAGCACAACAGCCGCACTCAAGCAAAGCAAAACGACTGTCACGACAAGAGCACGCTGTTTCTCTCTCATGACAGGTTCCTCCCTTCTTTTCTGGCAATGTATAAGAAGAAAGGAACACCAACAAGTGCCACCATCACGCCAATGGCAAGCTCTCTTGGCGGATTGACTGTACGGCTGGCAAGGTCTGAAAAGACAAGCAGCATTGCGCCTAATATCGCTGACATTGGAATGACGAAACGATAGTCTACACCAACAAGCTTTCGTGCAATATGCGGGATAACGAGACCGACAAACCCAATCGAACCGACTGCTGATACAGAAACCCCTGCTAATAACACAGCAGCGGCCATTCCTAGTATTCGCACTTGCCGTGTTTTCACCCCTAAATTTGCCGCTGTATCTTCACCGAGCGATAGTAAGGAAAGTGACCGGCCTAATAGCATTGCCCATACGATGACAATCAGAATGACCGGGGCGAGAATCGTCAGCTGCGGCCATTTCACACCGGCTACTCCGCCTGCATACCAAAAAGCCAGATCCTGACTCAGGTCAAAATAAATCGCGATCCCGGAGCTGAGCGCATGAAGCAATGCGGCTACAACCGCTCCTGCTACAGTAAGGCGCAGCGGTGTCAATGCACCGCCAGCTGCCCCAATCGCAAAGATCAGCAGTGTACTGAGCACAGCACCAATAAAGGAAAAGAACATCAGTGCTGAATAAGGCATTCCTGGAAAAAAAGCAAAACAGAGAGCGACCACAAACATTGCACCGCCATTAATGCCCAAAATCCCCGCATCTGAAAGTGGATTTCTTGTGATGCCCTGCATAAGAGCACCAGCTACGGCAAACGCCGCTCCCACTAGAGCTGCCCCTAAAACACGTGGAAGTCTTAATTCATGGATGATCTGCTGCTCTGTGACATTTGACTGGTAGTCAAATACAGCTGTCCAAACCGTTTGCAGAGACAATGTTTTTGCACCGTATGACACAGCAAAAAACATGGCAGCCGCTAAACCAATGACGGCGAGAAAAAATATCAAAAAGAGCAGAATATGTGATGATCGTTTTTGTTGAGGTGTTCGCTTATCCTGCAAAATCGGTGTCATCCTTTTCTTCATTAAAAGTCAGTTTGAAAATGAGAATCATAATCAACAAAATTATAGCCGCCAGCCTCTAAAAAATCAATGTACACCCTATTTTTTAATTAATGAAGGCATGTGCTGAGCAGAGAGAGAGGTTTCTTTTGGCCGCTCAGAACGGCCTATCATTTTTTCTCATAATTTAATAGGAAAATAGTTGACATTTCGCATGAACATCCCCTAAAATTACAAAAGTAATTCAAATGTTATAAAAATATTACAAAAAGATGTCAAAATAATAAAGAATGACCCGTCATGAGAGGAGATTTGAAAGTTGTGTCAGTAAAGGGAAAATGGAGTATCGTCCTATTTGCGCTTGCAGTCGTCATTGGAGCAGTTGCTTTCTTTCAAAATCAACAAGCAAGCGGTACAGAGAAGAAAAATGTAAAGCAGGATACGAACTATAAAAACGTGGAAATTGTCACTCTCGTAAATGACGGGAAATTTATGAGATATGCAGTCAACTATCCTCTTTTTCATCAAAAAGAGCTAGATGACAAGATTCAAAGCTATGCCAATTCAGCATTAGAGCATTTCAAAAAAACATTCAGTGAAGCAAAGGATATCGATGCACATAAACGCTATGAACTGAATATTGATTATGAAATGGTGCATTATGCGAAGCAGTCTGCTGCCATTCGCTTTACGACCTATACGTATACTGGCCAGCAAAATGGAACCACCAATCATCTCACGATTAACTTTGATTTTCAGAAAAAAACCTTTCTTGACACAAAAGATTTATTTCTGCCTAAAACCAATTATTTAAAGAAATTATCCTATATTACATATACAGAGCTTCGGAAGGACAAAACCTTATCTAAGGATCAGCCTCTCCTTCAGAAAGGAACAGCCCCTGATGCTCAAAACTTCAGTCAATTTGCCTTGAAAGACAAATATGTAGAATTTTATTTCCCTGCATCTCAAGTAGCCGCAGAGGATCTTGGTCCGCAAACACTCGCAATCAAAAAGACATTGCTGAAGGACATATTAAAGCCAGAATATATGGATAAACTCAAAAATAAAAATGAAATGAAAGAACCGAATCCAAAAAGAAAAGCCGTCAAGCTGCCGCAAAAATCAAAGCTTGACCCGAATAAAAAAGCCATCGCACTCACATTTGATGATGGACCGAATCCAGCGACAACCACAAAAATTTTAGATGCGCTGAAGGCAAATAAAGGACATGCTACCTTTTTCGTATTAGGCAGCAGGGTGCAATATTACCCTGGAATGCTTGCCGATATTTTAAAAGGCGGGAATGAGATCGGAAACCATTCCTACAATCACCCTTTATTAACAAGACTGCCTTTAGAAGAAGCCGTGAAACAAGTGAAGGACACCCAGCAGCTGATTGAGAAAGCAAGCGGATATACACCTACGCACTTTAGACCACCATATGGCGGTACAAATCAAGATATCAATCATGCAATTGGGATGAAGGTCACTTTGTGGGATGTTGATCCAGAGGATTGGAAAATCCGCAACAGCCAGCAGATCACAAACCGCGTTCTCTCACATGCAGCAGATGGCAGAACAGTGTTAATGCACGATATTTATGAAAGCTCAGCCCAAGCAGCAGTAAAGATCATCCATGAACTCACCAAACAAGGCTACCAGCTCGTCACAGTGAGTGAACTTGAACAATTAAAAAAAGAACGACATGAACAAACCCCTGTAGAGTAAACAGGGGTCTCAGATTGTTGACAAAGGGCTAAAATGACCTTTATTTTAGCCCTTTGTCTTCTTTTCAGCGTGATGGAAAACCTTTGAAGTCTAGGAAGGACGAGTACCGGAGCGGAGCGAATTGTACATTCGTGAGCACCGGCACGCAGGACTGACAAAGAATGCGAGGGTTTGTCCGCGCGCTGAAACCCCTGTAGAGTAAACAGGGGTTTTCTTTTATGACTCCAAAGACTTTTTTTGTTTCAATAATGCTTGAAATGCCTCTTCAAGCTCTTGCGACGGCTCAATACTTAAACGGCTGAGCACTTCAGACAGCTGCATATTAATTAACAGAAGCTCCTCTTCTCTATTTGTCACAGCTGGTTTTTCTTCCTTTTGTTTATAGGCTTCATATGTGCCGTCAAATGCTTCAATACGTTCCTCATGAATATGGAAAATACGAGTGGCAACCTCTTCAATCAGCCTGCGATCGTGGGAAACAAACACAACGGCACCTGGGTAATCCTTCAATAGACCTTCAAGTGCTTCAACTGCCGCCAGATCTAAAAAGTTCGTCGGTTCATCCAGCATGAGAACATTGACATCACTGACAAGTAGGGACGCAAGCATCGTCTTCACCCGTTCTCCCCCGCTTAATACCTCAACAGGCTTGTGCACATCATCCCCTCTAAATCCTAGTCTCGCCAAAACCGTTCGAACCACTGTCTCATCTTGAACCGCCTCTTTCAGCGCATTTTGTAAAATCGATTCATCTGCCTTCAGTCCTGAAAGATCCTGACGAAAATAGGCTAGCTTGACAGCCTCTGAACGAGTAACTCCGGGGTGTCCATTCACTAACATGCGGAGAAATGTCGTTTTGCCGCTCCCGTTATTTCCAATAATACCCACCTTGTCTCCGCCCCTCACTTCCACATTCGCCTGCTTCCAAAGCACTTTATCGCCCGCCTTGCCATCTACATTTTCCACTCGCAAAATGTTACGGCTTGCTGTTTCCTTCATCGTATGCTGAGACATTTGAATCGGCTGAATGTCCTTTACCTTCTCCACCTTTTCTAATTTCTCCATCCTTGTTTCAATGGATTTGGCTGTTTTTTGCAGCTTTTTTTGCTTATTTGCATAGTAGGGCTTTGCAATTTTAGGCCCTGAGGATTTCACCTTTTGGGAGAGCTTTGTCGCTTTGTCCGCCTTTTTCTTTTTCTTTTCCAGTGCATGCTCTAACTGTTTTTTCTTTTGTGTATAGGCTTCATACGCTTCCACCTGCTGACGATGTGCCAGCTCTTTTTGCTGTGCAAAATGTGTGTAATTGCCTTTGTAATGATGAAGCTGCCCATGATCCAGCTCCCAAATCTCCGTACATATTGCATCTAAAAAAGCACGATCATGTGAAACAACAATGAGAGCTCCTTGATAATGACGCAGCTTATCTTCCAGCCACTCAATATGCTCCGTATCCAAATGAGTGGTCGGTTCATCTGCTAATAAAAGGGCAGACGGCCGGCTTAATGCTCTTTCAATATACGTCTGGGTCATTTCGCCGCCACTTTTTCTAACGTCTCCTTGTTTCAATTGAGGAAGCAGCGTACAGGTCGCTGTAGCGGCAACCGTGCCGCTGTCTGGTGTTTCCTGCCCCGCCAGCACATGCAATAAAGTCGTTTTCCCGCTGCCATTTGTCCCTACAAGACCAATGCGATCATCTTGATAGATGGCTAGTTCCTCAATATCAAATAACAAACGATCTTTCCGAAATACCTTTAGCTGATTGGCTTTTAATAACATCCAATCCTCTCCTTTCGTATCAGGAGACATGAAAAAGCCTCCCATTCTCAGAATAGGAGGCAAAATGGTGTACAAAAATAAGCAGATTGAGCCAGTATGGAGTGCCGTTCCTATTTGAACACACACATCCCACACGTATCAATCACTTCATTTTTTGATTCCCAAGCTGTACCATCCTATTCCGAAGCTAAAAATGAAAACGCAGCAAACATGGCAAACGGATCGTTTGCTCACTGCCTTCGTTCGTTCATTTTGCTTACAGGTCATAGGATTAGTACTTCATTGCATTGGGTCACCCTTCCGTCGTTTGTTACGTATACGATAAAAGATTGGTTATTTTTTGTCAAGCTGAAATGGCATAAGTGAGTCGATCAACTGGAGTGTAAATGGATGGGACACTTCAAACAGTTCGTCCTTTTGGCATTCTTCCACTAGGCTTCCTTCATGTAAAAATAAGAGACGGTCACATAGATACACCGCTGCTTCTACATCATGAGTAATGAGAAGCATGGTCATGTCTAGCTCTTGTTTTAATGTCTCAAGCAGCTCCAATATTTGTACTTGAACAGAGACATCCAGTGAGCTCAAGACTTCATCTAGTATGAGAATAGCTGGATGCGTTGATATGGCTCGTGCGATGCACACTCGCTGGAGCTGGCCGCCGCTTAGTTGATGAGCATATTGATTCAGTACAGACGAGGGAAGTCTGACTTGCTCAAGTAATGACAAAACCTTCTGATCCAGATTTTGATTCTGCTTTAACAAACGTATCGGTTCTACTATGATCTCTTTCACCGTAAAGGAGGGATGAACAGAAGATAGATAATCCTGAAAGACAACACTCATTTTCCCCCGATTCATCCTCCGCCATTTGTCAGCTGGCATACCATCTATCTGTACCTCGCCCCCGTCTATTTTTTCTAAACCGAGCAGGATACGTGCCAATGTACTTTTGCCACTGCCGCTCTCACCGACTAATCCGGCACATTGTCCTTTTTCGATTTGAAACGAAACGTTTGATATGCGGTCTTTTGATTTCCTTTGATTTGAAAAAAGGCCTTTCTTCTCACCGTGTTTGACTAGATCGAAAGCTGTGATCAACATAGAAGCGCCTCCACTCTCTTCTGCTGCCGCAGTGCTTCAGTAGGGGCAGATAATCGAAGCCTCGTCTCAAGTAAATGCTTTGTTTGGGGATGCTCGGGTGATGTGAACACTTCCTTGGCTGACCCATGCTCAAGCATCACTCCTTGGTGCATGACCATCAACTCATCAGCGATTGCCTGAACGACGCCTAAATCATGCGTTATGACGATCAATGTAACACCGTTTTCTTCCTTTAGCGTGTGTAATTGTCTGATGACTTCACGCCGATTAAAGGCATCAAGCGATGCAGTTGGCTCGTCTGCAATGATCACGTCTGGAGAAAGCATCATCGTGATGCCAATCATCACACGCTGAAGCATTCCTCCAGACAGTTCATACGGATACTTTTTCATCAAATCATATGGATTTTTTAAATGGACACGTGTAAGCCCAGCCATAGCATGTGCTTTCCCTTCTTTCCCTCGTAAGCCCAAATGCTGCTGAAATGTTTCTATCATTTGATGACCAATCGTTTCGATGGGATTGAATGCATTCATGGCATCTTGTGAGATGAAACTTATTCGTTTACCCCGCCATTGATACGCTTCTTGATTTGTCAATGTTTTGCCGTCAAATATGATCGTTCCTTCCACTTCTAGCGAAGGGGCGACAAGGTCAATCAACGCTTTTGCGACAGTCGATTTTCCACTGCCACTTTCTCCAATGACGGCTAAACAGCGTTGTTGGTGTAAAGAAAATGTGATATTCGTCACGATATTCTTTTGCTGGTGTGGATCATGTACGGACAGATTTTTTACGTCGATAAAAGGCAAAGGGCCTCACCTCTTTCTTTCTGGTATGATGCATGGCAGGATTCGCGGCATACTGAAGGCTGTCTCCTAAAAAGTTCAACGCCATGACCACAAACAAGATGGCAAGTCCAGGCGCAAGCATATGGGCTGGATGTGTCACCATGACATTCTTCGCCTCGTTGAGCATCATGCCCCATTCTGGTGTAGGTGCACTCACACCTAACCCAAGAAAAGACAGTGCTGATATATTTAAGATTACCCAGCCCGCATCAAGTGTCGCAAAAACAGCCATTTCTCCTGAGATGCGAGGAAATAGATGTCTCCTCAATATGTAAAAGGAAGTGCCTCCAGACACCTTCGCAAACTGAACAGAAGGTTCATTCGCATATTGCAGGACAGACGAACGAATCATTCTTGTATACCAGGCCCATTTCGCTAGGACATTCGCCAAAATAATATTGAATAGCCCAGGTCCGAGTATTCCCACAACCGCAAGAATCATCACCTCTGCTGGAAAGGACAGCATGACATCACACAGCCTCATCAAAAACCCATCCACCTTTCCTCGAAAGAAGCCTGCCATGAGTCCAAGTGCGCTGCCAATGAGCATCGTTATACACATCGTCAGCATGGCGGCAAGCATTGTTGTCCGAATGCCATATAAAAGCCGCGACAATACACACCTCCCTAGATGATCCGTTCCGAGTGGATAAGTAAGACTGATACCGGCATATTTGTGAAGGATGTTCGTATTTGTTGGGTCATGTGGTGCTAACACTGGTGCAAACAGTCCAGCTAATGCCACAAGTGCTAACAGCCAGATTGAAAGAATCGCCATCCGGTCTTTTCTTAATTGATGCCATCCTATCATCGTTGTCAGACCTCCTTTCGCAACTGCGGATTCATGGTCATTTGCATCACATCAGCAATGAGATTGCACATAATAAACAGGAACCCCATCACAAACAAATAGGCTTGAATAATGGGAAAGTCAGCATGGAAAATAGCTGTTACACACAATCGGCCAATCCCAGGCCAAGCAAAAAGGTTCTCAATAATGACGGTTCCCGCAATGAGCTTTGGAATAGACATACCAAGCGCTGTTACCGCTAATTGCAGGGCATGCCTCATGACTTTTAGTTGAACGGTTCGTTCCTTTAAACCACGTGCTCTTGCATAAAAAACAAAGGGCTCGTGTTGAAATTTTAGAATTTGATTGCGTATCAGTCTCACATAGGTCGATAAGTAGCCAAATGATAATGTGACAGCTGGAAGAAGAATCGATTTGAATCCTTCCATTCCACTCGTATTGACCCAATTGAATTTGACAGAAAAAAGCCAAATCAACAAAATCCCCAGCCAAAAACTAGGCATTGAAGCGGCGATAAACACAAAAGCTCTCAATATCCGGTCCACCCAAGTGTGTGCAGCATATGCACAGATCACTCCGAATAATAAACTGAGCACTATGATGAAAAAGAGCGCTGCTCCTGCAAGCTGCAACGTGGCAGGCAGCGCTCCCATAACAAGATCAAAAACGGGCTCCTGAGTGACATAGCTCCTGCCAAAATCACCTGTTAATCCATCTTTAAGCCATGTGGCATACCGGATGAAGAATGGCTGGTCTAAGCCTAACTCCTGCCGCATTGATTCAATCATTTCTTCTGTTGGAGTGACTTGATTCACCCGCAAAGCGACCTCAGCTGGATCACTTGCCCGCATCGTCAGCAGTACAAAAGCAAAGAAGCTGATGAAAATCATAAGCGGGAAAAGCATCAATATTCGTTTTAAGAGATAGCGAGTCATGTCTCTACCTCCGTTTTATGACGCAAAATACATTCGGTCAAATGGGATTTCATACTGAGACACATGAAAACCTACGCCTTTCAGGCGCTTATTATAAACGGCCTTTGTCACAGAATAAGAGATTGGGAGGTAGACATTTTCATCATGAATATACGTCAATATTTCTTGATACATTTGTTTCCGCTTTTGCTCATCTGGTTCTACTAATACTTCCGTAATCGTCTCGTCCAGCCACTTTTTCTTTTTCAGTCCTAATTGGGCTTGATAATCAGCATGGGATGCTACACGGAATGAAGAGACATAAGTTTGTGGATCATAAGGAAGTCCCCAAGACAGCGAATACATCAGATCGAACTTTCCTGTTTTTTGGCGATCTAAGAATGCCTGTTTTTCTTCTCCTCTAATATCCAGCTTGATCCCCACCTGCTTGAAATCTTGTTGAATCGATTCACTGATCGTTCTTTCGCCTGCATTATCGGAATTATAGTAAATAGCCACACTCAGCAGTTTGCCATTTTGATAGCGATAGCCGTCTTCTTTCATCTGCCAGCCTGCCTCATCCAATATTGCCTCTGCTTTCTTTTTTTGATAAGTTTTCTTTTTCAATGGAATATCTGCGTAAGGGACAGAAGGGGCAAGCAATGTGTGTGCCACCTTTTCCGTTCCATTTAAAATGCCTTCTGTGATCATGTCCTTTTGAATGGCGTATTGAAACGCTTCTCTTACTTTCGGATCTTTTGTGATTGGCTGGTTTGAATTAATCACAATCGATCTTGAACCAACAGGAGGGCTCACGGTTACACCATATTGACCTGCTTCTTTTAAAGCCTGGAATGAGTCTCCATCGATCATGTCACCATCTGCACCAAATAAAAGATCAATCTCTCCTTTTTGAAGCGCAAGTAAGATGGTTTGGTGATCCGGCATGACTTTCCATTTCACGGTTGAAATTTTCGGCTTTTTCCCCCAATAGTGGTCATTCATTTCAAAAACGGCATATTGATTTTTCTTATGTTCCTTTAGCACATAAGGACCTGTACCTGCATAGCTTTTAACTCCTTTTGCAGTCGTTCCATCAATGAAGCTTTTTGGAGAAATAAAACGGAAGGGGCGTGTTAAGCCAAGCTCTTCTAACGTAGGATAATAAGGCTCTTTCAACGTAAGAACAAATGTATCGTCATCTACCGCCTTTGTGGATTTGATTTCGGATACGAGATTAAGCCAAGCGTTCTTTTCAATATTTTTGACGACAGCATCCATGTTCAATTTCACTGCCTTTGCATTAAAAGGCTCACCGTCTGAAAAAGTTACACCTTTTCGAAGATGAAAGGTGTAGGTTCTTCCATCCTTTGATATGTCCCAGCTTTTCGCTAAGGCAGGCTGAACGCCCTTCTCTGTATTGACGACAAGCGATTCAAACACCATATTTTGAGCAGCCATCTCTCCGCCGTATAGATGAGGATTGATGTCCCTGATATCTTTTGTACTTGCATACACGAGCTCATCTTCTTCTCTATCATTCATGCTGGAAGATGCTTTGTTTTCAGAGCATGATGCCAATAAAAAACAAGCCATCACTGAAAAGAGCATCAAGGTGTATGTCACATAGGGATACTTTTTCTCATATTTCTTCTTTATGAAAACAGGTTGATCACTCATATGTACTTCCTCCAATCCAAAAATATCGTAATCATTACGATTATTAATCGAAATGATTACGAATTGAATATTAGCATACAGAAATGGGAAATACAACGTCTTTTCATAAAAAAACAGACTCATGATTGAGTCTGTCAGCTTGTAGACAAAGTCTATAAGCTTTTTTGTATAATAAGGGTAATAACACAAGTCTGTGGGGGATGAACATGTTATCCAAACGTGAAGAAGAAAGACGAAATCAATTAGAAGTAGTGGCTTTAGATGAATTAGTGCCTCAAGATCATCTTGTACGGAAAATAGATCAAGCAATCGATTTTGACTTCATTTATGATCTTGTCAAAGATCATTACAGTTCCGACAATGGT
>Ga0209463_1000919_pt1 | contig 19596 bp, 12 predicted proteins | sample AgamicMgSfrz_FD_187169 | JGI IMG/M metagenome (GOLD analysis project Ga0209463, IMG submission 187169) | Agave microbial communities from Guanajuato, Mexico - Mg.Sf.rz (SPAdes) (version 2) | ecosystem: Host-associated > Plants > Phyllosphere > Phylloplane/Leaf | place: Guanajuato, Mexico... | reverse complement strand
AACTTGAGCTAACATTTATCGTCTATTAGTATAAAAACACGTAATATGTCTCATATCGGATTAAGATGTAAAACTTTAACCTTTAATGTAAAAATTGGCGACCTTTTTTTCATTTTGGTATTATATGAATGTGATAAATTAAGGCTACTATATATTGGTAACATTCTTTTGTTACTTTAAAACAGGAATGAGAGATAAAAGCTACTTCCAAAGGGGTTGTGAAGAGTATGGGGAAAATTCGCAAAGCCATTATTCCAGCAGCAGGGCTTGGAACCCGCTTTTTACCTGCAACGAAAGCGCAGCCGAAAGAAATGCTTCCAATTGTAGATAAACCAACGATTCAATATATTGTAGAAGAAGCAGTAGCTTCAGGAATTGAAGATATTCTAATTGTTAGCGGTCGAGGGAAACGAGCAATTGAAGATCATTTTGATAAATCGTATGAGCTTGAAGAAACGTTAGCAAAGCGACAAAAATGGGACCCATTAGAAGAGATTCAACAAATTTCACGCCTTGCAAACATCCACTATATTCGTCAAAAAGAGCCAAGGGGACTAGGGGATGCTGTAAACTGCGCCCGTACCTTCATTGGAAATGAGCCTTTTGCCGTCATGCTTGGAGATGATCTTGTTCAATCTAAGGTACCTTGCCTACTGCAACTTATAAAAGCGTATGAAAAAGAAAATCATACAGTCATTGGCGTTCAAGAAGTAGAATGGAAAAATGTTTCAAAGTACGGGATTGTTGAACTTGGAGATACACTAACAGAAGACTACTTTAGGGTAAAGTCTCTCGTAGAGAAACCAAGAAGAGAAGAAGCGCCTTCAAATTATGCGATTATGGGACGATATATATTAACACCTGAAATTTTTCACATTTTAGAGAATTTGCCAGCAGGAGCTGGAAATGAAATTCAGCTTACAGATGCAATTAGTAGACTTAGCGCTTTTCAAAGCATAGGAGCGTACCATTTTGAAGGTTGTCGATACGATGTGGGGGATAAGCTAGGATTTGTAAAAGCAACAATTGATTTTGCATTAGAGCGTCAAGCGCTAAAACCTGCTCTTTTAGATTATATGAAAAAGAAGCTAAATGAACTTCAGCAATAAAAATCTGCGAAGAATAGCCTCTTAGCTTTATAGGAGGATATTCTTCCTCTTTTTATATGAAAGACATCTTAGCAATTTAGAAATTATTTTACTATACAAGTAAAGATGGTGGAGGGAAGATTGTGAATATTTCCATTGCTGGGACAGGATATGTAGGATTAGTGACAGGTGTTTGTTTAGCTGAAGTGGGTTATAAAATAACATGTTTTGATATTGATGAGAATAAAGTACAGCTTATGAAAGATGGATTCTCTCCCATTTATGAACCTGGTTTAAGTGAACTTATGAAAAAAAACAGCAAACAAAACCGCCTCTTTTTCACTCACGAGCCAAAAGAAGCATATAAAGATGCAGACATCATTTTTATTGCGGTTGGAACTCCTGAGCAAAAAGATGGTTCAGCAAATCTTCAATATGTAGAAAGCGTTGCAAAAGCAATTGCTGAAAACGTTGTAAAAGATACAATCGTTGTAACAAAAAGTACGGTTCCTGTTGGGACAAACGACAGGATCAAAGATATTATCGAAAAGCACAAGAAGCATGATGTGAAAATTCGTATTGCCTCAAATCCAGAATTTTTACGAGAAGGCACAGCTATTTATGATACGTTTAATGGAGACCGAATTGTAATTGGTGCAGAAGATCCTTATGTAATTGAAATATTAGAAAAATTGTACGCACCGTTAAACATTCCTATTATCAGTACAAATATTAGAAGTGCAGAAATGATTAAATATGCAGCAAACGCATTTTTAGCTACAAAAATCAGCTTTATTAATGAAATTGCGAACATTTGTGAACGAGTTGGAGCAGATATCGGTGATGTAGCTAATGGAATTGGATCAGATCAACGAATTGGGCATCAGTTTTTACGTGCTGGAATTGGCTATGGAGGTTCTTGTTTTCCAAAGGATACGAAAGCTTTAGCTCAGCTTGCTAATCATATTAACTATGATTTTCACCTGTTAAAATCTGTGATTGAAGTGAACAATGATCAGCGAGTATTGCTTTATGAAAAAGCGAAGGAACTTTACGGTTCTCTAAAAGGAAAGAAGGTAGCAGTGCTAGGACTTGCTTTTAAACCAAATACGGATGATATTCGTGAAGCAGCAAGTCTACTTCTAATCGATGCTCTCAAACAAGACGAAGCACAAATCGCTGTATATGACCCAATTGCAACTAGACATATTCAACATATTTATGGAGATACTTTAAATTATATGGAAGTACCAGAAGATGCATTAGCACAAGCTGATATAGCATTCATTGTAACAGAATGGGATGAAATTAAGGAGATTCCTTTTTCAACGTATAAACAGCTTATGAAAGAGCCAGTTATTCTAGATGGTCGTAACTGCCATGATATTGAAGAAGCTAAAAAAGAGGAAGTGACGTATCTGTCAATTGGCAGGGAGCCTGTATATTATAAGGCAATTGAATCCTACGATATAGAAAATAATTCTTAATAAAATGGCAAAAATTATAAAAAACGAGAAAATCTTTTCATGTTTTTCGAATAATGCTATCATGAATTTGTATTTTTCGATATAATATCAGTTAGGTTTAAATTTCAAAGCAAGTCATGTAAAGGAGACCTTTTGAAATGTCAAAGAAGTTATGCGTAGTCGGCCTTGGATACATTGGATTGCCAACGGCTGTTATGTTTGCAAACCATGGACTAAAAGTGCATGGAGTAGATATTAATGAGAAAGCAGTACAATTAATTAATAATAAGCAACTTCATATAGAAGAAAACGGCTTACAAGATCGTCTTGTATCAGCGATTGAAAGCGGTCATTTTACCGCTTCAACAGAGCCTGTAGAAGCAGACGTATTTATTATTGCTGTTCCTTCTCCAATTAAAGCTGATAAGACAGCAAATCTAGATTATGTACGTGAAGCAACAGAATCAATTGTCCCATTTTTAAAAGAAGGTAACTTGGTGATCCTTGAATCAACAGTGCCTCCTCGTACTGTTGAAGATGTGATGATGCCAGTACTTAAAACATCGCCATTAGAAATTGGTACACAGCTGTTTGTTTCTCATTCACCAGAGCGAGTAATTCCTGGTCGAGTTTTTGAAGAGCTTGTTGAGAATGACCGTATTGTTGGGGGAATTAATGAGAAATCAAGCCAACTTACTGTTGATCTTTATAAAACATTTGTAAAAGGAAACATTCACGTAACAGATGCTACAACAGCAGAAATGGTAAAAGTAATTGAAAACACCTACCGTGACGTAAATATCGCTTTTGCGAATGAATTAGCTAAGGTTAGTGAGAAAATTGGTGTGAATGCATGGGAAGCGATTAAGTTGGCTAACTACCATCCTCGTGTAAATATCCATTTACCAGGCCCTGGTGTTGGAGGGCATTGTATTGCTGTTGATCCATGGTTCCTTGTTGAGCTTCAACCAGAACTAGCCAAAATTATTTCTCTTTCTCGTCAAACAAATGATTCTATGCCAGAATACACGGCATTAAAAGCAAAACAGATCATGGAAGAAAAGGGAATTAACAACGGACGTGTTGCAGTGCTTGGTCTAGCATTTAAAGGAAACATTGACGATATGAGAGAAAGTCCATCTGTTGAAGTTGTTGAACACTTAGAAAAACTAGGTGTGGATTACACAGCATATGACCCTCATATTAAACAAAATAACTTAGCAAAACAAACACAGAGCTTAGAAGAAGCAGTTAATCATGCAGACTTAATTGTCATTTTAACCGATCATAATGAGTTTAAAACCCTTGATCCGAAAGTAGTAGAGGGTAGTATGCGTACGAAGATGATCTTTGATACTAAGAACTGTATTGATCGTACGCTTTGGGAAGATAATCAGTTCGATGTTTTCTTACTAGGTGATTCTAAACATTCAGAAGTATGATGAACAATTAAAAGCGGCGCTTATTAAGAGTGCCGCTTGAAACATTATGTTTACGAAACTATTACTATTTTCTAAATTAGGTGATTAGATGAAGGAAAACATCTTAGGAGTAGATGTTTGCGACCAAACGTATGATCAGCTTGCGTCCCATTTATTAAGTGATATTGAGAACAAGCGTAAGTCGTTTATCGTAGCCATTAATCCAGAAAAGATTATGAAGGCGCAGGAAGATGAATCTCTTAGGAACCTGCTAAATGCTGCTACATACCAAATTCCAGACGGCGTTGGTGTACTTATTGCTTCAAAGTTAAAAAAAGGCAATATTAAAGAACGAGTAACAGGAATTGATATGATGATGAAACTTTGTGAACAAGCTCATCTTCATGGGAAAAAAGTCTTCCTCTACGGAGCAAAACCCGGGATCGCAGATGAAGCGAAAGCAAAGCTTGAAGAAATGTATCCAGGAATTCACATCGTCGGTACATTGAATGGCTACGAAAAAGATGAGAAAGTCATTGAAGAAACTATCAATGGTTCTGGTGCAGAAATCATTTTTGTAGCACTAGGTAGTCCAACCCAAGAAAATTGGATTATTAATCATAAGGAGAAATTAGCTCCATATGTTTATCAAGGAGTCGGCGGCTCATTTGACGTAATTTCTGGGCGATTAAATCGTGCCCCAGCTTTCTTCCAGCGTCTTGGACTTGAATGGTTTTACCGCCTCATCAAAGAACCTTGGCGCTTTAAAAGACAGTTAATCTTACCAAAATTTTTGATCAAAGTACTCAAAGGATAGACGTGGTATAATGTCAAAACTTAAATTTGTTACACTGCTATTTTTCGTATCAACGTTTGTATTAAAGTTCTCTAGTATGCTTAGGGATGTAGCCATTACAAACTATTTTGGAAGTACTAGAATTACAGATGCATACACAGTTTCAATGGTCATTCCAAATGCTATTGTTTTATTTATGCTAACGGGAATGAAAGAAGCCTTTTTACCGAGTTATTATAAATATGATGCAAAAGGAAAAGGATTTTCTCACTTAACAAACGTTGTGAAGGGGACAACCGTTATTGCGACATTGATTGCTTTAATCGGAATGATGTTGTCACCTTTTATAGTGCCCCTCATTTATAATGATTTTCAAGGCGAAGCAAAAGATGTAGCAATTTGGACATCTGTCATTTATTTTGCTTCCATTCTTCTTGTTGGAGTCAACGCTGTTTTTGAAGGCTATTTTGACGCTCAAAGAAAATTTTCCTTCTCTGTATTTTCCCAAACTATTGTTGTCTTCTGTACAATTGGAGGAGCAATTTTCTTCCATGCACAGCTTGGTATTTATTCAGTACCACTTGGCTATTTAGTTGGGACGCTAATTTCATTTCTAATCAAACTTGTGTATTTTAAGCCAACCAATTTTATTGATTGGAAGCAAAAGTCGGATTGGAGCGAAATCAAAGCCTTCTACTATATTTTTGTTCCTGTAGGTTTAACAATTGCAGTTGGACAAGTTAACTTGCTTGTAAACTCTATTTTCTCAGCTCAGCTTGGGGACGGAGCGGCAACAAATTTAAATCTTGCTTTCAGGCTGATTAATATTCCGCAGGCTGTGTTTGGTGTAACAATTGCAACAATTATCTTTCCTATGCTTGCTCGTGCAAAGTCACAAGATGATAAGGTGCTCTTTAAAAGAGGGATTGAAAAGGGGCTTTCGCTCATGTTTTTATTCCTAGCACCAACTCTTGCAGGGATGCTTATTCTTATGCCTGAGGTTGTAAAAGTAGTCTATGAACGTGGGAAATTTACAGCTGAAGCAACTGCTGCCACGAGTCATTATGCAATATTCTACGTTGGCTCAGCACTTTTCTACAGTATTCAAGCTGTTATTGCAAAAGGGTTTTATACGTTAGAAAAAGGACATTATATGTTACGAGTGGGAATTGTCTCTATTATATGTAACGTTATTCTAAATGCTATTCTTGTTAATACTCTAGGGGCATCAGGACTTGCTCTTTCATTTTCACTTGTTGCCTTAATATATTCTGCTATTACATTTACAACTCTGTATAAATTGATAAATGGTTTCTCTCTATCTTATGTTGGAATGGAATATGGAAAAGTATTTATCGCTACATGTGCAATGTTTGGATTGCTGATGTTGATGAAGGGGACTGTAGAAACATACAGCCCAAATGAATATGTATATTTAATGGTTATGATTATTATAGGAGCTATTTCGTACTTTATTGTTCTGTTCCTAACAGGATCACGTTCAATGAAAGAACTTATGAACATTAAACAACTAAAACGAGAAGCATCTGAGGGGAGGTAAACGTTACTATATTTGTAGTAACAACCTTATTTATGTTTAAAAATAATCGACTTATTCAATTTATTAATAAAGGTGACGTTTTTTCACCTTATATCTTCTTTCCAGCGATCTTTGCTATTTACTTTTTTATGAGTTTGTTTGATTTTGGTCGCATTCAGTACTTTAAGGCCTATAACAATATTTTCCTACCGGTTATTGTTGGTCTTATTGCCTATTATATAGCGGTATTTTTAATCCAAAAGCTTGGTTGGAAATTTCCGAAATTTGGACTTTCCTTTTTGAAAGGAAAAACAATTTATTTTGTTTATCTCCTAACTCTTGTAGGATTAGTGAGCTACTTAGCTATGCTTTTTACAGGTCAAATTGGAATTACAGATGAATCTGTACGTCGTAATCTAGATCCAAAACTTAACTTCCTAAGTTCCCTATTATGGTTTGGCGGTCTTCTTATTGTCTTCTACGGTGTTGTAGGAAGCGGTGGTCGTTTATCGAAGAAACAGAAGATCTCTTACGGTGTTATTATTGCCTTAATCCTTGTGGCGTTTATCCTTATGGGATATCGTACACCAATTGCTATTATGTTTTTTACCTCACTCATTGCTTTTCACTACTTAGTAAAGAGAGTAAAAACATCCTGGATTATCTTAATGGTAGCCGTTATTGGTATTTCATTTTCTCTCTTCGGACTCTTCCGTGTATTAACAGAGGATACATCGAAAGAATTTAATACACGTCAAGGTCCTCAAGTTGAAGAGGAACATCAGCAGGAAGAAGCAATCACGGAAAAGCAAGAAGCTATTCGTAAGGTAAATGAAACTCCAAAATGGGTTCGAGCTTTAACTGAAACAATGGTCACAGGCCGTATTGTTATAAGCAAAATTGAAGATTATACAGAAGATCACGGTTACCTGAATGGAGAACTTCATAAAAGTATTCTTGGTACAGTGCTTCCAGGTGAGCAAAAATCACCGCGTATGATTGTAACAGAAGCAGCTAACGATTATGCAGTAAAACAGGTTGGAGAGTATGTTACAAGACCTGGAAGAACAACAACGCCAACTGTTATTGGTCAGTTTTATATGGACGGAGGATACGTTGGAATTGTTATTGGAATGGGTATCTTCGGTATTATTCTATCTCTTCTTTACAACAGAATGAGACAAACAACAACAAAGTCATATCAAACAATTGCGTATGGTTTTGTTACAACGATTTTTATGATTTCCATTCATACAGGATTGCTTGATCTGATTTTCCTACTTATGATTGGTTTTGCCGTTATTGCAACATCTATTGAGCAAGATAAGCACAGAGATGGGCAGTTTAATCGACTATCATAAATTTCCTAAAAACCTTCATAAAAGTAGAAAAAACAAATTGTCGATTTGTTGTATAGATGATAAAATAGAGGCGGAGATAAATATTTCCTTCTTTTGAAATAATAACCTCGGTTGGTAGACCATTGAGAAAAGACGCTGTATATATAGCGTCTTTTCTTATATGTAAAAACGAGTGTACTATAGGTTAAAAGTCATGCATAATAAAGAAAAACCTACTTCATCTGAAGTAGGTTTTTCTTTATTACGAATTTGTTTGTTCATTAATCTTTTCCATTACTCTATAAATCATCATGATTCCTTGTGCACGTGTCGCATATTTAGTTGGACCAAATTCTGTTTCAGAGAAACCATTAATAACGCCAGCTGCAGAAGATTTAGAAATAGCTTCATAAAACTCTGAAGAGGTGTTCACATCTTTAAATGCTTTTTCTTGTCCGCTATATTGGTTATAGGCTAAAAGCTGCTCTGTTGCACGATAGACCATAGCTGCAATATGTTCACGTTTAATTTTCTCATAAGGCATGAATTTCCCATTGCTTCCTTTTACAATCCCTAAACTTGCTGCTGTTTCAAGATATACATAATCTTTATCATTAGGATTTACGTCTGTAAATGTTGGAGCATCTCCGTCTTTCTCAAGGCCAAGAGCTTGAACAAGAATCTTTACAAATTGATATCTTGTGATATTGTCGTAAGGTTTTACATAAACTTTTCCCTCAATATCGTATCCATCAATAACGTCGTTCTTTAAGAAAAACTGTACAGCTTCATATGCTTCATTGTTTGTAGAAACGTCTGCAGGGAATGGATTTGGATCTTTATTTGGAAAAGTAAAAGAACCTTCATTTTCAACTGGTGGCTTCATTTTAGAAGCAAAGTTCTGCATTTCTTCATAAATTGAAAGAATATCATTCCCGTAGTTCCCTCTTGGTTGCATTGCCCATCGACCTTGCAAATCTGGCCAAGTTGGAGCAATTCCTTTTGTCACATATTTGTATCGTGGATCAACAAGTGGAGTGTTTAGAGGTTCTTTAGAAGCATATGCTTTTAGATGTTGAATTTGTGCGTAAACACCAGTAGCAGGAGTATCAAAGTAATGTCCTTTTACACCACCGCCAGTTGTCCCAATTCCAGCGTAATTATTTTGTTCTGGAACAACGTCACCGCCATATTTAAAATACCCAGTTTCTTTTAGAGCTTGTACAAAAGCTACATCTCCTCGTACCCCTTCATTTTTTCCAGCAACAAGAAAGAGTTGAGCAAGTTCCTCTACCGTAATGCCATGAAGACGAATATTGCTTGGGTTTTTACTATGTACGAATGCTGCCATTTGTGAAGCTGTTAACACTGAATCGCCCATAATGTTTTTGTTTACATCGCTACTAGCTTCTGCGCGTTGTGTAGAGAAGGGAGAAACAAGCACAAAAACAGCAAATGAAATCGTCAAACACAAAGATAAACGTTTCAAACCAAAAGCTCCTTTCTGTACGATTAATAGATTTAGTTTGTTATAAATTAAAAGATATTAAGAACTATAAGAATATCAATCCTTATGAGTCTAAAGTTTCATAACGAGTTATATATTACCACATAGAGGTTATATTGTCCTATTACATTAGTATTTGTAACAAAAATGAAAAGTTTTTTACGAGAAATGTAGAAAGAAAAAACGATCAAAAGAACTAGCATTTATGCTAAACTTTTGATCGTTTTTATCTTACTTATTATTGATTTGGATATGCTCTCCATCGACTGAAATCAGCATTTTCTTTTTGAATTAAGCTTGCTGGAAAAATAAATGTCCACGGTTTTGTTGTATATGCCTTAATTAGTAGATCTTTTGTTTGGAAAACGCCTTCTGCTACTTGCTCTCCCATGGCATCTTCTACAATGAGAGGAATCTGTTCAAATGTTACATCTTGATCTGTTCCATTTCTTAGTAGAAGGGAAATATGTAGATTTCCGTTCTTGGCCTGCTCTGCTTGTAGACTTTGAAAATTTACTTCTCCATCTTTAGGAGGAGTCATCTCTTTTTCAACAAGATTCTTGAGGCTCTCTTTTTCATTTTCTGATAAATTGTTTTCCCAAGTCTCATCTAAATCTAACTTATGAGGGGGAGCTACTTGGAAAGCCAATGTCCAATTTTCCTTTGGAAGATCTTTTGTTTTTAAGCTTTCTTTTTCAAAAGTAAACTGCCAAGGTCTGCTTGAAGCAGGAGGAATTTCGCCAAGCTCTTTAAAGTTAAAAGATTTTTTAGCAATAATATTTTTCTCACTATCCATTAACACAAGTTTCATAACATCTAGCGTTAACGGGGTTGACAAGCTTGTGCGGACAAGGGCTGTTACAACAGCATTTCCATTTTCATCTTTTGTGAGATTTGCACCTGATAAAGAAACTTGATTAGGTTTCATTGGCGCACAGCTATTATTCAAAAACTGATAAACATAGCGATCCTCTTCTGTTGCTTCCCAATCAGGATGTAGTGAAAGTTTAGGGGGGATGCTAGCCTCTTGATCTTCCCTTGTTACTCTTTCTTCTGATTCAATTGTACTATCAAGACCTTGTTTCTTAATATTCTGTTCTCCACGTTTAAAAAAGCGAAACAAATTTCTCATCCTTTCAATATAAAAGGGTGTCACTCAAAAATGAATGGAGCACCCTTATCTTTATATTATTTCTCTGCTCTTAATGAAGCTGTTGCCTGACAAAGTGCTTCTGCCATATAGTATTCAAGCTCTTGGTATGAAGTCGAGAAGAGCTCAAGACCTTCACGCTGATATTGACGCATAGGGTCTTCTTGACTATAGCTTCGCATACCAATTCCTTCTTTTAAACGCTCCATATTTTCAATATGTTTAATCCACTCTCGATCAGCAATTTGCAGCACGGCAGTTCTTAGGAAACCATCTAATGGTTTTTCCTCTTCAATGACTTCTTTAATTAAGTCCAAATAGTTTTGGAGAGCTTCTTCTACTCGCTCTTGAACATCCTGAATTTCTGCAATCCCTTTAATATCTAATGAAATACTTTCCCCAATTACCTTAGTTAAATCAATTGTTAGGGAATTAAGATCCCAGTCTTCTGGAAGAACTTCAGGTGAGCAGTATCCCTCTACATAATAATGAACAGTTGAGGAAATCATAGGTGTTAAAAGGGTAAGAATGCTTTCATCTGTTAAAATTCGATTTCTTAATTCATAAATAACGCTGCGCTGCTCATTAATAACGTTATCAAGTTTTAAATTATACTCTCTAATTCCATAATTGCTTCCTTCACAAATACGCTGAACTTTATCGACAAAATCAGCAATTTTCTTTGATTGAATAAGACCTGTGCTATCTTTATGAAGATTTTTACGCAGTTTAGTTACTTCTTCATGAGCAAAGCGTACAAACATATCATCTTCAAGAGAAATGAAAAACTGTGATCTTCCTTTATCACCTTGACGTCCAGCTCGTCCTTTCAACTGATTATCAATCCGTCTTGATTCATGTCGTTCTGTTCCAAGAACAAACAATCCCCCAAGGTCCTCAACACCATCTTCAAGCTTAATATCTGTTCCGCGTCCTGCCATATTTGTGGCAATTGTAATCTGACCTTTTGTGCCTGCTTTGGAGATAAGTTCAACTTCTTGTTCAATGCTCTTAGCGTTTAAAAGTTGAAAAGAGAGACCCGCATCTTGTAGAGATTGGGCAATTGTTTCAGATTGACGAATAGAAGATGTGCCAATTAAAATAGGCTGTCCTGTTTGATGTACCCGGATAACTTCTTTTGTTACTGCTTTATATTTTTCGTCCACTGTTTCATAAATTTGATCACTTTCATCAATTCTTAGAATTGGACGATTCGTTGGGATTTGAATTACGTCCATTGCATACACTTGTTGAAACTCTTTTTCTTCCGTTTTAGCTGTTCCTGTCATTCCACTAAGTGTTGGATACAAACGGAAGTAATTTTGGATTGTAATAGAAGCTTGTGTTTTATTTTCTTCTGTAATTGTTACGGATTCCTTAGCTTCAAGAGCTTGATGAAGACCATTGCTTAATGTACGGCCTTCCATTGTGCGTCCTGTAAATGCATCGACAAGAACAATTTCATCATCTTTTACAATATAATCTACGTCTTTATGAAACATAACAAGGGCTCTAAGGGCCTGAATCATATAGTGATATAGAGTTTGATGTTCTACATCGTATAAATTATCAATTCCAAAGCCTTTTTCAATCTTCTCAATCCCTTGTTCTGTAAATCCTGTTGCTTTTGTTTCTTCATCAAAGTGATAATCTTCATCTTTCATAAAGCCTTTCACAATTTGAACACAAAGCTGATGAAGATTATCACTTACGCCAGATTTGCCAGCAATGATGAGGGGGGTTTTTGCTTCATCAATCAAAACACTATCAATTTCATCAATGATAGCAAAATGGTATGGTCGCTGAACACGCTGAGCCAGGTCAATAACTGTATTATCACGAAGGTGATCAAAGCCAAATTCTGTTCCGACTCCATAAGTAATGTCAGCATTATAAGCTTCTTTCTTTTTTTCATAATCTATGCCAGCTATGTTAAGTCCAATTGTCAAACCAAGAAAGGTGTGAACTGGCCCAACAAGTTCACAGTCACGTTTTGCGAGATAGTCGTTCACTGTAATAACATGGACACCTTTTCCTTCAAGAGCTCGTAAATAACTTGGAAGAGAAGCGACAAGTGTCTTTCCTTCTCCTGTTGGCATCTCAGCAATATTTCCTTCTGTCAGAACAAGCCCACCAATCATCTGTACATCGTAATGACGCATACCAAGCACCCGTCTCGATGCTTCTCGAACGGTTGCAAATGCTTCTGCTTGGATATCAAATATCGTTTTCCCTTCGGCTAAGGCTTCTTTAAATTGAACTGTTTTATGTTTTAACTCTTGATCTGACAACTGTGTAAATTGTTCTTCAAGACTGTTAATTTCCTCTATAATTTTAAAGTACTTTTTTAACCCTTTTTCTTGCTTATCGCCCATTGCTTTTTTGATGTATGATAACACCATGCGACAACTCTCCTAGCATATTAGACTTTCTACAAAACTAGTATAGCACTCTTTATTTACTGCTTCACCGTTATATGGTAAAGATTATATATAATTTCCTGCTTAGAAATTTATATAAAAAAGGTGAGAGGAATTCTTCACCTTTTCAATTAGAAGTTGCAAAGATATTTTTGAAATCTTCCATATCCATATTTGGATAAACCCCTTTACGATCTAGAATTAATGGATTATCTCCTGGAAAGACTCTTCCTTCCTGCGTTGTGAAGGCTAATTTAAATCCGGCATCCCTTACAGCTCTTATACCGGTTTCATTTAGGTTTCCATAAGGATAGGCAAAGTAAGAAGAAGGAGTAGGAAGTTCCTTTCTATTTAATTTTAGATCTGCCACAACTTCATCATATGGAAGCTGTGTTAATAATCCACTTGTATGAGCATCTTTGCGATCATGTAAAGCATGAGTATGGGCTCCAAAGGAAAAGACATCTTTCATTTTCTCCATATCCTGCATACTTAAAGCTTGTGTAGTAAGCTGATCAGGATCAAAAGGCTGACTTTGATCAGGTGTACGAGATGTAATAATGAAATTTTCAGCCTTAAAACTGTATTTTTTAAGGATAGGATAAGCATATTGACGAGTCGAGACAAATCCATCATCAAAGGTAATTACAAATGATTTATGGGGTAATGCCTTTTTCTTTTCAACATATTTTTGTAAATTTTCAAGGGAAATAGTGTGATAACCGTTATCACGGAGCCATTTCATCTGGCTTTCGAAAAACTCCGGGGTAATCGTTACAAATGTATCTTTGAATTTATGGTTTTCTTCTTCTCTAAAAAGATTATGATACATTAAGACTGGAATACCGTTATCAATCTGCAAATCTTCTTTTTGCACGTATCCTACAAGTCCTCCTAGATTCACCTTTGACCAATTCTCATTTTGATTTATCACTTCTATTTGGATGTGTGCATCAAACTGGCCTATTTTTTTGGAGCTTGTGGAAATAGAGCTATAAATAGGGGTTTTTTCCTCTGTTAAAATAGCATCTCCATGAAAAGTAGAAGAAACCTGTTCAGGACGAGGTGCCCCAGTTTCCTCTATTTTAGTCTCTTTTTTAGACACATATCCAAATGAATTGCCAATAGGAATTCTCCACCAATCTGTATTAAACGAAACATAATTGATGTAAGCATTTCCTTTCACTAGATAGCCTTTAACTTTAGTGCCTTTGTTATGTAAGGCTTTTTCATAAATGGCTACTGATTCCTTTTGGACAACTAGTGCTTGATATGCGTCTGCTCTAGTGATAGTTTTTTGAAAAGAGTCATAAATCCCAAACGCAGTAACGAATACGAATGAAAACAATAATGAATACAGTAATTTCCTTTTATTTATGCTAAAACTCCTAATTATAATTTCCACAACCAAGTATATTAGAATATTTAGGTAATTACAATAGAAGATAATAATCTATAAATAGAAATGTAAAGGTGAAAAGAGAAGGGATAATTGTCATTACATTGAAAAAACAGTAGTTTTAAAGGTATAAACTCTTATGTAAAAACCAATAAATAGAATTTTTAGAGATCGAAAGAAAGAAAAGGACAATTAACCTATGAAAAAATGATTATTAATTAGAAAATTAAGTTAAAAAAGGTGTTATACTCATCAATGTCTAATCTTTTGAAAGGAATGACATGATGTGAAGAAAAAGATAACAGTAGTCGTAGCTTTAGTCGTTCTAATTGCTGCAGCAGTTTCGTCCTTATTTATTATAAGTTTTACTAAAAAGGCAGATATGATCCCTGTTTTAACATATCACCGCTTATTGTTAGAGGGTGAAAACAAACTTTATAAAAACCAACCAGATGTTCTATCAGTGGAAGCATTTGAGAAACAGATGAAATGGCTTCATGACAACGGTTACCATACAATGACAATCCATGAGCTAGATCAATTTCTAAATGAAAAAAAAGAGTTTCCAGCTAAAACTGTCATGATTCAGTTTGATGATGGACGTAGGGATGTGAAACATTACGCATATTCTATTTTAAAAAAGTATGACTTACATGCTATTGAAAATATTATTACAAGTCGTACAAATCGAAATGATGGTCCGTGGGATCCAGATAAGCATCAGTTTATGAAAATGAATGACATCAAAGATACTCTAGGTGTATTTGAGTTAGGAGCACATACAGACAATTTACATACCTTAGGTGAAGATGGAAAAGGGGACATGCTTAAGAAATCGGATGAAGAAATTCTAAAGGATTTAAAGTTAAACAGAAATCTTCTTAATCAAACAGAACTATTTGTTTATCCATTTGGTCATTATACTTCACATACAGCTGATCTTGTAAAAGAAGCTGGTTTTAAGTATGCTTTTACAACAAAAACAGGATATGTCAGCCCAAATGATGATCCATATCAATTGGCAAGACAAGGAATTGGACCTAAAGTAACAATAAAGGATTTTGAAAATATTTCAGAAGTAAATTCCTTTAAAAACAAAGCAAAGCGTTTTGTAAAACATATAACGAATTGATAGATAAAAAGCAGGTGAAGGATTTCTCATCTGCTTTATTATTTTAATTCTATTAAAATAATAAAAAAATTATTAAGAAAATTCTATTATTTTTGTAACCTATTTGATTTTGAATCGTCTAACTATACTGATGAAAATTTTTCTTAATTTGAAAGGGGATTTTATATGAAGAAAGGGCTTCGTACTCTAACTGCACTAGTATTAGGATTAACCCTGTTAGTACCCTCCTTTGCCTCAGCTGCAGTAGAGAGTAATGCATCACAGGTAAAAGAGAAGAAAAGCAAAGTAATGGAGAAGTTTAATTTGTCTCAAAGTGAAAAGAGCAAAAAACTTTATCAACAGAAAAAAGCAGAAAAGGAGAACCTAAGTAATAATACCATCATTATAAAGTACAGCAAAAAACTTTCTTCTTCAGTACATAAGAAGCTAGGTGGAAAGGTTATCCGTTCATATCCGGAATTTCAATATGAAGTAGTTAGAATAGGTAAAGGTCAAAAGATTGAGACAGCTATTTCAAAATATGAGAAAGTAGATGGCGTTAAGAGTGCATCACCAAGTGTGAAACTTAAAACATTTGCAACAGAAAGTAATGCAAAAATAAGTGATCCAAAAGCAAGCAGCATGTATCATTTAAAAACATTAAAAGTCGATGAAGCCCTGAAAAAAGCAGGCAAAAATAAAGTAAATGTGGCTGTTATTGATACAGGCATAGATACAAATCATGAGGAGTTAAAAGGAAATTTGCTTGCTCCTTATAGCGTAACAGATCCAGCAAACCCTGGATATGCAGGGGACCATGGGACACATGTTGCAGGTATTATTGCAGGTAAGAAAGGGAATGGAGTTGGTGGATATGGGGTTAATCCAAACGCCAATATTATGCCTGTAAATATCTTTGATCAAAATGGTAGCTTTGACTATGTACTTGCTGATGGCATTATGCACGCAGTTGACAATGGGGCTGACGTTATTAATATGAGTCTTGGAGCCTCATTTGAAATTCCGCTTGTTGAAGAAGCTATTAAAAAAGCTGTAGATAATGGTGTCGTTGTAGTAGCTGCAGCAGGAAATGATGGAGATATGGTCTATAACTATCCAGGTTCATATGATGGAGTGATTACTGTTGGAGCAACAAATGATCAAAATAAGAAGGCTTACTTTACAACATATGGTCCAAACATTGATGTTGTAGCACCAGGTGAAGATATTTATAGTACTGTTTATACGCCAGAATCAGGATCATCCTTTGTTAAAATGAGTGGAACATCAATGGCCTCACCGGCAGTAGCAGGAGTGGCTTCCCTTATTAAATCAAAGTATCCTGACTTGAACTCCTATCAAGTAGAATATATTTTAGAACAAACAGCTCAGGATTTAGGGAATAAAGGGTTTGATATGGATTATGGATATGGACTTGTTGATCCATCTAAGGCACTTGATTTTGATATAAATAAGCTTCCTTCATTGAAGAAGCTAACAATGGATGAGATTGTGAAAAAAGCAACTGCTGTTAAGGTTGGAAAAGGAACCGTTAAGAAGACAGGCTCATTAATTAAACCAGCTCAGCAAGATTGGTATAAAGTCAATGTAGAAAAAGGTGAATTTCTACAAACCGTTCTAGATGCTTCTAAAAACTATGACTATAAGCTAGAACTTAAATTTAGAGGTGAAGATGGAAAAGAACAAGAGGTAGATGTAGATAGTGTTACCCAAGGAAAAACAGAAGGTTACCTTTATAAAGCAGAACAAAAGGGAGAACTGTTAATCGGTGTTAAAGACCGAAATGAAAATTACAGTACATCAGGAGCTTCAACATATACACTTCAGTTAACTAAAGGAACGAATATTAATGATAGTAAAGCATCAAAAGAGAAACCAGCTAAAATTAAAAGCTTTCCTTATAGCAGTAAAAAATCAGAAGGAGATTTAACTCTTATTAATAGTGAAGAAGGAGCAGATAGTGATTATTTCCGTATGTCCTTTAAAGAGGGCAAAAAAGTGAATCTAGATCTTTCAGCACTCCCAGGAGTGGATACAGAAATAAAAGTATACGATGAAGAAGCTTTTAAAGAAGAGCCTCCAGCAGATCTTCCTGAAGGAGAAGAATGGCCAATTGCGGAATATGCGGCAAATAATAATGGAATGAGTGAAGGGGAAGGACTTGCTTTTGAAGCATTACCAGATACCTCTTATATTATAGAAGTTACATCAAGTCCTGTAAGTTCGTCACAAATGTTAGATATGATGATGGCGTTAATGATGGGAGGCTCTTCTGACGAAGGAATACAAGAAGTTCTTGGTTCTCTAATTCCTTATGACTTGAAAGCAAATGTAAAAGATCTACCAGAAGATGAAGATAGTCTACCACTTGCTATCCCCACTCCTGTAGAAGAGCCTGAAGAGGAAGAAAGCTTACCAGAACCAACAACATATAAGGAAAAATATGATGCTCTTACTGATTTACTAACAGGCGAGTATATGGAATTTGATGAAGAGACAACAGAAGCTATTCTTAAAGATGCTAGAAATTATGAAATAGGTTCCGTTGGGACAGGCTATTTCCAACAGCTAGAAGATGAAGATTGGTTTAAAGTAAAAGTAAAGGAAGATGGTTTCTATAAACTATCAACTAATGGAACAAATACACTTAAACCTATGATTGGTTTATTCCAGTATGATAAAGAATCAGGCATGCTAAACCAACTAAGTGGCTCAGGAGACCCTTTAATGGACTTGTTAACAGGGGGGAGTGAAGGAACCTCTGAAACAACAATCATGCTTCAAAAGGGTCAAGAGTACTACATTCATCTTCAAAATGGTACACCACTATCACTGGATAAATATGAATTAACATCAGTAAAAGTAAAAGACGCTCCAGTTGATCAAAATGAAGCAAACGATGAGCCAATTGAAGCAACTGTTTTAAAACCGGATCAACCTGTAAAAGGAAACTTTGCTCCATTAGGTGACATTGATACATTCTATTACAAGCATCGCAAAGAAGATGGATTGTATGGGTTCTATGCAAATCCGCTACCTGTTAGTGAAAACCAAAAGAAAGGCCTCCCGCTTGAAATGGGATTGCCACTTGATCTTATGATCACCATCGTAGAAGATACAAATGGAAATATGGAAATAGATAACAATGAAGCCTCTAAAGTTATCCTCTTTGACAAAACTGATGGAGGAATTGAATCAGGATCGTTCAAAGCGAAAAAAGGAACAGGATACTTCATTGTTGCCGAAAACTACGGTGGCTCAAACATTGGTGAGTACGAGATGTTGCTAAACACGTTAACAAAGAAAGATGAGGATGAGGGTTCAACTGTTAAAAATAATGTACCTTCAAAATCAATCTCTCTTAAAGCAAAAGGCAAGAATGCATGGGAAGCAGCAGGATACTTAAATGCTGGAATTGATTTTGGTGATCGAGATTTCTATGCTCTTAACATTTCGGAAAAGGGCACATACAAGCTAAATATGGATGCCCCAAAAGAGATTGACGGTGTAATTAATGTTTATAATGAAAAAGGTACACTCGTAAAACAGTTAAACAACTATTATATTGGTGATAATGAAGTTGGATTTGCAGATCTTAGCAAAGGAAAATATTTTGTGGAAATTAAGGATAAGCAAATGCGTTCTAGTGCCAAGCCTTACAAATTAACAATCGCAAAACAATAGATAAGAATGATGTAAGCTAGCTTTCTAGTATATAAGAAAGCTAGCTTTTCGTTTTTCCGTAGGCTAGAATAATAAGGTGATAGGAGAATATTACCTGAAAAAAGGATGAATATGTAAGGAGAGTAAATGATGAAAAAACTGCTGTTACCTATGTTTTTTGTTGTCAGTTTGTTTTTTATTATCCACCCTTTAAATACTTCTGCACAAGTTGTGGATGAAACAAAACTAAAAATAGCTCAGTTTGATTATGAAGATTATTATCAAAATAAAGTAATGACGTACAGGGGAGATTCTGGTGTTACCTTTATAAGTTATAGTACAAAATGGAATACGATAGAAAAACTAAAAGCACTTGAAACAGAATTGCTTAAAAATAAGCATGGGGAAGAACTCAAGCTTTTATCAACCATTAATATTTTTCCAGACTACCCAGCTGGACAAAATGTTCTTGGACAATATTTTGCTGAATATACGTATGGAAGTAAATCAGTCTCGCTTTCCCCAAATCGAAAAATTCATCTTTATGGAGGCGATAAATATTCAACAGTAGAAAGTATTGCTCCAACTATGGCCCATGAGTATGGACATCATTTTACGTTTTATCATCTTTTTAAAAAAGAACATTTAGTTCCTAACAAATGGAAAGACTCTCA
>Ga0209463_1000918_pt1 | contig 19610 bp, 19 predicted proteins | sample AgamicMgSfrz_FD_187169 | JGI IMG/M metagenome (GOLD analysis project Ga0209463, IMG submission 187169) | Agave microbial communities from Guanajuato, Mexico - Mg.Sf.rz (SPAdes) (version 2) | ecosystem: Host-associated > Plants > Phyllosphere > Phylloplane/Leaf | place: Guanajuato, Mexico... | reverse complement strand
GAGGCCCGCTATCTATAGTGGCAAAGGTTTCGGACTTTAGCCACGTCGCGCTTTCTGAATATCCTTTACGCGCTGCTTTTCTTCATGCGCCATAAAGCGCCAGGCGATAAAGCCCACCAGCCCGACGACAAAAAGAATCAGCGACGCCAGCGCGTTGATTTCCGGGTTCACGCCGCGCCGCACGGTAGCGAAGATCGCCATCGGTAAGGTGGTGGCGCCCGGCCCGGTAACAAAGCTGGAAATCACCAGATCGTCGAGCGACAGCGTAAAGGCCAGCAGCCAGCCTGTGACCAGCGCTGGCGCAATCATCGGCACGGTGATCACGAAAAAGACTTTCAGCGGCGTGGCGCCCAAATCCATTGCCGCTTCCTCAATGGAGCGATCCAGCTCGCGCAGGCGCGAGTTGATTACCACGGAAACGTAGGCGGTACAGAAGGTCACGTGCGCCAGCCAGATGGTCAGCATCCCGCGATCGCCGGGCCAGCCAATGGCATGGCCCATGGCGACAAACAGCAGCAGCAGCGACAAACCGGTAATCACATCTGGCATGACCAGCGGCGCGGTCAGCATAAAGGCGAAGCCGGTCGAGCCTTTAAAACGGCCGAAGCGCACGATAATCACCGCCGCGATGGTGCCCAGCACCACCGCCATGGTGGCGCTGAGCGCGGCAATAGTCAGGCTGAGCGTGACCGCGCCGATCATCGCGCTGTCCTGAAACAGCACCCGATACCAGTGCAGCGAAAAACTTTCCCAGACGGTCACCAGCTGCGAGCTGTTAAAGGAGTAAGCGACCAGCAGCAGCATCGGCGCATAGAGAAAGCTAAAGCAGAGCAGCAGAATGGCCAGCCGCCACGGAGAGCGAACAGCGGGCAGATTACTCATTCCTTTTCTCCCAGAGTCTTATTTTGATGCTTGTGGAACCAGATAATCGGCAGAATCAAAATCAGCAGAATAATCACCGCCAGCGCCGAGGCCACCGGCCAGTCGCGGTTATTAAAAAACTCCTGCCACAGTATGCGGCCAATCATAATGCTGTCCGGTCCGCCCAGCAGTTCAGGGATCACGTATTCCCCTACCGCCGGAATAAAGACCAGCATCGATCCGGCGATAATGCCGTTTTTGGTCAGCGGCACAATCACGCTAAAGAAGGTTTTCAGCGGACGCGCGCCAAGATCAAGGGAAGCTTCCACCAGCGAATAGTCGATACGCGTCAGCGCGGTGTAGATCGGCAGCACCATAAACGGCAGATAGCAGTAAACGATGCCGATATAGACCGCCGTATTGGTATAGAGGATCGCCAGCGGATGATCGATAACACCCAGCCACATCAGAAAGCGGTTCAGGATGCCGTTGCTGTTCAGCAAGCCCATCCAGGCGTACACGCGCACCAGAAACGAGGTCCACGACGGCAGGATCACCAGCAGCAGCAGAATATTGCGTACCGGGGATTTGCTGTGCGCCACCGCCCACGCCAGCGGATAGCCGATCAGCAGGCAGATCAGCGTGGAAATCGCCGCCACCTTCAGCGACTGCAAATAGGCGTCGATATAGAGCGGATCGTCCGTCAGCTGCAGATAGTTGGCGAGATTAAACACCAGCGTCAGCCGATCGTCCGCCCAGCTAATCAGCTCGGTATAAGGCGGGATCGCGCGCGCAATCTCCGCAAAGCTGATTTTCAGCACGATCAAAAACGGCAGCAGGAAGAACAGCACCAGCCACAGATAAGGCAGCGCGATGACCAGCTTACGACCATGGCCCATTTTTAACCGGGTCAGCGTGCGGCTAAGGCTGCCGGGCTGCGCGACGGCAGGAGGTTGTTTCATATCTGCCCTCTTATACGGTCAGCACGACACAGCTGTCGGCGTCCCAGCTGAGACGCACTTCATCGCCCCAGGTCGGCGCGCCGTGACGGAAGCGATGCGCGTTTTGCAGCTGCGCGCTGATCATCTGTCCGCTGTGCAGCCTGACATGATAAATGGATAAATCGCCCAGATAGGCGATATGCACCACTTCGCCCACGGCAAAGTTACAGCCGTCCGCCGGCACCTGCTCGCAGAGCATGACTTTTTCCGGGCGCAGCGCAATGGCAACCGGCACGTTATCCATAATGGAAACATCAGAGGCGACCTTCAGCGGATGCACCAGTCCGGGGCTGTCGATCACCAGGCCATCGGCGCGGCGCTCGCGCAGCAGCCCTTCAAAGACGTTGACGGAGCCGATAAATTCGGCGCTGTAGCGGCTGGTCGGATGCTCATAGATCTCCTCCGGCTCGCCAATCTGCACAAACTTGCCGCGGTTCATAATGGCGATACGTCCCGCCATGGTCATCGCCTCTTCCTGGTCATGGGTTACCATCACGCAGGTGGCGCCGACGCGCTCCAGAATATCCACCACTTCCAGCTGCATGCGATCGCGCAATTTTTTATCCAGCGCGCCCATCGGCTCATCCAGCAACAGCAGTTTCGGACGCTTCGCCAGGCTGCGCGCCAGCGCCACGCGCTGACGCTGGCCGCCGGACAGCTGATGCGGCTTACGTTTGGCGTACTCCTGCATATGCACCAGCGCCAGCATCTCCGCGACGCGCCCGGCGATGTCGCCTTTTGGCAGTTTGTCCTGCTTCAGGCCGAAGGCGATATTCTGCTCCACCGTCATATGCGGAAAGAGCGCATAGGACTGGAACATCATATTGATCGGACGCTGATAAGGCGGCACGTGGGAAAGATCCTGCCCGTCCAGCAGAATCTGGCCGTGGGTCGGCGCTTCAAATCCCGCCAGCATACGCAGCAGGGTCGATTTGCCGCAGCCGGAGGCGCCCAGCAGAGCGAAAATTTCGCCTTTATAAATGGTCAGGCTGACATCATCAACGGCGTGCTGCCCGTCAAATGATTTGGTCAGGTTACGGATTTCCAGCAGCGGCGTCAGGGCCTTTGCCGTTTTTTGGGGATGACGGGGAATCGCGTCGTTCACTAACTTTACTCTCCGGCGCTCGGCGGAAACTCGCGGCACGCAGCCGCCCAAATGAGACAACAGAGGCCGATATCGCGCCTCTGTTGTGGTTAACCTGGCTATTGCGTCAGGCGAATTACTTACCGCTTTTGACTCGGGTCCATGCGCGCGTACGCACGCGATCGAGTTTCGGCTCCTGCACTTTCAGCACAAACAGTTTGGACATGGTTTCCGGCGTCGGGAAGATGCCCGGATTGTTACGCACCTCGGCGCTAATCAGCGGCAGCGACGCCTTATTACCGTTAGCGTAGAACATCCTGTCGGAAATGTGCGCAATCACTTTCGGATCCATAATGTAGTTCAGCCACTGATATGCTTCATCGAGGTTCTTCGCATCTTTCGGGATCGCCATCATATCGAAGAAGGCCAGCGCGCCCTCTTTCGGAATGCTGTAGGCGATGTCCACGCCGTTTTTCGCTTCTGCCGCACGATTTTTCGCCTGCAGAATATCGCCCGCCCAGCCGATAGCGACGCAGATATTGCCGTTCGCCAGATCGTTAATGTACTGGGAAGAGTGGAAATAACGGATATTTGGCCGCAGCTTCAGCAGCAGATCGGTCGCCGTGCCGGAGTAATCTTTCGCATCGCTGCTGTTCGGATCTTTGCCGAGGTAGTTCAGCACGGTGGCAAAAATCTCTTCAGGCGCATCGAGGAAAGAGACGCCGCAGCTTTTCAGCTTTTCAAGGTTTTCCGGCTTCAGCACCAGATCCCAGCTGTTGACCGGCGCATCTTTGCCCAGCGCCGCCTTCACTTTCTCGACGTTATAGCCAATACCGGTGGTGGCCCACAGATAAGGAATCGAATATTTATTGCCCGGATCGTGCTGTTCCACTTTTTTCAGCAGCTCAGGATCGAGGTTTTTATAGTTGGGCAGTTTGCTCTTATCCAGCGCCTGAAAAACGCCGGACTGCAGCTGACGCGCCAGGAAGCTGGAGGACGGCACCACCACATCGTAGCCGGTGCTGCCCGCCATCAGTTTGCCTTCCAGCACTTCGTTGGAATCGAACACGTCATAAACCACTTTGATACCGGTTTGCTTTTTGAAATCCGGCACGGTATCCGGGGAAATATAATCCGACCAGTTATAGACGTGCAGCGTTTTCTGTTCCGCCATCGTACCGGCGGAGACCGCCATCAGCACACCCGCCACCACACCAGACAACCATTTTTTGCCGTGGTTGTTTAACATGTTTTCCTTCCTCCAGACATGGGGTCAATCTTAACGATGCAGAACAGCAGAAGCCGGTCGGCTTCCCGCATATAAAGCGACAGAATGAATCATTATTCATCGCAGGCATAACAGGAAAAACTGATAGCTCTGCGGCAGTTACCGCATACCTTATGCAGCCCCGCAAGCATAGCCGCAGGTTGGCAAACAGGCTATACCTCAGAGTAAAAAACGCCTTTTATCGATTATTTATGCATGTTTCATCTATGTGATGCGCCAGACAGGGCATAAACGGCGAGAAATATCTGGCATTAAAGGGCAAAGTGCAGAATAAAAATGTGAATTGCGCCGCTTGCCCGACGAGAATATCGGGAAGAGACGCAGAAACGAGAAGTGATGCGAAAAATGGCTAATGCAGAACAGGCTGGCGGCTGGCGGTAAGGGCCGGCTCATCGTCTTCCGCCTCGCCCATCATCAGCAGGTTATTCGCGAAAGCCTCCATAATCACCATTGAGATTTGTTCTTCGCTCTGGCGCAGGAAGTGCGCAAACTGTCCGTAAGTAATGCCCGCTTCGATTAACAGCGACTGGCAAACAATCAGCTTCGGCAGATTATCATCCTGAATATCGAGGAAGGCTTTCACCGTCAGCGAGGCGGCGTTAATTTGCGAGAGATCGCCCACCAGCGGAATTAAAGCCGTCGGTTTAACCTCGGCGAGGGCGGAAAAGAGGATGACGTTATCGACCAGGTCGATTTTGGCATCGAAAACGCCATCGAAATTCTGCATGTGCGGCAGATGAAGCGCCTGACAGGCGTCGCATTCAAACCAGGTAATGCTTTGCTGATCCAGCCAACGTCGTAATACGTCTAAGTCTGGAACGACGAGTGAATCCATATGCTACTGCCCTATATACCGCGTTGAAATAAGCGCAATAGCTTACGAAAAAAGCAAGCTGAAAACCACGCCCGCCGGTCAAAAAGGGACATCATCCCCCGGTTTTCAGACTGAAACCGGGGCGGGCATGCTGTTCAATCCAGTCGATCATCATCGCGGCGATATTCAAACCCGTGGTGTTTTCAATACCTTCCAGCCCGGGCGAGGCATTAACCTCCATCACCAGCGGGCCGCGGCGGGCGCGCAAAATATCCACGCCTGCGACATCCAGCCCCAGCGTCATCGCCGCTTTTACCGCGATTTCACGCTCGCGTGGAGTGATCTCCACGCAGCGCGCGCGGCCGCCACGGTGCAAATTGGAGCGGAACTCGCCCTCTTTCGCCTCGCGCTCAATGGCGGCGACCACTTCATTGCCGATCACCAGACAGCGAATATCGCGCCCCTGTGCCTCTTTAATAAATTCCTGTACCAGAATATGCGCGTTCAGTCCGCGAAAGGCGTCGATAACGCTCTCCGCCGCCTGCCGCGTTTCCGCCAGCACCACGCCGATGCCCTGCGTGCCCTCAACCAGCTTTACCACCAGCGGCGCGCCGCCCACCATTTCAATCAGATCGCGGGTATCGTCGGGTGAATGGGCAAAGCCGGTTACCGGCATATCAATGCCCTGCCGCGCCAAAAGCTGCAGCGAACGCAGCTTGTCGCGCGCGCGGGTAATCGCCACCGACTCGTTAAGCGGATAGCTGCCGCACATCTCAAACTGGCGCAGTACAGCGGTACCGTAAAAAGTTGTCGCCGGGCCGATGCGTGGGATCACGGCATCGAAATGGTCCAGCGGCTTGCCGCGATAGTGCAGCGCCGCCGCGGCCGGGTTGATATTCATATAGCAGGAAAGCGGATCGATGATATCGACCTGATGGCCGCGCGCCTGCGCGGCCTCACGCAGGCGCTTACAGGAGTAAAGCGCCGCGTCACGGGAAAGGATGGCAATTTTCACCCAGCGGTCTCCGCACCAAATTACCGAGTTGCCCAACCCTGCTTGTGCAGGTAATCAAGAATAAAAGGACGGCTTTCACGCACGATAGTACGACGAATATGATTGCTGAAATTATCGCTACGCTGGTGGCTGTCGCGATGCTGATAATAGTCGTCAAGCTGACGATCGTATTCATTCAGCTGTTGTCGATCCAGCGGCTGATAGCGGTTTTCATGCACCAGCATCGTTGCAGGCATGCGCGGCTTAATATCGGGCTGCTGAGCCGGCCAGCCGAGGCACATGCCGAACAGCGGCAATACATGCTGCGGCAGCTCCAGCAGTTCGGTTACCTGCCCGATACTGTTACGGATACCGCCGATATAGACGCCGCCCAGTCCAAGCGACTCCGCGGCAACCATCGCGTTCTGACCCAGAATCGCGGTATCAACGCAGCCTAACAGCAGCTGCTCCGCCAGACCCAGCTGCGCTTCCGGGCAGATTTGCAGATTACGCTGGAAATCGGCGCAGAACACCCAAAACTCTGCGGCCTGAGCGATATATTGCTGGCCGCCGCTGAGCGTGACCAGCTGCTCGCGCAGCGCTTTATCGGTAATACGGATAATGGAAGAACATTGTAAAAAGCTGGAGGTGGAAGCCGACTGCGCGGCGGCGATAATCGCCTCTCGCTGTTCATCGCTAATCGGTTGATCGGTAAAAGCACGAATCGAACGATGCGTACGTAACAGCTCAATGGTCGGCGTCATGTGAATCTCCGAAGTTTTTTGATGAGGTATTGCCCCGGCGCCGGCCAAACAGTTCAGGCGCGATGGCCTGCGCCGTGCGCCATATCAGCGCCACGGCGGCGGGCAGCATCAGGGCGATACCGATAAAAATAAGCGCAGTGGCGATCCGTTTGCCGGGCCATCCGGCGGGCAACGGCACCAGCTGCTGCACCACGAAAAAGGCCAGCACCAGCAGCAGGATGCCGCCAGCTTCCAGTATCAGCACCGTTTTTGGCAACTGCATGATCTGTTTCACTGCGTCGCTTCCTTCTGATGGCCTGCCTGCGAGGGTTCTATATTAAAGCGTAACTGGCACAATGCTGCATAGCCTGCACGCATCATAGCAACAGGCAGCGCCTTCTTTACAAGTGCGCAGCCGGAAGGCCATGATGCGTTTACTAAGTTTAAAAGTGTGACATATTTCACACAAAAATGTGACATAAAGGAGATACCGATGCTTGCAGTGATTTTTGGTCGCCCGGGTTGCCCTTACTGCGTGCGTGCAAAAGAGCTGGCGGAAAAACTGACCGCAGAGCGTGACGACTTTAATTTTCGCTACGTAGATATTCAGGCGGAAGGCATTACCAAAGCGGATCTGGAAAAGACCGTCGGTAAGCCGGTGGAAACCGTTCCGCAGATTTTCGTTGATAAACAGCATGTCGGCGGCTTTACCGATTTCAACGCCTGGAGCAAAGCGAATCTGGGCACCGCGCTGTAAACTGCTGATGTAAAAAAACCGGCCCGCCCCGCGCGCGCCGGTTTTTTTTATGGCAATTAACGCGTAATGCGCGATGCCGCCAGCGTTCGCCACAGCATGACCAGCAGCGCGCCAAAACCACACCAGAAGATTGCGCTGGTCAGCCAGGCCAGCTCCTGCAACAGCGAAGGAGAAATAAATGACTTGCTTATGCCTATGAGCAGACAGCACGGCGTGGCCGCGATGGCAGCCATCAACGCCAGCACCAGCGGCGTATGGCGGTTAATCAGCCCTGCCACCAGGCCTGGCAGCATAAACAGTAACAGCCCGGTCTGTTCGGATGAATGCCCCGGCGCATCTTCTGCGCCGCCGTGACGTGCCAGGAAAAATGTTGCGCAGTAAAGCGTCATACAAATCATTACGCCCGGCCAGCGGACGCTATACAACAGCATAAATTTTCCTCGTTTATTTCTACGAACCAGGAGCGTCAATAAATATAGGTATTCGCGTTATTCCTGTTAAATAATTACGGGATTAACGTTAATAAATATTTTGTTTCACAAGGGCTTTCTGCTGGAGGTCTGCGGAATAAATGAATAAAATGAAGCGCACTTTATCCTTACTCCTGAATAAAATTTCCAGAAGGTAACCTGAACAGCTACCTTTAGCCTTACAGGAATTAACGTTAGCCTGGAATTTCAGGTCTTTCAACAAGTTACTGGTAAACAAGAAGTTAATACGTGAATATAAACGTCGCAGATTTGTTAAGCCGTAATGATATATTGTTATTATTTGTCGTACTGGCCTTAGGTCTTTGCCTGGGTAAACTACGTCTTGGCTCAGTGCAACTGGGTAATTCCATTGGTGTTTTAGTGGTTTCACTATTACTTGGTCAGCAGCACTTCGCAATTAATACCGACGCCCTTAGCCTGGGCTTTATGCTTTTTATTTTTTGCGTCGGCGTAGAGGCTGGCCCCAATTTCTTTTCTATTTTCTTTCGCGACGGTAAAAACTATCTGATGCTGGCGCTGGTGATGGTCGTCAGCGCCATGCTGCTGGCGCTGACGCTGGGTAAAGCGTTCGGCTGGGACATCGGCCTGACCGCAGGTATGCTGGCGGGCGCGATGACCTCCACGCCGGTGCTGGTCGGCGCGGGCGATACGCTGCGTCAGTCGATGAGCGACAGCCAGCTTTTAGGGCAGATGCAGGATCACCTCAGCCTCGGCTATGCTCTGACCTATCTGGTCGGCCTGGTCAGCCTGATTTTCGGCGCGCGTTATCTGCCGCGCCTGCAGCATCAGGATCTGCCGACCTGCGCCCAGCAAATCGCCCGCGAACGCGGCCTCGATACCGACAGCCAGCGCAAAGTTTACCTGCCGGTGATCCGCGCCTATCGCGTCGGCCCGGAGCTGGTCGCCTGGGCGGATGGCAAGAATCTGCGCGAACTGGGAATTTATCGTCAAACCGGCTGCTATATCGAGCGCATCCGCCGCAACGGCATTTTAGCCAGCCCGGACGGCGATGCGGTGCTGCAGCCTGGCGATGAGATCTCGCTGGTCGGCTATCCTGACGCCCACGCGCGCCTCGATCCCAGCTTCCGCAACGGCAAAGAGGTGTTCGATCGCGATCTGCTCGATATGCGCATCGTGACCGAAGAGATCGTGGTGAAGAATCACAATGCGGTAAACCGGCGCCTCAGCCATCTGAAGCTGACCGATCACGGCTGCTTCCTGAACCGCGTGATTCGCAGCCAGATTGAGATGCCGATTGATGAAAGCATTATGCTGAACAAAGGCGACGTGCTGCAGGTCAGCGGCGAAGCGCGCCGCGTGAAAAGCCTGGCCGATCGCATCGGCTTTATCTCCATTCACAGTCAGGTGACCGATCTGCTGGCCTTCTGTGCCTTCTTTATTATCGGCCTGATGATCGGCATGGTGAGCTTTCAGTTCAGCGCCTTCAGTTTCGGCATCGGCAACGCGGCGGGCCTGCTGTTTGCCGGCATTATGCTCGGCTTTCTGCGCGCCAACCATCCCACCTTCGGCTACATTCCGCAGGGCGCGTTAACCATGGTGAAAGAGTTCGGCCTGATGGTCTTTATGGCGGGCGTCGGCCTGAGCGCCGGCAGCGGCCTGGGTAAAGGGCTGGGCGAAACGGGCCTGCTGATGCTGGCGAGCGGTCTGATAGTGAGTCTGGTACCGGTGGTTCTCTGCTATCTGTTCGGCGCCTACGTACTGCGCATGAACCGCGCGCTGCTGTTTGGCGCGATTATGGGCGCGCGCACCTGCGCCCCGGCGATGGAAATCATCAGCGATACTGCTCGAAGCAATATCCCGGCGCTCGGCTACGCAGGCACCTATGCCATTGCCAACGTCCTGCTGACGCTGGCAGGTACGCTGATTGTCATTATCTGGCCCGTGCTGAGCAGCTAAAAATATTTTAACGATTGTTCGAACTTCTGTGCGGTCGGGCAGTCTGAATAAGTGCCACTGCTTTTCTTTGAAATCCCAAATTGTGGAGCCCGCTAATCGATGATTAGCGGGTTTTTTTATTCCCGCTTCCGGCCGCCGCGTCTTAATGTTTTCTTAAGCGCCACTCATCACTATAGCCTGCCTCTGTTCTGCTACGGGCACGGTCATGCAGCTGACTTCAAAGTTAAACCAAACTGAAACGTCCACTCCGATTAGGATTAAGGCGCTTTACCCTTTACCCCGACGCTTCTACGCTATCCACGCTGTTTTACTGATGGTTTTTGGCCTGCTGTTTTTGTGGTTCGCACGCGAAGGCAGCCTGGACACGATGCTGACCGGCTACTGGTTCGATCCGCTGACGCAGCGCTTTCCCTGGAAAGAGAACCGCTGGCTGGATCTGATTAATCACCGTGTGCTGAAGGATATGGTGATTGCAACCGGCGTAACGCTGCTGATTGCCGGGCTGCTGCGCCGTCAGCCGCGCTGGGTGCTGGTGGCGCTGCTGATCGGGCTGGGCCCGCTGGTGGTGGGCATACTGAAAGCAACCAGCGCACACGCTTGTCCCTGGGATTTAGTAGAGTTCGGCGGCAAAGCATTTTCTTACCCGCTGCTGGGTACACCGACCGGGGATAGCGGTCCTGGCCGTTGCTTTCCCGGCGGGCATGCGTCGAGCGGCTTCAGTTTAATGGCGCTGTTTTTCCTTTACTGGCCTGAGCGTCGCAGAATGGCCTGGTTCTGCTGGAGCGGCGCACTGGTTTTGGGGCTGGTGATGGGCTATGGACAGATGATGCGCGGCGCGCATTTCCTTTCCCACAATCTATGGGCTGGCTGGTGGGTGTGGCTGGTGCAGTTGCTGACTTACGGGTGCATAACGCACCTGACAAAGACGATGAGGAAGAAATAATGATGGAAGAGTTGAACCGGACGCTGTTTCTCTGGATCAACGCCACGCCGCAGTCAGCGGCCTGGTTACTGGAACTGGCGACGTTTATCGCCAAAGATTTAATCGCCATTGTACCGTTGCTGATTGTGGCGCTCTGGCTGTGGGGCCCGCACAGCGGCATACGCGAGCTGGTGCTGAAAACCGGTATCGCCCTGCTCTGTGCGCTGGCGATCTCCTGGTGCGTCGGCCAGCTGTTTCCGCATCCGCGCCCGTTCGCTATCGGCTTTGGTCATCAGTATCTCTCCCATGCGCCGGATGCTTCCTGGCCCAGCGATCATGGCACTACGATTTTCACTTTTGCGCTGGCGTTTATTTTCTGGCATCGCGTCTGGTCAGGCCTGTTACTGCTGGGCATTGGTTCCGCCATTGCCTGGTCGCGCGTCTACCTGGGCGTTCACTGGCCGATGGATATGCTGGGCGGTTTGCTGGTGGGTATTCCTGGCTGTCTGTTTTCGCAAATGGCCTGGCCCTGGTACGGTGAAGCCTTAATGAAACTGCTGCATCAGATTTATCGCCCGATCTTTTCTCTACCGATCAGAAAAGGCTGGGTACGTAATTAATTCGCTTCTCTTTCCGGGCCTGTTTAACAGGCCCTTTTTGTCTGTCATTTATTTCTCTACCTTCCTTTTCCGCCATCCGATTTATTGCGCAAAGAGCAGGATTGTTCACGATTTAAATAGCCGCGTTGCGCAATCTGAATAAACTTAAATCACTTAACAATTTAACCGATTGATTTATAACACATAAAAAACAATAGCGATTAAAAAACCACCATCAACCAGCATTATTTACAACCAATAAAGAAATAAAAACTCAGCTTTATCCTCCACATTTAACAACAAAGCCAGAGAATAAAATTAAAAATAATTAAACAAGCAGTTTATCAGGCCAGATTTATTCTTCGCATTGTGATCGTTATCACCAATTAGGCGTATTCCAGCACTTTTAACTTATTTTCATGATGGTAGAGTGTGCCGCGAAAATGGAAATTTCTGATATTCATTTTTTTACCGGCGACGGGAAATTTAGCTGAATTTCGCTAAACGCCGACGGTTTTATATTCATTTGTTACTCATGGAGATGGTAATGGCCTCACAGCAAACCGCAATCCAGAACGGGCAGACGGCAATGCACGTCAGCACCTGGCGCAAAACCGACACCATGTGGATGTTAGGACTTTATGGCACAGCAATCGGCGCGGGCGTTCTCTTTCTGCCGATCAATGCCGGCATCGGCGGCCTGCTCCCGCTGATCATCATGGCTCTTTTAGCCTTCCCAATGACCTACTACGCGCATCGCGGCCTGTGCCGTTTTGTCTTGTCAGGCAGCAAGCCGGGCGAAGACATTACCGAAGTCGTGGAAGAGCATTTCGGCATTGGCGCCGGGAAAATCATTACCCTGCTCTACTTCTTTGCGATTTACCCGATCCTGCTGGTTTACAGCGTAGCCATTACCAACACGGTAGAGAGCTTTCTGACGCACCAGCTGCACATTACGCCGCCGCCGCGCGCGCTGCTGGCGCTGCTGCTGATCGTCGGCCTGATGATGATCGTACGTTTTGGTAAAGAAGCGATCGTGAAAACCATGAGCCTGCTGGTGTTCCCATTTGTCGCGGTGCTGATGGTGCTGGCGCTGTGGCTGATCCCGAACTGGAGCACCGCTATTTTCCAGAACGCGTCCCTGAGCGGTAGCGGTAATGGCCTGGTGATGACCCTGTGGCTGGCGCTGCCGGTTATGGTGTTCTCCTTTAACCATTCACCGATCATCTCCGCATTTGCGGTCGCGAAGCGTCAGGAATATGGCGACGGCGCCGAAGCGAAATGTTCGCGCATTCTGGCCTTCAGCCATCTGATGATGGTGCTGACCGTGATGTTTTTCGTCTTCAGCTGCGTGCTGTCGCTGTCGCCGGCCAACCTGGCAGAAGCCAAAGCGCAAAACATCTCCATTCTCTCCTATCTGGCAAACCATTTTAATACGCCGATGATGGCGTGGATGGCACCTGTCGTGGCGATCGTGGCGATTACTAAATCCTTTCTCGGTCACTATCTCGGTGCGCGTGAAGGCTTTAACGGCCTGATTATCAAATCGCTGCGCAGCCGTGGCAAAAGCATGGATGAGTCAAAGCTGAACCGCTTTACCGCGCTGTTTATGCTGCTGACCACCTGGCTGGTCGCCACCTGGAACCCAAGCATTCTCGGCATGATCGAAACGCTGGGCGGCCCAATTATTGCGGTTCTGCTGTTCCTGATGCCGATGTACGCTATTAACAAAGTACCGGCGATGCGTCGTTACAGCGGCGCCCTGAGCAACATTTTCGTGGTGATCATCGGTCTGATTTCGATTTCCGCTATCCTCTTCTCTCTGCTGGGCTAACCCGCATTAAAAAAGCCGGTAAAAAATTACCGGCTTTTTTATTGCTAAGGCGTTCATGCGAAAAGTACAGATCGCTTTTAAAGACGCAAAAATCTAATCCCTTACGGCGCGGCCTGTGTCATTTCTGGCACAGGCCGCTTTACTACTCTTCCGGCAGGACTTCCCGCCTCTTCAAATAAGCAGCCCGTTATTAATTTTAAGGCCGGTCAATAACCGGCCTTTCTGTTTTCAGCGCTTAAACTTATGAGAACCACTGCCCGAACCAGCCGTTCAGCTTCATCATTATAAAGTCGAACATTCGGCTGAAGAAGCTGCCTTCCTGCACCGGCTCCAGCACCACCAGCGGCCGTTGCGCAATGGTTTTACCATCCAGCTGGAAGTTAATGGTGCCGACCTGCTGATGCTTCTTCAGCGGCGCCTGGATCTGCGGCGCGCTGAGCGTAAAGCTGGCCTTCAGGTTTTTCATCTGCCCTTTTGGAATCGTCAGCGCAGCATCCTGCGCCACGCCGAGGCTGACCTCGCTGCGATCGCCAAACCAGACGCGCTGGCTGGTAAACGGCGTATTGGCTTTAACCGGCGTAACCGTTTCATAAAAACGGAAGCCCCAGGTCAGCAGCTTTTCGCTTTCACGAAAGCGGATCGCGTCAGTTTCAGCGCCCATCACCACCGAAATCAGGCGCATATTGCCTTCGGTCGCCGAGGCCACCAGGTTGTTACCGGCGCCCGCCGTATGGCCGGTTTTAATGCCATCGACGTTAAGGTTGCTACTCCACAGCAGGCGATTGCGGTTGCGCTGGGTAATATTATTAAAGGTAAACGATTTCTCTTTATTCAGCGCATATTCTTCCGGCACGTCGCGGATCAGCGCCTGACCGATCAGCGCCATATCGCGCGCGGTGCTGTACTGCCCCTGCGCATCCAGCCCGTGAACCGTTTTAAAATGGGTATTTTTCAGCCCCAGCGCGCTAACGTAATTATTCATCAGCCCGACAAAGGCATCCTGACTGCCCGCCACGTAGTCGGCCAGCGCGATACTGGCATCGTTACCTGACTGAATCACGATGCCTTTATTCAGCTCCGAGACCGGAATGCGGTCACCAGGCTTCAGAAACATCAGCGAGGAGCCTTTAAGTATCGGATTGCCGGTCGCCCAGGCATCCTGTCCGACGGTCACCATATCATCGCGGGTTATTTTGCCGCTTTTCAGTGCCTGGCCAATTACGTAGCTCGACATCATTTTGGTCAGGCTGGCGGGATCGAGCCGCTCATCGGCGTTCGCCTCGGCCAGCACCTGACCGCTGGCATAATCCATCAGGATCCAGGCCTTAGCATCAATTTGCGGCGCGGCAGGCGCCTGTTCAGCATTAACTACAACGGGAAGCAGCAGCAGCGTGCCGCTTATCGCCAGCGAACAGAGGCTGGCGTGAAGGCGCATTTTTTTCATGTTGGAATCAGATAACCTGTGGAAATATCATAAGTTTCATAAAGATATGAAACGCAGCGTTCTACGCTAACCTGTCAGCGCATTGATTAAAACCGCTACATCGTAAAGTTTTTTAGAGTTTATTAGATAAACCTTAGCCTGCACATTAATCCAACTTATAGCGGGTACGGCTGATTCTGATTTTGCTTAAATCAACTAAGTCGATCACAAAACTCCGCTAATCTGAACAAATCAGGTCTGAGGAGAATCACCATGGATTTAGCGCTTTTCGATTTAGATGAAACGCTGATTTGTGCAGACAGCAACAGCCTGTGGATGCGCTGGCTGGTATCACAAGGCTACGCGCCGGAAACCTTAATCGCCGAAGAGCAGACATTAATGGCGCAATACCGTCAGGGATTGTTGCCGCTGGAAGCCTATATGCACCGTACGCTGGCGCCGCTTACAGGGATGGGCACGCTGACGGTCAGCGGCTGGGTGCGCCGTTTTATTCAGCGCGATATTCTGCCGCGTGTCTATCCTGCCGCCAGAGAGCGGCTCGCCTGGCATCAGCAGCGCGGGGATACCGTCATGCTGATCTCCGCCGGAGGCGAGCATCTGCTAAGTCCGATTGCGCAACGGCTTGGCCTGCATGGCGCGCTGGCGGTCGGCGTGGAGATTATTAACGATCGCTACAGCGGCCAACCGTGCGGCGCGGTCAGTTGGCAAACGGGCAAGGCGACGCGGCTGGCTGACTGGAAGGCGCTGCAGCAGGAGAACCGTTTCCGTCACACCTGGGCCTACAGCGACTCTATCAATGATTTGCCGCTGCTGGAGCAGGCCGATTACGCCTGCGCCATCAATCCTGATGCGCTGCTGTTGCAGGAAGCGGAGCGGCGCGGCTGGGAAGTCTCCCGCTGGGTGAAATAGAAACTTTCGCCTGCGCTTGTAACAACGGCTCTGGTTAGCTGGCTGGTTGGCTGATTAACCGGTTAGTTGGCTGCTGGCTGTTGGCTGTTGGCTGTTGGCTGTTGGCTGTTGGCTGTTGGCTGTTGGCTGTTGGCTGTTGGCTGTTGGCTGTTGGCTACCTTAACAAGGTCCGGGCAGCCAACACAACCGCATGCGCTTTCCCGTTCAACATGGCAAATGCCCGGGCAATTCAGCCCGGTTCGCCTGCTCAGGGTGGTAGCCCTACTTTTAACAGTTTGCCGTTGCTTTCATCGGTCAGCACATAGAGATAGCCGTCCGGCCCCTGGCGCACATCGCGAATGCGCGCGCCACGATCCTGTAACAACCGCTCCTCCGCCACCACCTTGTCACCGTCAAGGGTTAACCGGATCAGATTCTTTTCCTTCAGCGCGCCGATAAACAGCGAGTTTTTCCACTCAGGAAAGCGCTCGCCGTTATAAAATGCCATACCGCTAATGGCAGGTGACGCTTTCCACCACCAGACCGGTTGCTCAGTACCCGGCGCGGTGCCGCCCTGCGATTCCGGCACTTTGTCGCCGCTATAGTCGATGCCCCAGGTTGCCAGCGGCCAGCCATAGTTTTTCCCCTTTGCAGGAATATTCACTTCATCGCCGCCGCGCGGCCCGTGTTCGCTCTCCCAGATTTGCTGCGTCCAGGGATTGAGCGCCAGGCCCTGCGGATTGCGCAATCCATAAGCCCAGATCTCCGGGCGCGCATTTTTACGTTCGACGAAAGGGTTATCATCCGGCACTGAACCATCTGCCCGCAGGCGAATCAGCTTGCCTGGCAGCTGATCCAGTTCCTGTGCGCTGCTGCTTTGGAAATTGTCGCCAAAGGCGATCCAGAGATAGCCCTGCCGGTCGAAAGCCAGACGTGTACCGAGGTTGGCGCCGCTGGAGAGCTTCGGCTGCTGGCGCAGCACCACTTTAAAATCCTCCAGCTGGCGATTATCGTCGCTCATCCTGCCGTAGCCGACCACCGCGCCAGCGCGTCCGTTGCTGTCCGCTTCGGTATAGCTGAGCCAGACGCGGCGGCTGTCGCTAAAATCGGGCGCCAGCGCCACATCCAGCAGGCCGCCCTGACGCTGGTTCCAGGCGTCAGGCACGCCGCCAAGGGGCGATGATAACCCCTTATCAGGCTGCCACAGCCGCAGCGTGCCCGACCGTTCAGTCAGCAAAAGGGATTTGTTATCGGGTAAGAAAGCCAGCGACCAGGGATGATCGAGCCGATCCTGCAACTGCTCCACCGTGACCTGCGCGGCCTGCAGCGACGCCGGGAGCAGCAGCGCCCCGCTTAATGCTAAAGAGAGTAACCGATGAAACATTATGCGCTCCTTCCAGAAATCCTTGCTTAAAGGTAGCAGTAATAACCAACAAGCACGGATTACGTGCAGCGCACCGGACGAATAAAAGATCAACACTGCTTACGCATTCCGTCATTTCTTACCGTTTCAGAAAGCAATCGACGCCAGTTTTCTGGCATCTTTTGTGAGATTTTTCACGATTTCGCGCATAAAAGCGTCAAAAACTTGCTCAAACATCAAACCAAACTAATATTTCAGCAGGCGTTAAAATTTAGATTTCCCTGGTGTTTGGCCCGTCTGCTGGCGGGCTGTTTTTTATCCCGCCTGTTTATCAGCCACAGACCATTGAATTTGGATAGCTCTCTTCATCCTGTCTGACACTTTGATCAAATTATCAGCCCTAACCCGCCAATAGTTTAACAAAACAAATTTAACAAATTATTCTTATCACTTTGCGGCGAAGCGCGTTGAACGGCATCACTCCTGAGCTATAGAGAGATCGGTACTGGTACGTAGCCTGTAGAGATCGATCGCTTTATCCCGGATCACATTCATTTTGGTTTCCGCCGCGACCAGCGGCCAGACAGATCCCTGCTGCTGCTGATAAAAGCTGGCGATCGCCGTGTTATAGCTGTCGCGATACTGGATCCAGCTACGCTGCGCCGCCTTAATAGTGCCGCGCACGCTCTCCGGCTGGCTGTTGATCAGAAGCTGATACTGCTTATTCAGTTCGCCATCCCAGCGCTGAATCGCGGCGCTGTAGCAGCGGGCGTTATCCTGAGTGCTGTTAGCGTGCAGCTTACATTCCTGCAGCTGCAGATCGATATTTTTACCTGGCTGCTGCGCCAGACACAAAGCGGGCAGCGCAAGCGGCAATAAAAGTAACGGCATCAGTTTCATCGATCACCTTTTATGGCTGACGCGCAAACGGCGTGCGCGTGAGAGTTTACGGCTCAAAGGGAAAACGGATGCCCCAGCGCTGACGAATATCGGTCATCAGCGCCACCACATCGTTGGTCAGATAATGCAGCGGATTGCCGCCTTCGATAGCATATTTCTCCAGCGCCAGAATCTCATATTGCAGCGCGCGTTCGGTTTCACCAGCCTCAAGCGTTTCTGTGCTGCCGTCCAGCCAGCTAATCTGCGCCAGCTGCGCGCGCGGGAAGTTATCCACGGTAATAAAGCCTTTTTCACAGGCGATAATCCCGCGCTTCGGCATTTTGGCGCGAAACGCCAGCGAGATGGCAACCATTTCATCCTGCGCGTTTTGCAGCAGAATGCCGCACTGCTCATCCACGCCGGTAGTGAATTTGCTGACTGAGGTCAGCAACTGGTCAGGCTGCTCGCTCAGAAAGAAGCGGGCGAAAGAGAGCGCGTAAGTGCCGATGTCCAGCAGCGCGCCGCCGGCCAGTTCAGGGTTGAAGAAACGGTTGGCGGCGTCCGCCTCCTTGACCGTGCCGAACGAGACCTGAATCATCTTCAGCTTGCCCAGCCTGCCGCTGGCAATCAGCGCTTTTAACTGATGAAACAGCGGCATATGGAAAATCGTCATCGCCTCGGCAACAATCAGATTTTTTTCAGCCGCCAGCCGGTTAATCTCCTCCAGCTCGCGGCTGCTGACGGTAATCGCCTTCTCCACCAGCAGATGCTTGCCCTGCTCCAGCGCCTGTTTCATATAAGTGAAGTGGCTGGCATGGGGCGTCGAGATATAGACCGCATCAATTTGCGGATCGGCCAGCAGCGCGCTGAAATCATCAAAAACCCGTTCGATGCCGTAGCGTTGCGCAAACGCCTCGCCCCTTTCCCGATTGCGGGCGCCGACCGCGTAAACCTGACGCCCCAGCGCCTGTTGCGCGGCGGCAAACTGTTGCGCAATGGCGCCTGGCCCGATAATCGCCCATCTTAACGGCTTCATTTTCTTCTCCTTTTATCAGGCGTGAAGGGTAAGTGTAGTTTGCAGGCCGGGGCTTTCAGGTTTTCAACTTCGGATCGAGCGCGTCACGCAGGCCATCGCCCAGCAGGTTAAAGGCCAGCACCGTCAGAAAAATCGCCAGGCTGGGGAAGATGGCGACGTGCGGCGCCATTACCATATCGGCGCGCGCCTCATTCAGCATCGCGCCCCACTCCGGCGTTGGCGGCTGTGCGCCCAGGCCGAGGAATGACAGGCTGGCGGCAGTAATAATCGAGGTGCCGATACGCATGGTGAAATAGACCACAATCGACGAGACGGTGCCGGGCAGAATATGGCGCGCGATAATTGTCCAGTCAGAGGCGCCGATGCTGCGCGCCGATTCAATAAAGGTCTGATGCTTCAGCACCAGCGTATTGCCGCGCACCAGGCGGGCAAAGGCGGGAATACTGAAAATCGCCACCGCCACCACCACGTTGGACATGCCGCTGCCCATGATCGCTACCACCGCAATCGCCAGCAGGATGCCGGGAAAGGCGAACAGCACATCGCAGATGCGCATAATGAGGCGATCCCACCCGCCTTCATAAAAGCCCGCCAGCAGGCCAAGTACGGTGCCGATCGCCGCGCCGATGGCCACGGAAAAAAAGCCCGCCAGCAGCGAGATGCGCGTGCCGACCAGTACCCGACTAAATATATCG